>OBMK010002360.1_pt1 | contig 14397 bp, 13 predicted proteins | sample 1539081 | NCBI WGS metagenome assembly OBMK01 (sample SAMEA3355528, study PRJEB22509) | marine metagenome | biome: marine; feature: river plume; material: water | place: USA | collected 2010-08-07 | depth 0.5 m | reverse complement strand
GCAAATGCAGAGGTATTTAAACCTTACAAGAAAAAGGCCGTAGACTTTAGCAAGACAGGTAACTTAAGTAGAATACGAGAAGAAACGGTTGCGCCTTACAAGCCGAATATAGATAACAACAGAAGCATACTTAGAGAGTTAGGCTCTGGCTCAACATCAATACCGGAGCAATACAGGTACTGGGAGGGCGATAACCCTCCAGAAGATCTTGTCATGAATTACACCGCGTACACGCTGCATCAGCAGAACGTAGCTGGTGCTAGACGTAGCGAGTACGACAAGGCCGTAGCAGAACTTTCGCCTGAAGAACAGGAAGCCACAAAGAAGCAAACAGAATTAGCAGAGCAGAAAGCTACAGAGTTTCTTGATAGACCAGAGATAAAAAACATAGACTCTAGAGTAGAGGCATACAAGAATGACCCTAGATATATAGAGAACATAAATATAATAAACAAGTACGAATACGAGGGAGAAGAGCTGACTAAAGAAGAAGCTGAAACGTATCAAAGGAATTTTGCGGACTTAAGTACTGTTAGAAGTGGCCTATTAGAAGACTATGAAAAACTGGATTTAAACATAAGCGAAATGTCTGATGCAAGCTTTGAGCTAGGCATGCTCAGAGGGGATTACAGTCTATTAAACAAGATGGGATTTAACGCTTCTACTACGTTTAGTAACTTGGTTTTTGGAGGATTAGAGGTAGCTGCTGCAGGCAGAGACTTGTTAGGATTTGGCTACGGAGCAGAGGGCGCTTTAGTAGAAGCAGCAGGGCAGAAAAGAAGAGAAATATTAGAAAAAGAAAGAGAAACATATAGAGAATCCGTTGCTTATGGGGACGCTTTCGATGACTTCAACAATTTTGGAAGATTCATTGCAGAAGAAGCAGCAACACAACTTCCTATAATGGCGCTAATAGCGGCCTCAGGTGGTTCTGCTAGCGCGTTAGGTGCAGGTGAAATGGGTGCCGCATTATTCTCGGCGGCAACCTTAGGAGCTATGAGTGCTGGTCAACAAATAGGGGACATGACTCGTCAAGAATTTCTTAGCAAATACAACGACATACAAGCCTATGGCAAGAACTTAGAATATAACGATAAGGAGTACAGTGATTTAAATAAGTTTTTAACAGGCGTAGGGTTTGGAGCCGCTGAAGGTCTTTTAGGTGCAGCACCTACATTTATTTTAGGCAGTAGGTTTTTAAATGCTGGAACAAGGATGGCTATTAATGCCGGCAAAAAGGGATTGGCCTCTAGAGTGCCTACTAGCTTTCTACAAAAAGCACTAAACTATGGCAAGCCCGTAGTTTCCGAATACGCCGTAGGCTTTGTACCAGAAGCTATCACAGAGGGCGCGACCACACTCATGCAAAACATAATAACTAGAAACCCAAACGTATGGGAAGGTGTTGATCACGCCGCTTTTTCTGGTGGATTTTTTGGTGGTGGTATGGGAGCTTCGTCGGTTGCTATGGGTGTAGCTATGAATTCGTCTATGAACTCTAAAGAGAGACTAGAACTACAGGACTTATATGACACAAGAGAAATGGCTTTATCGGAGCTAAAGTATGAAGGCTTGAGCCCTGACGTCAAAATTCGCCTCAAAAAGTCTATTGCTGACTTCGACAGCAAGATAGAGGACAAGACTATAGAAGTAGAAGAAAGATGGTTGTCTAAAATGAGTAGAAAGAACTTTGATGACTATGTAGGTGTACTAGGCAAACAAGCAGACTTAAAGAAACAGTACAATGAAATAAATAGCAATAACTCTGGACTAACAAAGCAGCAAAAAGCAGCCAAAATAGAAAAGCTAGCTTTAGAGTACCAAAACAACCATGCAATGATAGAGAGGTTCAGAAACCCTCTTGATTATGCTAACAGATGGCATTTGCTAGAAAGCATAGATAAAAAAAGATACGACAAAATAAAGCAGCGAGCATCTGAAAAAATACTAAGAGAAGGCTTTGAGGTTACATCAGCTAAGGTAAAAAAAGAAGCTTATGACATGTACTTGTTAGAAGAAATAGCTATAAACGGCGAGAACGCTAAGAAAGCAATGCGTAACCTGAAGTTAAAGTACAAGAGTTTTGAATTTAAAACTGAAAAAGAAGCCAAAGACTTTGCTAATGAAAAAATAAAAGAATTAGGTATTAATCCTGATGACGTAAAGAATCAGGACAATTTTTGGGTTGGACTATCGAAAGCACCTTTAGGTAAACTAAATGGTCAAGCCGGTACTTTAGATGGGGCATATGCCTACGTGACAACAGAAGAAAATCAATTAAAAAACGAAAGAGAAGGTACGGCAACACACGAAGTTGGTCATTTGATATTTTGGGATTGGATTGAAAACAGAGGCTTAAACGTGGAATTAGTAGCTAAAGATATAACGAAGTTCCTTAAACAAACTAATCCTAAGATTTACTCTGAAATGTTTGGTCAGCTTGAAACTCAGGCAGTCGAGACCGAAGCGGGTGTTTTTAAACCAGAAGAAATAATAATGGGCTTTATAGAGCGCATAGGTAGAATAGATAAAAACAAAAAAGTTAGTAAAACTTTTATGTATAAATTAGGTCAAATATTCAACAGCGAAGCTGGAGTTACAACAGATCTATCTACGCAACCAGCTATAGTTGGCTTTATATCTAGTATAGGCGAAAAGATTAAAGATGGTACGCTTACGCTAAAAGATATAGAGGTTGCTGAATCAAGCAAAGTTTTTAAAGATCTGCTACCTAAAGACAAAGTAGGTGATGTTAAAGTCAAGCCCGAAACAAAGAGCTCTATAAGCTTACTAGAGAACATAAATAACTTAGTACCCAAAGATGTTAAAACAAAAGCCGACTTTCAAGGTAGAAAAGTATTTAACCCGATATTCAATGCTACTCAACCGGGAGGAGCTATATATAACTATGTTAACTCTAGAGCGGTATCTAAAGAAGAAGCAAACATAACGCTAGAAGGAGTAGTAGACAGATTAATAAACTATGATCCAGCTGCAGTCAGAAAGACTAAGAGTGGCGAACCTATCACGTTTGGTGAGTTCTTATTTGCCAATGCTAGATTTAGTAAGTTAGACGCTAAGAAGAGACTAGCTATAGAATCTGCTACACGAGCAGAAAGCTTAGACACTGAAGAAGCTAGACAGGTCGCAGAACCTGTTGTTGAAGAGACTACCGAAGCTCCAAGAGTTGAATATAAGAACTTAGTAGAAAGCAAGGTGTTGCCAACCGAAATGGCAGCTAAGGTTAAAGACAAAATAGTATTAATAACTAAAACACTAAAATCTCGCATCGACGCTGCAACATCTATTAACAAGACTGTAACGCCTTTGATGTCAGAAATAAAGAAGGAAATAGGCAAGCAAGCAGACATTGAGTTTAAGAAGATGCTAGGAGCTAAGAGAGGTGGAGAGCTTGAAACAAACTACCTAAAGCTTAAGCAACCTATCTTAGAGAACATGACCACAACTTGGCTCATGCAGAGTATGCCTTTTGCTATTCAGAAGTCTGTTGATGGTAAATTTACATCTGACTGGGAAGGAAAGAAAATAGATCGTGAAAGTGTTGGCACTGATAAAGCTGGTAGAACAGCAGGTGCTCAACTTGTCAAAAGACTACCTAATGCTGCTAGCAAGATAACTGACAAGCAATTCCTAACATACATGTTTAAGGATGGTGAAGTTATAAGAGGTAGAAAGGAAGCGTTGGCTAAAGCTATGGCTGAAGAATACGCGTTTGACATTTACAGTCAAGAGCTTAAGAATCCTGATAGTGAAATAAGAAAAGCTTTTAAAGATAATCAAGAAAGATTAGGTGTAGAAATAGCTGACAATCTTATACAAGAATTTTCTAAGCAATCGGAAAGAGGTAATGTTAAAAGAAGTATAAGCAATGAAACTGTCGATATATATAGGAATGCACTAGACCTTCATATAAATGATGACATCGATGGCGCAGAAACTTTGATAAGAAGTCTCAATAAAGTAGATCAAGACAGGTGGGAAGAAATAACCGAATATTTGAGTGCTAAGAGCTATGGTTATAAAAAGAATTTAAAGAACCTAGAAGTTCCTAGCAATGTTAGCTCTATACTAGAAGATTACTTTGCTAATAATTCTATCAAAGATAATAAGTTGGCTATGAAGCAAATGTACGAATTCGCAACCGACCTCATAGACTCTTTGCCTAATAGTTTGGCTAAAGCATTGGGTGCAGATTTTTTCGGAGCACATTACAGATACCTAGATCCTAAGCAAATTGATTCTCTTGGATATAAAATTCGTGAAAAAATAAAATCTCTTGAAGTAACAGACGCCAACGTAGGTTTCGAAGTAAACGATATAAGACTAGTTCAAGCCGGCTCTGGGATTGTGCTAGATATAACAAAAAACATACTGAACAAGGAGTTTGAAAGCGCGGACAAAAAGATAGAGCAGTTTGAGTCTGAATATGGCGATGAAGTAAGAGCACTGAACTATGCTAACGGCAAAGCTATAGAGACTATTGTAGGAAATACATTTGATATCGCAGTTGCGAACAAGAACAGAGCTGTAGGTTTTTTAAGAATGCTTGAGTCTACAACAAACATAGGTAAATCGCTGAGAGCTCTAACTGGAATCATGGATATACAAATGACAGCTAAATCACAGGCTGTCTATATAGACACTAAAACAGGGAAAGGGTTTTCTAACGTTCTAAGCGGTCCACAGAAACTTAAGCTTAAGGCAGGAGAAATAGTGATAAACAAGAAGCACCCTAACTACAGTCAAGCTTTAGATTTCATAAAAAAAGGATCTAAACAATCTATAGCTCAGCTGCTTAGAGTAAAAGGAGAGCATGCTACTCCTTCATCTAACTTCAACTCTGATATAGCAGAAAACTTTCTTGAAAGTCTTAGTATAGCCAAAAGCAATCCAGGAAGCGTTGTTGAAATAAAAAGAGCTTTAATTTTTAAAATAAAAGAGTCACTACAGGAGTTTAACCAACAGCTAAACACAAAAGTACTGTCTGATATACAAGATGCAAAACTGGGTACTACTAGTGACATAGGCGAGGCTAGACTACTAGCAATGCCAAAGGAAGACATGCAGTCTTTTTACGACATATCTGGAACGCAAAGGATAGGAAAAATAAACAGAGCTATTCTGGGCATCTTCGACAAAGGTATGGTTGAAAAAAGAGCCAAGTTAGCTACTATAGATAAAGCTGTTACGAATTCTAACAAAAGATCTTACTCTGAAAACCCAAAAGGTATAAGCGTATACGACTTTGATGATACACTAGCGTTTAGCAAAAGCCAAGTTATAGTAAACAAAGACGGTAAGAGTTACATGATAACTCCAGCTGAGTTTGCTGCAAAAGGAGAACAACTGCTAGCCGAAGGAGCTGAGTTTGACTTCAGTGAATTTAACAAGGTAGTTAAAGGAACACCTGGTCCACTAATACCTAGACTTGAAAAAGCTATAAAAAAGTTTGGTAACGAAAATATATTCATACTGACTGCCAGACCAGTTGCTTCTGAAAGTGCTATACACGACTTCATGAAGGGCTTAGGATTAGAAATACCAAGAGCTAACATAACAGGCTTAGCTAACAGCACTGCTCAGGCTAAGGCTGATTGGATGGTTGGCAAAGTCGCAGAAGGTTACAATGACTTTTACTTTACTGACGACCACTACAAAAACGTAAAGGCTGTCCAAGATGTTCTAGAAACTTTTGATGTAAAAAGTAAGGTTCAGCAAGCTGTTGCGAAAAGAAAGCGTAGCATGAGTTCTGATCTCAATGAGATGATCGAGCGTAACAAAGGCGTTAAGGCCGAGGCTACTTTCTCTAAGGTGCTAGCTAGAAAGAAAGGTGCTAGCAAAGGTAAAGCAAAATTCTTTGTTCCTTATTCAGCAGAAGATTTTAGAGGACTAACATCTTACACTTTAGCTGGCAAAGGTAAGCAAGGAGAATTAGATCAAGCTGTGTTTGAAAAAGCATTGATACTACCTTACACTAGAGGTGTAGCTAAAATGGAAGGTGCAGGGCAAGCACTTAAGAACGATTACAGAAATCTACTTAAGATGTTCGATCTAAAAAAAGAGCTAGGTAAGAAAATAGCCGACACTGGGTTTACTACAGACCAAGCCGTTAGAGTATATCTTTGGACGCAGCAGGGAATAGAGGTTCCTAACATATCTAAGAGAGATCAAAAGCAACTAAACAGTGTTGTTTCTAAAAACCCTGACTTAGTGGGTTTTGCAGAAGGATTGATGGCGGTATCCAAGAAAGACAACTGGGTTAACCCGAAGGAGCATTGGGATGTAGGTAGCATACTTAAAGATCTAAATGAAATAACTGAGAAGATTAATAGAAAAGAATACTTAGCTGAGTTTATAGAGAACGCTGACGAGATGTTTAATCCGACAAACTTAAATAAACTAGAAGCTGTATATGGTACTGCTTATATAGAAGCGCTTCAAGATTCGATAAGAAGAATGAAGTCTGGTAGTAATAGACCAGCTGGTGTAGGTAAGATAGAACAAAAGTGGCTTAATTGGGTTAACAACTCTGTTGGTACTATAATGTTCTTCAATAGAAGATCTGCGCTGCTACAGATGCTTTCGTTTACTAACTTTATAAACTGGAGTGACAATAACCCACTAAGAGCTGCTGAAGCTTTTGCTAATCAACCTTTGTATTGGAAAACGTGGACAAAGATATTCAATTCCGACAAACTAAAAGAAAGACGTGGAGGTTTGAAGTCTGATATACAAGAGTCTGAAATAGCTAACCAAGCTAGAAACTCTGAAGATAAAGCCGCTGCAGTATTGTCTTACTTGTTGAAAGTAGGTTTTACACCTACACAAATAGCGGATAGTTTTGCTATCGCAACAGGTGGTGCTACGTTCTTAATAAATAGAACTAGGAAATACGAGAAACAAGGATTATCTAAGAAAGAAGCAGAAGCAAAAGCTTTTGAGGACTTTAGTTTAAAGTCTGATGAGACTCAGCAGTCTGGCGATCCTATGCTAATATCACAACAGCAGTCCAGTCACTTAGGGCGTTTAGTTTTAGCTTTCCAAAATACGCCTATGCAATATACTAGGTTGATAAAGAAAGCTAGTAAAGACTTGATAAATGGTAGAGGTAGTACAGTTGAAAATGTAAGTAAGATAGCTTATTACGGATTTGTACAGAATTTAATATTCTCTTCTCTGCAATCAGCCCTTTTCGCAATGATTCCTGGGTTTGATGATGAAGAAGAGGAAGAAGGCGAGTTCGATAAGAAAGCCGTAAGAACGGTTAATAGCATGATTGACACATTACTAAGAGGTAGTGGCCTTGCCGGTGCTGTAGTAGCTACTATAAAAAATGCTATAATGAAGTACCAAAGCGAGAAAGAAAAAGGTTTTACCGCTGATCACACATACACAGTGTTAGAACTAGCTAACGTTTCTCCACCTATAGGTTCTAAGCTAAGAAAAGTATACTCAGCCATACAAACAGAGAAGTACAATAAGGATGTTTTAGACTATATGGGTATGCATGTATTACTAGACGGTAAATTAAATCCTTCTCCTGCTTATGAGATAATATCTAACCTTGCTTCTGCAGGCTTAAATATACCTGCTGACAGGCTTTTAGTTGAGATAAAATCTATAAACGAAGCTCTTGACAGTAGAAACACCGCGTACCAAAGAGCAGCGCTAGCTCTCGGCTGGAAAACTTACGACGTAAATGTTAAGAACGAAGAGCAAGACCTTATAAAAGCTTACTTTAAAGCAGAGAGAAAAGAGCAAGGCAAAGCAAAAGCCAAGCAAAAGAGAGAGGCTAAGAAAAAAGAAGAACAAGCTAGAATTAAAGCTATGTCGCCGCAAGAAAGAAAGGACTACAATAACGAGCAGTACAGAAAAAGATTAGCAGCAGGCAGAAAGGCCGCTGAGACTAGAAGAAAAAATAGAGCTAATCGTTAGATTATTATAATACCAAGTGATATTACTTATGAGAGATATAAATAAAATAATAATACATTGTTCTGCTACAAGAGAAGGACAAAAGTTTAGTGTCGACACTATAAGAAGTTGGCATACAGGTAAAGGTTGGTCAGACATTGGCTATCACTACTTAGTACATTTAGACGGTAGTATATCTTATGGCAGATCTATTGAGAGAACTGGTGCTCATACTAAAGGGCACAACACAGGTTCTATAGGTATATGCTACGTGGGAGGCGTTGAGGCTGACGGCAAGACACCTAAAGATACTAGAACACCAGAACAAAAAGAAAGTCTCTTAGACTTGATAAAAATACTAAAGAAACTAAACTCTAACGCTGTGGTTCATGGCCATAGGGACTTTGCTGCAAAAGCTTGCCCTAGCTACGATGCCACAACTGAATACGCGGACATATGAAATTTCAAGGATCAACAGGATATAGACAATCAAAAAACCCTTTTAAAAGTGGCTGCGGCTGCGTAGGAGAATGTAACTGTGGAGACAAGTGTAACTGTGGTATGTGTGCAAAGTGTTCATCTTCGTCACCTATTAAAAAGTCTGATCCAAGAAGAACTATAGGTAAAGGTAAAAACTTTAACAAAGCTAACCCAACTGGAACAGGTGCTGCCGCAGGTGGTGGTATGACTCAGAAGGGTGTTGACGAGTATAAAAGAAATAATCCTGGTAGCAAGCTCAAAACAGCTGTAACTACCAAACCAAGTAAATTAAAGCCAGGTAGTAAGCCTGCTAAGAGAAGAAAAGCGTTTTGCGCAAGATCAAAGAGTTGGACGGGACCAAGAGGTAAAGCTGCTAGACGCAGATGGAATTGTTAAAATAGAAAATTATGAGCCCATTTAAAATGAAGAAAAAGTCGCCACTTTTGGCAGCTATAAGCCCAGCATGTAAAGCTTCTGCTAAGGCTAAGTTTGATGTATGGCCAAGCGCATATGCGTCTGGATACGGAGTTAGATGCACGAAAGCAGGTGGTCCAGGTAAGATGGGCAAAAAGAAAAGTTAAATGCTACGAAGACTAATAGACATATGGTCACACAGTGACTCACAGCCTACAGAAATAACACTAGCGGTAGTAAACATAGTAGCTACACACGTAGCTATAGGCGTAGAGTTAGGTGGATTCCATGTATTTAGGTTTATAATATTTCTAAGTGGCATTTACCAACTGTACTGTGTAGCAAGCGAAAGAATATGCAAAAGAGTTAAAGCCTCGGTAATCACATTCTCTGTATATGTGACTTCTACCATAGCATATTTGTTTACTATAGGCTTCCCAGATGTGACACACTATGGGTGGTTGGTTCTTTGTTTCGCTGCATTTGGTAGTATGAGAAGATTAATAATAGAAAAATCATATACACACAAATAAACAACATGGATAACTTAACGCAGATAATAATTACTATAGTTACCGTGGCTGGGTCAGCAGGTATATGGAAGTTTCTAGAGGCTAGACTAAAATCTAGAGTAGAAGAGAAGAAGAATAACTACGAAAACAACGACGGAGTGCAATACAGAGACGATTTGAAGAACAGGGTAATAAATTTAGAAGCAATGCTAGCTGACAGTAGCGAGCAGAAAGAAGCTCTACGGCTACAAGTACTCCAGCTGGTAGAAGAAGTATCTGCGCTTAGAATTAAGGTAGAGTACTTAGAAAAAGAAAATCAAAGATTAAAAAATGTATAGTCAAAACACACCTTTCAAAATGAAAAAGCAAAAGGGTGGAGGTACTACTAAAACCTGCTTACCTGCTTCTAAGATAAAAAGCATGAGCTCGTCACAGAGACAAAAGCTAGTTAACGCTAAGAAGTCTGCGGGATCAGAAGGAAAATACAGAAGATCATCTAAGACTAATGTTAAAGGAGCTCGAAAGAAAGGAGCTACACTCAGAGATTGGTTTCAAAAAGAAGACTGGCGAAGAGTAGATGATCCAAGCAAAAAATGTGGAGAATAAAAAAAGGCCCTCGTAATGAGGGCCTTTCCTTTTTTAAAGTAGTATTAGTATTACTTTATCTCACAGCTTCCACCAGCACACGCTAGTATCTCACTGAACGATGTTTCATCAAACTCTTCAGAAACCTTAGTCATATCTATATCAGCTCCTACTAGCTTGTTCATCATCTCTTCGTAAACTTCCTTAGTACAGTCTTCAAACGGAGTTTGCTTATACGTTCCTCCATCTTCTGGCAAAACGGATAATCCATTATAGTACTCTTTATTAACCCACATCCATTCACTTAGAATCTTCCATTCACCAGGCTTAACATTTACCGTACAAGATACATTGTGAGTGTTCGATCCATCGGTGTGGCCATTTCTAACCCAGTCTCTAGATACTAGTTTTACTCTTTCAAGTAGATCTATAGCAGACTCTTTCCTAGTTATTGCACCACTAGGAGCTTTTTGAGGCATCGACAATACTGCCATAGTCTTAGGATTAAAGTATTCGTCTTCTAAAAATCCTTCAGGCAACACAGCTTTCAAATACCAATAGATAGCTTCATTCTTGCCTAATCTCATCCTTCTTATATAATAATCTGCATGCCAAGCATGTATACCTGAAGACGTGCCTAAAACTAATGAAGTAGTACCGGCAGGTTTAACACAAGTAGTACGCGCTGCCACGTTAACACCTACTTTATCTGCAAAAAACGCATTAGTTTCTTTAACGACATCGGCAGCTTCTTCGAAGTTTAATTCTAACACACTATCAGATGCTATGCCAGTCATAGAGACGCCCAGTAATGAATCCTTTTCTGTAGTCCTTTGCCATATGTCACGAAGATAATGAAAGTCCGTGTAGCCAGCTTGTAATGTACCTAGTAAGCTAGCTGCCTTAGATCTAGAGTTGAAGTCTTCTTGATCTATTACTGTAGCCATATTTATCTCTGTTAAATTACAGAATTGATACGGTCTAAGTGCAATCTCACAGCAAGGATTAGTACCCCATTCTTTATCATTCGTTAGGTATATTCCTGGCTCACCAGATCCTGATGCTTCTATTCTCTCCATGACACCATCAAAAGTTTTCTTATCGATCTTATGTCGTAGTAAAGATACAGAGTTATTGGCTCTACCTCTTTGCGGATTAGTTTCCCACCAATTGCCAGACTTAGCACTTAGCATTGCGTCTGAGTTAAGGTCAAACAACGATATCATAGCAGCTCTTCTTATACCTCCTGCTAATACTGCGTCAGCAATGAAGCACATTATGTCATGGCACTCGATATCAGTTAGCTGTGTTCTTTCTTCTTTCTGTCTTAATATAGCTTCTATCTGAACTAAGCACAATCTTAATGGCTCAGGTCCAGGAGCTTTACCTCCAGCTGTTATCAACGTAGCTCCTTTCTCTCTTATATCTGAAAGATCGAACGAAACGTGAGAAGTTAATTTGCCTGTGTATGATTTAAGCAGAGTCTTAATAGCATCTGCCCAACCTATAATACTGTCTTGTACAATATACCTTTTGTTTCTATTGTAGTTTGGTTTTAATATAGGAGGTAGCTTCTGTATGTTATGACCCTGTACAGAATACCCTACGCCTGTTCCTCCAAGCAATAAAAACATAGCTTCACTAAACGAATGCATATTGTCTATAGGCATGAATGCACAGTTATATATTCTAGCGTTGTTTAATTCTATAGCTCTGCCACCGAACTGCAAAGACCTCATAGAAGGCAAAACCTTTTTAGGTATAACGTGGTTTTCATAAAGCCAATCTATATCAGAACTTAGTTCTGGATATTTTTTCATGTGCATACTCTTGTTACGCGCACATAGCTCTAACCAAGTTTCTCTTCTACCAATATCAGGTATATGCCTTGCATACTTGTTGTGTGTGGTTATATCACTCAATAATTCTTTGTCGTTTATCATTTCCCTTGTCCTATATATTTCTTAACATAATTTTTACTATTTTTACTATTAGACGTTTTGCTTTTAGCATGAACGCCTGGTCTTTTTGTTTTGTTTTTCTTAAAATAAGAAGATGTAACTAACTTTGCCATTATTCTTCTTCTTCTGCGTCCTCTTTAAATACCTCAAGCGCAAGGTCGATAAACGGTAAGTAAGCTACATGGGTCATTCTATCCCAAGAGTCATAAGATCTAAATCCTATTAGTAATCCTGGGTATAAACCTATGCTCAGCGCCCAGCCTTTTTGTTCTTTCATAATTTGTATTTTTCTAATTGTTCTATTAATTCTTTGTATTTTATACAGCCGTGTGTTTCCCATTTCCACTTTACCCATCTATCAAACTGACGTTCTGCATATTTCTTTCTGGCTAGCTCTTTTTGCTGCTCAGTATTAAGCTTATTGTCTCGTCGCATTCTTTTTGATTTTGTGGTTTATATAAAGTGCAAGGTCCTACTTTGCTGTTTGCTATTAAGCTTTTAAACATCTTCCAACGTAATGGAAAAGACTCGTTTGCTCTGCCCTTACATTCTATTATAAAGCCTTTGCCTATAAAGTCTGGAGTATACTTTATGTTTAGTACTTTCTTATTGCCTCTGTTTTTGTATTCTCCCTTTCCATTGCCACATCTTTCATATGATTCAAAAGGAAAATCAAAAGCTTCAACAAGTTCAAAAGTCTCTCCTTCGTACAGCGCGTGTATGCCAGCATCTTTTAGAGCTTTGTACATATACTTTTCAAGACCCGAAGCAAAGGTTATCCCATCATAGCTAGTTTTATTAGCTCTGACGGGACCTTTGTTCTTTTTCTTAGTAGACCTTTTCATTTGTATCGCTTTTTGCTCTAGCTAACATAGCTTCTTCGATCTCGTCTCTCAAGCAATGCCTAGCAGATTCAAGATACAATATAGCATCCATAAGTTCTTCTTGAACATCAACGATAAACCTATTAAGATCTTTCTTCTGACCTTCGATCTCTTGCATCATTGTAGCTCCATATTTCTCTTGACCTATCAAGCTGCGTTCGTCCATCTTCCTTAGTACATTTTGCACTATCTTGTCTTGTGTTTTAATTTGCATCTTTTACAAACGTTCCGTTAATCATTTTACCTGTTCGTTTACTTATCACATCGTATGCAGAACCTATACAAGACTCTATCGTAACTTCTCTTTGGTGTGCAAGGTTAGTTAACACTACTACCATATCGCCAATAGCATCTATTACTTCTGGCTGGTCGTCTTTTAGCAATGCTCTACCTAGTTCACCCATCTCTTCAGATAGCTTTAGGTATTGAGACTTAGGATCTCCTTTTTCATACAACCCTCTTTCTGATGCCCATTGTCTTATGAGCTCGAAGTATTGTATTTCTTCGTTTGCAGTAGGTATGTCGTATGATACACCCGACTTTGGATCTTTGTTTTCAAACATATTCCAATAAGCCTTATTATATATGTAGCATCTCTCATTATTAAACATCGAAGTTTTAATGTTTGCTAATATCCACGGTATTGTTTGTTCGTTTATTTCAAACTGGCCAAACTCTGTCTGCCAAGTCTTACCCATGTTATCCATCAGCCTGCCTTTTAATTTACTAGATGGGCATGGAAAAGTTGAGGTTTGTTCTGTTGCGTTTATTTTCATTTTATTGAATAGGTTTTTATAAGGTTGTATATCTTTACGATAGCCGTAAGACTGTTGAAGTTCTAACTCCAAGTCTGATATGTAATCTATATCTTCTGACTGGTCTAGAACTTCGTACTCTCCCTCCTTGTAGCCTTGTACAAGGGTAACTCTGGTAGCAAGATCACGTGTTACGCCAATCTTTTTACCAGGAATGTGGTATAAATAATACATTAAGTTTTGTTGTTATATAAGTGTAAGTTATGTGCATGGTGGTAATACCAACCAACCGGTATATTTAATTCTCTAGCTACCATGTCTTGTAGCATACTAAATTGGTATTGATCATTGCAAAAGCCGTACCATAGATCGTTAGATCTCATGTATACTGACATATTTAATTTGCCTTCAATTATACTAAACTGAACAGCATAAGTGCAAGGAGTATCGTTTCTGTAGTTTTCCCACTCTTTGCCATCGTATATCGATATAGCTGCGTGTCTAGTATTCTGATCTTTCTTTAGTTTATATATGACATGCTGTAGTTGACTATTGCGTTTCCATTGATAGCCGTAATTGCTATTAACGTTGCCGTGTCTGTCAGCCATCTTTTTCCATATTGCAGGTATTTTACCGTACAATGAACCTAGTTTCTTTATGTTAGGATCACCAGATAAATACCACGCCCACTCGGCGTCTGCGTATGGCTTGCTCCAACCTCTGGAGCTGGATTTTATTTTGTTGTTCAAGGGATTAGCTATGTAAAACCCTACATTAAACAAAGCTTTAGTGTCATCGAAATCAACACCTTCGTCTTTTATCTTGATGTAGAAGTAATCAAATGCTTCACTTGCATTTCTAAACTTTGTTC
>OBMK010002359.1_pt1 | contig 14399 bp, 12 predicted proteins | sample 1539081 | NCBI WGS metagenome assembly OBMK01 (sample SAMEA3355528, study PRJEB22509) | marine metagenome | biome: marine; feature: river plume; material: water | place: USA | collected 2010-08-07 | depth 0.5 m | reverse complement strand
GTTCTTTTCAACGTACTCAGCGCCTAGCGTGGCTTTGCGTTGCTCCAGTCCTTTCAGGAACAGGTCTTCATCGAATGCACTCATGTCTTAGCCTTTCAGTTTGATGGCGACGTTTTTCGTCTGCACATAGTTCCAGAGGGCTTCGCGACCTTTCTCGCGTCCGTAACCCGATTTACCGTACCCACCGAAGGGCGTCTCGACTCCGCCTGCGTACCATTCATTGACGAACACTTGCCCGGCACGCAGTTGGCGGGCGGCGCGGGTTGCGCGATCAAGGTTGCTGGTAAAGACACCGCCGACCAAACCGTAGGGTGTGCCGTTAGCAATCTTGATCGCCTCTTCGTCGGCCCCGAACTTTAGAACAGACAGCACTGGTCCAAAGACTTCTTCATTAGCAACGGTCATATCAGGCGTCACGCCCGTCAGGATCGTGGGTTCTAGGAATGCCCCGGGGATGTTCATTTTGCGACCGCCGGTTGCCACAGTGGCCCCTTGTGCCTGCGCATCGCTCACCATTTGTGCTGCACGGTCGCGTTGGCGCTCAGAAACCATGGCCCCCATCGTCGGGCCAAAATCCGGTTGCTCAACACCCGGCTTCACGGTCAGCGATTGCGCCACGCCGACCATGCGATCGACCAGCGCGTCATGCACGCTGTCGTGGACAATCACGCGGCTCATCGCTGAACAAACCTGACCCGCGTTGAAATAAATGCCCCAACGGACGTCGTTTTCAAAGGCTTCAATGTCAGCGTCATCATGGACGATGGCGGCGGACTTACCACCAAGTTCCAGCACACAAGGAACGACATTCTGTGCGGCAGCGGTGGCAATGGCGATCCCTGTTGGCACGGATCCCGTAAAGACGATCTGGTCCACATGCGGGTGCGCAGACAAGGCCGCCCCGGCCTGATGGCCCAACCCGCACAGGATGTTCACCGCACCTTTGGGAAGCCCCACAGATTCTGCCGCATGGGCGAACCACGCATTGCTCAGTGGCGTCAGTTCCGGCGTTTTGATAACGCAGGTGTTTCCCGTTGCCAGCGCTGCCGACAGCGAACGGGCGGTCATCTCAACAGGGTAGTTCCACGGTATGATCTGGGCCGAGACGCCAAAGGGCTCGTAGGTGGTAAAGTCAAAGTAATCTTTGCCAAGCGGGATGGAGCGGCCTTCGACGGTTTCGGCCTGATTGCCATAATATTCGAAATAGCGTGCCGCGCCTTCCACTTCGATCCGCGATTCCCAAAGCGGTTTACCCTGCTCCAGCGTCAGAACATGCGCAAGTTCGTCAATGTGATCGAGCAGATAACGCCCCATGGCTTGCACCATACGCCCGCGTTCAACGGGGCGCAGGTCGGACAAAGCGCCGGATTGATGGACACGTTGTGCGGCCATTACCGCGCGGTCTACATCGCCTGCATCCGCGAGCGCTTGTTCGGCCAGTTTTTCGCCCGTGCCGGGATTTATAACGTCGATCCGCCCTGCGCCGCCGTCAACCCACGCGCCGTCAATGTAGTTTTGCCAATAGGTCTTCATGTGGGCTTGATCCGATGCTGATAAAGATGATCGTAGTGTGGCTTCATCCGCCGATGGACGCGACGTACGCGTTCGGGTGCATCGTCTACTTCGATATAGCGGCGCACTTGCGGTGTCAGGCCCGTGGATTGCGCAAGGTTGGCGTGGAATGACCCACCGTCCCACCAGCTATGCGCCGACGGATCGCCGCCCGGCTCCCAAGACATCGCTTCAGCAATAAAGGGGATATCAACAGCATCGCAAAAGGCCGCGACCATCTTGTCAGGGTCTTCAAGCAGATCGTCACTGTCGATCACGGGCGGCGGGGTGCCATTCAAGGCGGTCAAGAGGTCAAACAGGGCGCGCTGTTCAGGAAACCCAACCTCAAGCTCATCAAAGTCGGGCCATTTATTATACACCGACGAGATGGTTTTTGCCGGATCGCGGATCAGGAAAGCATGGGTGAAATTGGACAGGAAGTCAGGCGTCCACATGTGATTGATGTAGTGGGGAAAGTCTTTGAGGAACACAGGGCCATTTTTGGCGCGCGTCTGTATATCGTCCCAGACGCTTTTGATCGAAAGCCCTTTGGTGGTTTTTTCCCCGTCTTTGTAGCGTGGCCAGAACGGGTCCTCGCCTTGATACCATGCCTCGCCAAAAGGTTCGTGCAAGCAGTCCAGATCACCCCGCTGGCGCATCATCCATTCGAACGCGGTTGAGGTAGATCGGGGGACAGCCCAAAGGGCGATGATCTTATGCATGGAGGCTCTCCAACAGCATGCTTTGGGGGGTGGTCGGCGCGATCGCGAGGTCCTTCATGATCCGCCAATAAAGTGCTGTGTCATGGCCGATCACTGGTTTGCCCAGTTTGGCCTCCATCGCACGCGCCAAATGCAGGGGGCGTTGTGGCAGGCCATTTGGCCCACTGCGAAAATTGCACATTCCGTTGATCAAATAGGCGTCCGCGTTGGGGGCCTGCTCAGCGACATAGCTAAAGCTGCGATCAAACAGATCACCGTCAAAAATCCAGCGTTTGGCGTTCACGGCGTCTTGGTCCGGGAACCAGCCCTGATCGACGAAATTGCCCGCCCAAAGGACATCGAAGCCCGCTTCGCGCAGGAACCCCGCAGTGCCTTGCCACCAGTCTGGCCAGTGATAGGCCCCGTTTAACGCGACTTTCTCAACGTTACGATCGCGCAAGGCTTCGACCATTGCGTAACCCGCCATGTGAAAACGGGTCTCATATTTGTCCGACAGATCCGCGCAGTGCTGTCGTATGCCGTCGACGCCAAGTCCGCTGGCATGCACCCAATTCGATCCAACCTGACCGCACACATCGACGCCATTGCGCGCCATGCAATGCACAAAGTCCTCCATCATCCCGAAGTTCTTTTTGCGTTGGTCCAGCCCATGGGCGTAATCGGGAACATGCAACATCCAACCGTGCACACCAACGCTTTCGGGGGACATGCGCAGGAAATCGGATGGGGCGGCGTCGTAATCAAACGGCGGGCAGGTAAATCCGACTTGGTGTGGGAACAGTTTTTGATCTGCCGTCCATTTCTCGGGCATTGCAAAATCAGCCATCAATTGCCTCCCTCATCCAACGCTGCAGGTGCATGACGGGGTGTTCTGAATTCACTCCGCCTTTGGGATCGACAACCAGGGGCCCTGGTCTGTAGCCGCGTGAGCCGAGACCGCGTTGGACGGATTCGACGAGGTGGATGTCCTCTTCGACGGTTGTTTCGCGATCTTGTACCGCGAGCGCGCGGACTTTTGGATCATCGACGCCGTCCACGGAATACCACCCGCGCCACACCACCACATGATCTGCGTCCACGGCACGCCAGTGATAGGTGTTCAGCACATTGCCAGGGTAAACTTGGAACGAGAACATCGGCCAGAGGAACCAGCTGGAATATTCATATTGGTGCGCAAAGCCGGAATGGACATCATAGGTCATGTCCTCAAGGCTTTGGCATTCGGTTGTGTGACGCAAGCACTTGCCTTGCGGCTGGATGTCATAGGTTTCGGGTTTGACGACGCCGTTGGCAAAGGTCGGATGACAAAGAGAGCAATGGTAGCACTCAGAGTAATTTTCGACCGAAACCTTCCAATTGCAGGCCTCGGGGATTTCCACCCATTCCAGCGGTTTTAGGTCGGCCCAGTTCGGCACCCATTCTTCCAACTCAGCGCGTGCGTTCGGGAACCATTCCTCCATCGGAGCGGCATCCGGATCGAGGTTCACAAAGACAAAGCCGAGGAATTCTTCGGCGCGCACTTCGGTTAGGCAAATGCCGGATTTATCAAACCCCTCAACTGCCTTGATGTTGGGCCCGGCGCGCAGCTCTCCCGTCAATTCATACGTCCAAGCATGATAGGGGCAGACCACGACGCGGGTTGTGCCTGTGCCGCTGACCAATTGGTGCGCGCGGTGTTGGCAGACGTTATAAAACACTCGGATTTTGTTATCGCGCCCACGGATCGCAAAAAGGCTTTCGCCCGCAATTTCAAACGTGGCGTAGTCACCTGTTTTTGCCAGTTCTGATGCATGGCACCCAAACTGCCATGTCTGTGCAAGAAGGCCTGCGTTTTCGACCTCAAACACTTGGCGGTCGGTGTAATATCGCGCGGCGAGGGAACGGATAGGCTCGATCATGAATCCTCCGAATGGTAGAGGCCTAGTTGGTGGCGACGTTTATGGAAGGTCTCGACACGTTTAGGGATTTCGTCACTGGCGACGGCGATGACGAAGGACAGTAACGTTTCCAGAAGCGCAATGATGCTAACGGACGATGGAAAGAACTGCGGGGTTTCCACCGAGACGACAAAGCCATGGTCCGCCATGCGGATGATCGGGCTGGCGGGGCTATCGGACAATGCGACGATGACCATACCCTGCTCGCGGGCAATTTTGACGGCTTCCACCACTTCTGTGCGGTAGGGCTTGCACGTCACAGCAATCAGAATGTCGTTGTCATCCGCCCAAGCAAGGTCATCCACTGGCGTGGACCCGGGGCGAGGGATGGCATGGAATTCGGTCATGCCCGTCGACGCCAGATAAGTGAAGTTCCGAGCGACCGAGTTGTTGACCCCGACACCCAAGGTGAAGACGCGGCGCGCGTTCCAAATGGCTTTGGCTGCGGCCTTCAAATCTTCGGTTGAAATACCTCCGAAGGTATCTTCGATGTTGGTCATCACATCGCGCACCATATCGGCATAAAGACCGCCAAGATCGCCGGATTTTGAAATGTCCTGCAACCACCGTGCACGGTCCGGAAAGTCCGCAGCACCATTGCGAATGGCATCGCGGAAGGGCGCCCGAAAGTCCTCGTAGCCTTCAAATCCCACCTGTCGCGCCATGCGCACGACCGTATTGGGTTTAACGTTCGCCGCCTCAGCAATTTCGCGTACCGTCGACACACCCACATCGCGCGGATTTTCAAGCACGTAGGTCGCGGCTTTGCGCGCCTCTGGCGTGAGGTCTGACAACTCACCGGCGAGGCGGTCCAGAATCGAATTTGATACATTTGTCCCATTCATGATTGACGATGGTACTTTTGTCCGCTTAGCCTGTCCACAGAAAATACGACTCATATGGAGATGTTTCCCGTGGCCACTGAATTTCCATCCACCGCGCGCGTTGTCATCGTTGGTGGCGGCGTCATGGGCGTCGGCCTTGCGTATCATCTTGGCCATGAGGGATGGGGTGAAGACACTGTTTTGTTGGAAAAAGCGGAGCTGACATCAGGCAGCACATGGCACGCCGCGGGGCAGATCACACATTCCACGTCCAGCTTTGGTTTGGGCAAATGTGTTGATTACAACATCGGGCTTTATTCGGGTGGTTTGGAAGCAGAGACCGGCCAGCCTGTGACGTGGCACGGGTGTGGGTCGTTCCGGCTGGCCTATACTGAGGATGAGATGGATTGGCTGCGTCATACGCTGTCGGTCGGGCGCTCACTGGGTTTCAATATTGAACTGGTGGGGCCTGAAAGAGTGGCTGAACTACACCCGTTCTACAATCTGAGCGGCGTTCTAGGGGCGCTACACACGCCAGACGATGGCCACGTCGACCCGACCAACGTCACCATGGCGATGGCAACGGGTGCCCGCCAAAAGGGTGTGCAGATCATCCGCCAGTGCCGCGCGACCAACATCACCCAACTGCCGTCAGGCGAATGGCAGGTTGAGACGGACAAAGGCACGATCACTTGCGAACATGTGGTCAACGCGGGCGGAACTTATGCGCGGCAAATGGGTGAATGGTCAGGCCTGCAACTGCCGATGACGTCGATGACGCACCATTATTTTGTGACCGAACCTGTGCCCGAATTTGAAAACCTCGACACAGAATTGCCCGTCATCCGCGACGATAAAAAGGTGTCGGGCTACATCCGAATGGAACAAAAGCGTGGCCTGATCGGGATCTATGAAAAGGAAAACCCAAACTCGGTCTGGCACGATCATTGCCCGTGGGATTATGAGAACTGGCTGTTTGATGCGGATTACGACCGAGTCATGCCCTATTTGGAAGAAAGCCTGAACCGCATGCCGATCTTTGCGGAGCTGGGAATTCAACGCGAAGTGCATGGCGCGATCTCTCACCCACCTGACGGCAACCCATTGATCGGTCCCGCCCCTGGCGTGCGCAACTACTGGTGCTGCTGCGGAACACAAATCGGCATCGGCTGGGGGCCGGGCCTGACGCGCGAACTGGCGCGTTGGATGGTGCATGGTGCGGCGGATATCTCTATGCGCGACTATGATCCGCGCCGCTTTGGCAGTTATGCCACCAAAGACTGGCAAGTTGTGAAGGCCGAAGAAGACTACTGTCTACGCCACGAAATTCCGTTCCCACATTTCAACCGTTTGGCGGGTCGACCGATCAAGCCGTCGCCTTTGCACGACCTGCTGAAAGCCAAAGGTGCTGTGCACGAAGAAGTCTACGGCTTTGAACGTCCGCGTTTTTTTGCCAAGGGCATCGCGCAAGAAGATCACTATTCCTTCACCCGAACGCCCGTCGACGACATGGTCGCGGCTGAGGTGAAAGCGGTACGCGGATCGGTCGGCATCATGGATGTAACCGCCTTCACTAAGGTGCTGGTTGAGGGGCCGCATGCCTATGCCTTGCTGGACCGCCTAACGGCGAACCGGATGCCACAAAAGATAGGCTCGATAACACTGACACATATGCTGAACCGCGCAGGTCGGATTGAGCTGGAAACAACCATCGTGCGCATGGCGGATGATCAATTCTATCTGGTGTGTGCGGCGTTCTTTGAACAACGTCTGCTCGATCATTTGGCGCAACACCGCGAAGCGGAAGACGCGACGATCACAGCACTGTCCTCTGACTGGTCGGCGCTTTCACTCAATGGCCCTAAGGCACGGGAAGTTCTGGCGGCGTGCACTGACGCTGACCTTTCAAACGCTGGCTTTCGCTGGTTGTCAGCGCAGCAGATCAATGTCGCAGGCCATGATATCTGGGCCTTCCGCATGTCTTATGCGGGCGAGTTGGGGTGGGAGTTTCACATGCCGCACGCCGCCTGTCTGGACGTCTACAGTGCTTTGTGGACAGCAGGCGAGGCGCTCGGCATCGCGGACTACGGATCATTTGCCATGAACGTGATGCGGATGGAAAAAGGGTTCAAAGGGGCTGGCGAGCTGACCAATGAAGTCACTTTGGCCGAGGCGGATGTGCTGCGATTTGCCCGCGCCGACAAAGACTATCTGGGCCGCGACAAGACGCTGAACACCGACTTGAAGTGGGTCTGCACATATCTCGAAATCGAACCGGACGGCATGGCGGATGGGCATGGCGGAGAAGCTGTGATGCTGGATGGCCAAGTCGTCGGCTCAACGGCCTCGGTGGCTTACGGCCCTACCGTCGGCAAAATCCTTGCCTTTGCCTATCTCAAACCCGAAGCAGCCAAGCCCGGTACCGCGTTAGACGTGGTGATCCACGGTGTGCCACGCAGCGCCCGCGTGTTGGGCGAATCAGCCTATGATCCACAAAGCCTGAAGCCGAGGACAGACTTATGACATTGCCCACCACGATGAAGGCCATGGTCACAATGGGGCATGGCGATCTTGACCAAATGGTGCTGCACACCGACTGGCCGCGCCCCGAACCTGCCGCAGATGAGGTTCTGATCAAGGTGGGCGCCTGCGGGCTGAACAACACGGACGTGAACACGCGGTCGGGTTGGTATTCAAAAACTGTGACCGATGCCACGACAGGCGGCGCATTCGACGAAGTCGGCGAGGACGATCCGACCTGGGGCGGCGCACCAATCACGTTTCCACGTATACAAGGCGCGGATGTCTGCGGGGAAATCGTCGCAGTTGGCGAGAGCGTCGATCCCGCCCGCATAGGCGAACGTGTCATCACCGATGGCTGGCTTCGCGATGCTGCCGATTTGGATGACATCAACAAAACCGGCTATTTCGGATCAGAACGTGACGGCGGTTTTGCGGAATACACAACGACGCCTGCCCGGAATGCGCTTGCCATCAAGTCCGACCTCACAGACGCCGAGCTCGCCACCTTTTCCTGTTCCTATTCCACAGCCGAGGGCTTGTTGACCCGCGCGCAGGTTGGGTCAAACGATACCGTACTGGTCCCCGGCGCATCCGGCGGCGTCGGCGGCGCATTGGTGCAGCTGGCCAAACGGCGCGGCGCACGCGTGATCGCCATGGCCTCCGAGACAAAGCACGCAGATGTGGCCAGCCTTGGACCCGACACCCTCCTGCCGCGCGCACCCAACGACCTGCGCGCCGCATTGGGGGATGAAAAGATCACCGTCGTCGCGGATATTGTCGGCGGTCCATACTGGCCAACCCTGATTGACGTTCTTGAACGCGGAGGTCGCTACACTTGCTCCGGCGCGATTGCGGGGCCGATGGTTGAGCTGGACTTGCGCACCTTCTACCTGCGCGATCTGACATTTACGGGCTCAACCGTTATCACGCCCGAGGTCATGCCAAACCTGATCCGCTATATCGAGGCGGGCGAGATTAAGCCCGCGCTCGCCGCGACCTATCCTTTGGATCAGCTGCGAGAGGCCCAAGCCGCCTTTATTGCCAAAACGCACACCGGCAACATCGTCGTGACACCATGAAAATTACCCGCATCCGTATCTACAAAACTGACCTGCCTTACGTCGGTGGGGCCTATGTCTGGGGTGCAGGCCATGCGATCGAAACCGCGCGGGCAAGTGTCGTTGTGATCGACACAGATGCGGGGTTGCAAGGATGTGGTGAATTCACGCCGTGCGGCGAAAACTACATGGTGGCCCATTCTGAGGGTGTAGAGGCCTTTGCCCGCCTCGCCGCGCCAAAACTCTTGGGCGAAGACCCGCGCCAAGTTGCACGGATAGAGCAGCTTATGGATCACACGGTGCAAGGGCATGGGTATGCCAAAGCTCCGTTCGATGCAGCCTGTTGGGACATTTTGGGACAAGCCTGCGGTCAGCCTGTCTGGATGCTATTGGGGGGCAAACTGACCGATGGCGCGCCGATGTACCGCGTGGCACCGCAAAAGGCGACGGACGAAACCTTAGCGGAAATGGAGCGTTATCGTGCTGATGGTTACCAGCAATTCCAGATCAAAGTCGGTGGTGATTGGGAGGCGGACATTGACCGTATCAAAGCGGGTGTTGCGCTACTGAAACCGGGAGAAAAGGCCATGGCAGATGCCAATCAAGGCTGGCGTGTGGACAATGCCATTCGGGTTGCACGTGCGACGACAAATCTGGACTACATCCTCGAACAACCATGCCGCTCGTATGAGGAATGTCAGCAGGTTCGACGCATCGCGCAGCAACCAATGAAGCTTGACGAATGCGTCACAGGCATGGCCGCCGCTCAAAGGATCGTTGCGGATCGCGGGGCTGAAATATGTTGCCTCAAAGTCTCCAATCTTGGCGGATTGTCAAAGGCCCGCCGCGTGCGGGACTTTCTTGTTGAAAATCGAATTCCTGTCGTCAGCGAAGACACATGGGGCGGCGAAATCGCCAGTACGGTGGTTGCACATTTCGCGGCAACTACGCCACTGGACTACTTACAAAATACAACCGACCTGATGAACTACAATACCCGCTCAACAGGTGTTGGAGGCGCGCGGGCCAAAGCAGGCAGGCTATATGCGCCAGATACGCCGGGCCTTGGAGTAACACCTGATTTCGAAAGCCTCGGCGCGCCTGTTTCGGAGTATTCCTTATGAAAATCACACGCATCTCCGTCTATCAAGTCGATCTGCCGCTAGAGCATCCCTATTGGCTGTCTGGTGGGCGGTTGAAATTCGAAATGCTGGACGCAACGCTGATCAAAATCGAAACCGACGCGGGTATTGTCGGTTGGGGCGAAGGTACGCCTTGGGGGCATACATATTTGCCGGCCCATGGGTCCGGCATCCGAGCAGGGATTGCGCTGTTGGCACCGGATGTTATCGGTCTGGATCCCCGCAGCCCAGAAGGGGTGATGCGGGTTATGGACGTGCAACTGCCCGGACATCCATATGTCAAATCCGCAATTGATGTGGCCTGCTGGGACGTTCTTGGCCAGTCCGCAGGCATGCCGCTTTGGCAACTGCTGGGCGGGAATGAAGCCGCTAAAGTGCTGGTCAACTCTTCTATCTCTACAGGAACACCGGAGCAGATGTTGGCACGGATCCAAGCCGCGGCGGACAAAGGGTATACCGTACACTCGGCCAAAGTTGGGGGCACAGACGTCGCTTTGGACATCGACAGAATTGAAGCAATTTCAGCCGGGTTGCCAAAAGATCATAAAGTGACCTTTGACGTGAACCGTGCATGGCAGCCCGGCGTTGCGGTGCAGGTGCTCAATACCGTCAAAGCACGCGATTGGGTCGAACAACCCTGCCAGACGCTTGAGGAATGCGCCCATGTTGCTACCCGCGTTTCCAACCCGATTATGCTAGACGAATGCATGAGCGATTTCGGCGACCACTTGCGGGCGTGGTCTACGCATGCTTGTGAGGGTGTAAAGATCAAACCGAACCGTCTGGGAGGGCTGACCAAGGCACGTCAGGCACGCGATTTTGGTGTGTCTGTTGGCTGGCAAATGCATGTCGAGGATGTGGGCGGCTCTGTTTTAGCGGATACTGCAGCCTTGCACCTGGCCGCGTCAACGCCTGCGCCGAACCGGTTGGCAAGCTGGCTGTGTCATGATCACCTCAGGATTGACCTGGCAAGAACGCAAGGCGTGCGCAATCTGGGAGGACATGTCGTACCACCCTCCGCCCCCGGTCTAGGCGTTATCCCTGACCTCGAAGTCGTTGGGGATCCCGTGGCCGTCTACACATGAAAGTCAATCGCATCACACTTTGGTCTGTCGATTTGACCAGCCATGAGACATACTACATGGCCGAGGGCAAAACCTGCGCCACTGTCAAAACCCACGTGCTGTGTCTGGAAACCGATACGGGCCTCAAAGGGTGGGGCGAGGTGTGCCCGATACCGCATTACCTGCCTGCCTTTGCGGATGGCGTGCCAAGTGCAATCCGGGAAATGGCACCGGAAATTCTTGGCATCACACCCACGGGTATCGACGCGCCGATGCGCAAACTGGATGGGTTCCTGCAAGGGCATCTGGCGGCGAAGTCTATTGTCGATATGGCGCTGTGGGATCTGTTCGGCAAAGCCACTGATCTGCCACTGTATCAGCTTCTGGGCGGACGAACCCGCCGCGATATGCCGCTTTACCACTCGATCACCTGCATCGCACCCGATGAAATGGCGCGCATCGCAAAAGAGGCTTACGCCACCGGCATTCGCCAATTTCAGGTGAAACTCGGGGCGGACGCGGATTGGCAGGCCGACGCAGAGCGGTTGACCAAAGTGCGCGAGGCGGTCGGCACCGGGCCATTGGTTTATGGCGACTGGAATTGTGGGGCGACGAAACTGCAAGCGACGCGCACAGGCCGCGCCGTGGCGCATCTCGACATCATGCTGGAACAGCCCTGCAAAACGCTCGAAGACTGCGCCGCTGTCCGCCAAGCCACTGGCCTGCCAATGAAAATCGATGAGGGCGCTTATGATTTGGCGTCGTTGCAGCGCGCGGCAGAGCTTGGGTGCCTTGACGCGGTCGCATTGAAGCTGTCGAAATTCGGCGGCATTTCAGCCATGCGGCGTGCGCGCGACCTGACGGTTCATTTGGGCGCAGAGATCTGTGCCGAATGCACATGGGGGTCAGACATCGTGACCGCCGCGTCGCTGCATTTTGCCGCCTCCACGCCGCAGGGTGCCTTGCTGAACACATGTGATCTGTCGTCCTACGTTGCCCCGCGCATCGCACCTGATTGCCCCAACCGCAATGATGGCCGCATCGCGCCGCCAACCGGTGCAGGATTGGGTGTTACACCGGACATGGAGCGCCTTGGCGCTCCCATTTTGGAATTGGACTGAGACATGCAAAAACTGACATCGCAATCCGATTGGATCGCGCGCGCGCAAGCCGTCCTGCCCGCTGGGGGCTTCGGCAATTTTGACCCCGGCATCATGATCGCGCGTGGGGAAGGCAGCCATGTTTGGGATGAGGATGGCAACGAATATATCGACTACCTCATCGGATCTGGCCCAATGCTTTTGGGACATGGCCACCCTGAGGTTATGGAAGCGGTTCTAGAACAGCTCCCCAAGGGCATGACATTCTTTGCCAACAACGCCAAAGGCATCGAACTGGCCGAAGCGATCGTTGACGCCGTGCCGTGTTGCGAACAGGTCCGGTTTGTCGCCTCTGGCGGGGAGGCTGACATGTACGCAATCCGCCTCGCGCGCGCCTACACTGGCCGCGATAAAATCCTGAAGTTCGAAGGCGGCTATCACGGTATGAGCGCCGAAGCCCAGATGAGCCTCGCACCCTCAGCCCGTGTCAATTTCCCCCAAGCCGTTGCCGATAGCGCAGGCATTCCACAAAGTGTTGCGGATCAAATGTTGATCGCGCCCTACAATGACTTGGTCGCGGTCGAGGCGCTATTGACCGAACACAAGGACATCGCAGCCATTATCGCGGAACCGCTGCAACGGATCATCCCTGCCGCCCCCGGATATCTGCAAGGCTTGCGCGACCTGTGTGATAAACACAGCATATTGCTGATCTTTGATGAAATTGTCACCGGTTTCCGACTGGCCTACGGCGGCGCGCAGGAACGCTATGGTGTGACACCCGACATCTGCACCTTGGGCAAAATCATCGGCGGCGGCTTTCCCCTTGCCGCCCTCGGGGCCAGCGCCGAGATTATGCGGCATTTCGACAAGTCGATTGTCGGCGCTGACAAATGGCTCATGCAACTTGGGACGCTATCGGGCAATCCCATTGCGGCAGCGGCGGGCCTGAAGACGATGGAAGTATTGAAACGCAAAGGCAGCTACGACCGTCTGCGCGATATCGGTCGGACGTTGCAGGACATGCAAAGAAGCGCACTCGATGCCGCAGGTGTTCCCCATCAAATCTGTGGGGATGAGACCTTGTTCGATATCTTCTTCACGACCAGCCAGTGTCGCGACTACCGCTCCGCCAAGCATGATGATCCCGAGCGTAATGCGACCTACAATAGGGCGCTGCGCCAGCACGGAATATTCAAATCCCCGGGTAAGCTCTATCCGTCACTTGCGATTACTGCTGAAGACTTGGAACGGACGAAAGCCGCTGTCGAGCATGCTGTGCGATCCATTTCCATGTCCTGAGCGAAATTCTCTCGCAGCTTTTTTAAACGTCTACGGGTTTGCAAAGATTTGCGGCAGATAGCGTGCAAAAACGATGTCAAATGACTGCAGTGCTCTGACGCTTGAGCAAGGCGCGGCACTCGTCGCCTTAGGCTTTTACCGGCCTGATGCACTTGCAACGATAATGCTTGCTCGTTCCTTTTCACAACGGCCACTTGAACGGATGCTATGTTGTCTTCGTCGGCGCGGTGCTGATGTCTGGGCATGGAGGGAGGATTGGAGGGCATGTTATGCCAAGAGTCCAACTACCCATGGTAAACCCGAAGAGAAGAGCCTGGAACAAGGGACGAATAATAGGTCAGAAACGACCTCTGCTTCCCAAACAGGTGTGGGCCATTCGTGCCCGGCTCGAACTTGCGGGCTACCTACGCGACCTGGTGCTGTTTAATGTTGCAATCGATAGCAAGCTGCGCGGCTGCGATCTGGTCAAACTCGCTGTGACCGATTTGGTCAAGGATGACCGCGTTCGCGAAAGGGTATCGGTGATCCAGAGCAAAACCAAGAAACCGGTTCAGTTCGAACTGACTGAAAACACTCGTGATACTGTCATTGCATGGGTGAGATCACCTGAGATGATCGGCTGTCGCTCTATGTTTCCAAGCCGCTTCCACGACCGCCCGCATATCTCAACACGTCAGTACGGTCGACTAGTACGTGACTGGGTGACAGCCATAGGTCTAGAGCCCAGCGGATACGGAACACACTCGATGCGCCGAACCAAAGCTGCAGAGATTTATCGCAAGACAGGCAACCTTCGCGCTGTCCAACTCTTACTTGGTCACACAAAAGTCGATAGCACCGTGCGTTATTTGGGCGTCGAGCTGGAAGATGCCTTAAGTATTGCTGAGCGAATAGACATCTGAGACCTGTTGGCGAGCGGTCGTGCCGTTCGCCAATGCAAAACGGTCCTATGTCACCACCGCAAAATTGGTCTTTAGCAATAGCGCTACAAGATATGGTGCGCAATCTAGACCAGATTTACACGTGAGAACGGCCGGTTCGGTGACACCGACCGCGGTGCAGCGATCAGGCTTTCGCACATGAGAGCAAATGCTGCGTCAGCAATAGCCGCGCTTGCACAAGTCCGGTTTGTCCGCATAGCAGACATTTACGTCTTCAGCCGCGAAGGTCAGCTTT
>OBMK010002350.1_pt1 | contig 14428 bp, 24 predicted proteins | sample 1539081 | NCBI WGS metagenome assembly OBMK01 (sample SAMEA3355528, study PRJEB22509) | marine metagenome | biome: marine; feature: river plume; material: water | place: USA | collected 2010-08-07 | depth 0.5 m | reverse complement strand
TGAGAGCGCGTTCGAGAAGGTCACCGCCCAGCGTGTTGACAAACTCGACAGCCTCGTCTGGGCAGTCTCGAACAGAGAAGAATTTGCCCTGCTCGTTGATCTTGCCAAGGTAGTCGCCGTTGTCCGCTTTGGCATAGATGCAGCCAGCGTTAACGCCTCGCGCAGGTGCCAAACTGAAGCGGTAGCCGTCGATCCTCAACGAGGGCTTCTTTAGACCTGCCTCCTGAGCTTTCGCAAAGGCATCGTGTAATCTGCTATTGGTTGGCATCGCAGCGTCCTTAGCAGCTCTCTCAGCAGCCCAGCCAGCTTCTCTCGCGATACTCTTCTCAATCGCAGCAATCTGACCCGCTGACAGGCTTCCTTTGTTGTACAGCTGATCAAACAGCGACTGAGCAAAGTCGTTATCCTTTGCAAGATTTTCTCTGAACCAGTCATGGATGGCTTGATTGCTTGCTAGAAACTCGACTGCCGCATCTACACTCTGTTTGGCAGCGGCGTGACGCTTTGCTATGGCTTTGACGCGATTTGCTTCAAGTACTTTCGGATCAGTCTTGGTGAAGATCACCCCGCTGCCTTTGCACTTGAAGCAATCACCAACTACCTCACCTCTCCAGCTTAGAAACTTTCCACTGCCGTTACAGCCTTTACATTTGGTTTCAAACTTTGCAATTTTTGCTTTGCTGAAACCCTGTTCCAGCATTCCCTTAGCAGGGTCGAACGCGGCTGGCTTCGCGTCATTTGCGGCTAGATCAGCGTCAAAATCACCGCTGTCTATACCTTCGAATGGATTTGAGTTGTTCATTGTGCGCCTCCTCAGGCTTGGTTTTCTCAGACGCTTCGCAGCGTTTCGGCTGGGTAACCATCCCAGCAACTCGTCAGTGAGAGGGGTAGTACTGCTGGAACAGCTCGTCTATTTGCTGGGCGGTCAATTGCTTGTCAACGAGTACTCGCTCAAAGTTGTCTTTGCAGACCCAGTCATCCTTGTTTCCAAAAAAGTCCTGTACGGGGTTGTAGTAATAGGCAGCAACGTCCTGATGTTCACCTTTCGAGGTTAGGTTCACTGTAGGGTTGAACTCTGGAATGCAGGCGCTGATCCAGCCACTTTGAAGTCGCGGGATGACATAGCCCTCAGCCGTCCAGCCCAGACGATCCTCGCCCTCAACAATGAACTGACCCTGATCAGTGACGCGATCAGTCATGTGATAATTTGATGGCAGATAACGAGATACCTGCGCTGCTGTTGTTCTGTGATTTTCGACCAAAATTGTTGTCATGATTTGCCTCCTCTGGCGTTGGTTTTCTCAGACCCCGTTGCGGGGTTTCGGCTGGGTAACCACCCCAGCAGCTCATCAGTGAGATGTGGCTTGGTATTCTTGCCAAGTTGCTGTTGTCTTACCTTCTCGACTCTCTTTTCTGAACGCTTTGTGAAGTTCTGTTAAGCGTAGAAATTTGACGTGCATCATGAACACTCTGTTCGTCTCGCTGCTTGACCCTTGCCAGTGAATAACGTGGATAGACTTGCCGCCGGTGATGCCTACAAATCTGCATCGCTTGCCAGTGCTGCCGCATCGCAGCCATTGACCACGCTGCAATTTAATCTGACCGCTCACAATCGCTTCCTGAATTTGAGGACTCCAAATATCTAGGGTTGATATGTATTTCATAACTCCACCTCACCGTTTAGGATGATGTCCCTGACGATCTCGCGATCAAACGAGTCACCATCGAATGGCATGTCTGGGTATTTATCGATGCGCTCAAGTGTTGCCGCAACAACCATCTGTTTGGTTGCGCCAAAGTCATAGATGCCGCCTTTGCCGTAAAAAGCTAAGACGTACCCAATAAAGTCTGCTGGTATCTTCATTCCGTGCCTCCTCAGGCGTTGGTTTTCTCAGACCCCGTAACGGGGTTTCGACGAGGGAACCACCCTCGCGGCTCGTCAGTGAGATTAGGCTCCGAAATACAGGGCTGCGATGAATCCCTGAAACATCACCAGTATCAGCAGGCATTCGATTAATCTTTCTTTTTGCCACTTACTCATGACTGGACCTCGTGTAGGGAGATAGCCTCTTCAAGCAAGCTTCCGGAATCGTCTAACAGCCACATTGAGTCTTCAAAATCGAACTCGTCAGCCTCCCAAAGTTCTCGCAGCTCATCCTTTGCATCCTCAATCTGTGATCGAGCAGCGTCGATTCTGGCAAGCAATCGTTTTAAGTCAGCACTCATAGCTGCACCTCATTGCGAGGAGTGAAGGTGTAACCGATCTGCTTCATGAGAGCGCGAGTCTCATCAGTAAGTGTCTTAGTGCCCGCGATACGGGCGAATGTCTCGCCAATGTGGCACGTTGGATACACTGCTTGAGTGCCCCAGTTATGCTTGATATCTACTTGTAAATCCATCATAGCCTCCTCAGACTTAGTAAGTGCTGGAATAGCACCAGTCATCGCACTCTAATATTTCTGACAAACTAATGTCAACACCTTTCTTATCTATCAGATGATTATCTGCATTTTCTGATACAATTGAGTCCATCGAAATGACAATCAATGCGTCAATCAACTAACGGTTAGCGGGTATGAGCTTGGATATTGAAAAGCGATTTGACAGGATCGAGCTGAAGTTAGATCAGCTGAGTGACACAGTCGCGATTCTGGCGCGTATTGACGAGCGATTGGTCAGCAGTCACAAGCGGCTGGACAGGCATGAGGTCCGACTGGATATGCTTGAGGCGGACATCCGCAACACTGAGCAGACAATCGCCAAGACGGCAGGCAAAAGCATGGTTGGAGAACGAGTGGCGTGGATAATATTCGCAGCAGCGATAAGCGCAGCAGCCAAATTTTTATAGGGCGGGAAAAAACGAAACCACCCCATTATCAACTCCTCATGTAGGGGAAGTATCAAATGAATGTAGATAGAGACAAGCAGACAGATAAGGTAAAGCGGCTGAACTTGCGACAGCAGAAATTCGTTGATCACTATCTCAGCACTGGCAACGCAACGAGAGCAGCAGATTATGCAGGCTATCGACACCCGAACGTTCAGGCATTCCGATTGTTAGATAATATTAGTGTAAAGGCATCAATTGAGGCGATAAGAGACAACATGAGCAAGGATTCAGAGGCAAGAAGGGCAGATTGGGTGCTTCAGCTGGAGCAACTTGGCGCAGGCGCAGAGAAGGATTCAGACCGCTTGAGAGCGATTGAGCAATTGTTCAAGGCTGAAGGCTGGATTGCGCCTGAGAAGTCGGAAGTCGTGCAGTACGATGCGACATTTCTAGCTGATCTTGACCTAGATGAAGGCGAGTTCATCGAGTTGAGCGACGACAACTCCAACGATAACAGCGACTTACATTAGGCAGCTAACACCTAATCAGGGTGCTACCCCTCAAACAGGCAATAAAAAGGGCAATCAGGCAGTCCAATCCCCAACGGATAAGGTAGGGGGGAGGGGTAGAAATCGACGCGATCCGCCGCTCGATGGTGTGGTTCCATGGGGGACATCTCAGCCCCTACCAGCACATTTTGACCCCCTACGGGTCTTATGAGAGTAAGAGGCAAAAATATGAAACAGCTTTTAGTTCACCGTGTTACGGCATGTAACTACTTAGACATGGACGAATTCACATTTGAGTCGTACATAGCCCCATTGATCACCATGCTGCGATTTGGCGACGAGACATACTACGTTACCTCCCAGATAGATGACGCTGTAGAGACGCTTATATACGGTCTGGACGGCGATATAGAGCTAGCCCTCGTCGATTAGGGGGGGCGGTGCTTATGAGAGTACCTGACTAAAAAATAGGAAAAAAATGAAATGGCAGAAAAGGATTCTAGGCTAACCAAGGCGGGTGTCAGCGGTTACAACAAGCCCAAGCGCACACCAAGCCACCCCACCAAATCACATGTGGTAGTAGCCAAAGAAGGCGACCAAGTTAAGACGATCAGATTTGGGCAGCAAGGTGTAAAAACTAATCAGACGGTGGGTCAAAGAAAGGCATTTGAATCTAGACACGCAAAGAATATCAAAAGGGGAAAGCTCAGTGCAGCTTACTGGTCAGCGAAGACCAAATGGGCACCCTCTAAGACCAAGTCATCATCAACCAAGTGGAAAAAAGGAAGCTAGTTATGCCAAAAGTCAACGGTAAGAGTTACCCGTATACGGACAAGGGAAGGAAAGCAGCAGCAGAAGAGAAGAATAAAGCCCCCAAGAAAAAAGCCAAAGCGAAAAAGAAATGAAGAACTCACGAGAGACCTTTTACGGCAAGGGTGACAACCGTCGTCCCGAAGATCGAAAAAAGTTTGGCGAAAACTACGACAAGATTTTTGGCGCGAAGAAAGCCAGAAAGGAGCGTAACGATGTTCGGGCACAAAAGAGAGGCAGCAGTGATTGAGATTGATTTGAAGCGCTTTGCCTACCATCCCAAGGGCACTTTAGGCGTAATTGACTATTCTGGTGAGCGGTTCTACACGATAGAGCGTCCCTGGCTGGACAATACGGTAAGAATCTCCTGCATCCCTGAGGGTGTTTACAACATGGGCTGGCGGGAGTCCCCCAAGTTTGGTGAGACGTGGCAGGTACAGGACGTTCAGAACCGGACATATATCCTCATCCACACCGCAAACTACGCGAAAGAAGTTCAGGGCTGTATAGGTCTTGGCATGGGTTTGATGGGTGATCGAGTGGCGGTGAGCAATAGTCGCAAAGCAGTAGCTAAGTTCGAAGAAATGACGAGGGACGTTGAGTGGCGCTTGAATGTATTAAGTGCACCATTTGCGGCATTACAAAGCTAGCTACTGAGTTCGAGGGCGGGAAGCGACAGTGCAAGGAGTGTCGTATTAAAGCGCGATCTCAGAGAGCCAATAGCAGTGTAGAAGGATTTCTACAGATACGCCTCACGGCGCTTAAACAACGTCACAAGAATAAGAAGTTTGAGGGTGAGACTGTTTCTCTTGAGTACCTAGTCAACCTCTACGAACAGCAAAAGGGCATGTGCGCCCTGTCAGGCATACCGATGCATGTAACGCTCGACCATACCGACCTAGCGGTTTCCCCAGACAGGATTGATCCGAGCAAAGGCTACATAGAAGGTAACGTCAGATTGGTTTGTGCCCGCGCAAATAATATGAGAAGCACTTTAGACGACCATGATTTCGTCTGGTGGTGCAGAGCTGTGGTGAATAATGGCGGAAATTGAACAAATAGCCCGAAAATTGAAGGGCAACTTCCCTTTATACAGTAAGAACATGCTGAAAATCGTCACAAAAGAGGGCGAATCCAAGCCATTTGTGCTGAATCCGGCACAGTTATACGTCCACAATATGCTCGAAAAGCAGCTAAAAGAGCAGGGAAACATCCGTGCTTTGGTCCTTAAAGCCCGTCAAACAGGCATATCGACCTACGTTCAGGGCAGGAATTTCTGGAAAGTGACGCAGAATCGGAACGCTAATGCGTTTGTACTGTCGCATCTTGCCGAATCTACTAATGCAATTTTTAATATGGTCCGCTATTACTATGACAATGTCCCGCATCCGGCGTTTAAACCGCCGCTCGCTTCTCAGTCCGCCTCAACTCTTGTCTTTGACCAGATCAATTCGCGTTACAGAGTCGGCACCGCAAGATCAACCCAGACAGGACGAGGACAAACAAACCGATTTGTCCACGGATCAGAGGTCGCTTTCTATCCCCAAGGCTCAGACATAGTCGCAGGTCTATTGCAGACTGTCGGTGGTAAGAACACTGAGGTGATATTAGAAAGCACAGCGAATGGTGCTGGCGGCTGGTTCTATGATCAAGTCATGAAGTCCTTGAGGGGCGAGTCTGAGTGGATCACCTGTTTCATTCCGTGGTTCTGGATGCCCGAATATCGAAAAAAGGTATCGCCCTACTTCGTTGCCACGCCTGAAGAATATGATCTCGCCCAGAAATATGGATTGGACGACGAGCAGCTTTCGTTTAGACGCGCCAAACTTGATGAACTAGGCGGCACAGATTTATTTCGTCAGGAATATCCAAGCACCCCGCTCGAAGCATTCCTGACCTCCGGTCGTTGTTTCGTTGAGGAGAGCGCGATATCCAAGTGTGAGGCTAACTGCTACACCGCAGACTTTAAGGGCGACATCATCGACGGCACCCTGATTGAAAGAGAACACGGCAACTATCAGGAATGGTATCCCCCGCTGCGCGAAGAGAACTACGTCATTGGGGTTGACGTTGCGGAGGGTCTTGCTTACGGCGACTACAGTTGCGCCCAAGTCCTAGACTCTATGGGTAATCAGGTGGCTTGCTGGCACGGTCACATAGACCCTTTTGATTACGGTGCTTTGGTTGCCATGCTGGGCAAGCGATTCAACAGTGCTTATGTGGTGGTAGAAAGAAACAACCACGGCTTGGGCACCCTAAGAAAGATGCAAGACCTCGGCTATTCCAATCTATTCGTTGAGAGTTCCGTCGATGGCGCATACGGCGACCGAATGACAAAACGAGGCGGCTTTCTAACTACATCAAAGACCAAGCCCTTGATCGTTGACAACCTTGCTACGTTGTTGCGACAGGGTGAAAGTGGTGTCGCAGATTTGGAACTATTAAATGAGTTGCGAACCTATGTAATAGATGATAAGGGTAGTTACAATTCTCAGAATGGATGTTATGATGACAGGGTGATGGCTTATGCTATCGCACTGCATGGACTCGCCTCTATGCCTCGACCGAGGCACCGGACTATACAAAAGCGTTTTAAATCGTTAGATCCGATGACGGGCTATTAGTCTATGCATGAGCTAGAAGAAGAAGAGCTGGAGAAAGAGCCGGATGGCTTGCAGGCGCAAAGCATGCAAAGTCTGGGTTCTCGTCTCGCCGGAACTTTTCAAGAGTACAAAGACGCTCGTAAAGAAACAGAGAACGAGTGGCTTAAAGACCTGCGTCAATATCAAGGCATTTACGAGCCTGAAGTTCTTGCTCGCCTGGATGCTGCGTCTGGTTCCCGTTCAAAAGTATTCGTTGGTCTGACCAGAACAAAAGTGATGGCGGCTTATAGCCGTATCATTGATCTGTTGTTTCAGCACGGTGATGTTTTCTTTTCCGTTGCCCCAACACCTGTCCCCCAAATCGACCCATTAAAAGCGATGCAAATGCGTCAAATGGCGATGGATCAAATCATGATGGCTAGCGGTCAAGACCCGATGGCTAATCAAGACTTGGTGGCGGCTAGGATGGAGGAACTCGAAGAGGAGTTCTTAGAGTTAGAAAAAGAAATAGCCAAGAACGCGGCTGAGTCTATGACGATAGACATCGAAGACCAGCTTATAGAAACAAACGCAGAGATGAAGCTAAAAGAAAGCATGTTAGAAGCATGCATCTTTGGTTCCGGTGCTGTTAAAGCAGGCACTGTGCGTATCGACAGGAAGCAGTCTTACTCAAAGATGCTTGACCCACAGACGGGTCAGCAGGGCTTTGGGATTTCGGTTGTAGAAACTGTTGCACCTGACGTAGAAAGCGTCAGCATCTTTGATTTATATCCTGACCCTTATTGCACGACACTGGACGACTGTGACGGTTTATTCCGTCGCCATGTCCTAACAAGAAGGCAGATGCGTGATCTAGCTGATCTACCTCAGTTCGATAGTGAGATGGTCAAGTATCTTCTCAAGATTCACCGTAACGGTAATCATACAGAGGAAGATCACGAGACTACCCGCCGACGAATCGCAGGTATCAACGAGAATTCTGAGTCCAATCGCTTTGTTGTTATGGAGTATTGGGGCACTGTCGATGGATACGATCTAGAAGAACACGGCATCGAGCTAGAGGAAGGGTCTGACCTTTCCGATGACTACTCTGCATGTGTATGGATATGTGACGGTAAAGTGCTGAAGGTCATGTTAAACCCGATCTCTGGTTACAAGATTCCATATCACATCTTCCCGTATGAGCGAGCGCCACATCAGTTCTGGGGTACAGGCGTACCTCGCATGATGCGCGACTCACAAGGAACAATGAACACTGCGACCAGAATCTGGTTAGACAACATGGCGTTGTCATCAGGTCCAATGGTTGAGGTGAATACAGACTTGCTAGCAGCAGGAGAAGACCCGACCGATATCCACCCTTGGCGAGTATTCTTGCGCGAGGGTGGAGACGGTTCTATGCCTGCTGTCCGATGGTATCAGCCAGTAGCGAACGCTAACGGACTGAACCAGATCGTAGAGATATTCCGTCGATTTGCTGACGAGACCACATCACTGCCCTCCTACACTCATGGTGAGCAGACCCAAGGTCTTAACAAGACAGCGACTGGTATGTCGATGCTCATGGGTGCCGCAAACATTGCACTTAAAAGCACCATTAAAAATATTGATGACTTCTTGATCGAGCCAATGATCGAGGCTCTGTTCCACTTCAACATGGAGTTTGGGACCAACGAGAAGTCAAAGGGTGATCTACGGATCGTAGCTCGCGGCAGTACGGCACTCGTACAGAAAGAAGTACAGAGCCAGAGATTGCTTCAGTTCCTCTCTATTGTTGGCGACAACGCTGGTGGAGTTGTTAAGCAGACAGAGCTGCTACGAGAGATAGCGCAGTCTATGGATATAGACCCCGATAAAATTATGAAGACTGAGGAGCAGATTGCTCTTGAACAACAACAGTTACAGCAAGCTCAAATGCAACAGGCAGCAATCGCAGGCGGTCCTCCGCCTCAAGGCGATGCCGGAATGGGAACTCCTGTCGGAATTAATTAACGCCCGACATGAAAACGCCAGAGAAGCATTAGAGCAGGCAGATGAAAAGAATTTTAGGTTTGAGCAAGGCAGGCTCCTAGAGCTGAGATTTATGCTTGAACTTGAAGATGCGGCAAAAGCCGTTCTAGACAAAGCGCGGACCCCGAAGCGGATATCCGCAATAGACTAACGAATATCCCATGTGGGACTCGAAGGAAAGATTAATGTCAAAGAGAAATGACCCAGCGCGACTTGAAGCTGAAGCGAAAGAACTGTACGAGCAAATGACCAAAGGAAAGACTGAAACCCCAGAGATCGATCAATCTCCAGAGGACACTTCAGAAGAGCCGGAAGCGTTGCAAGTAGAAGCCCCCGATCTCACGGATATGGCGGAAGTTCAAGCGGATGAGAACGAAGTAGACGAGTCAGAACGCAGCGACGACTCCGAACTTAGGTTGGCTTTAGATAAAGCCGAGAAAGCGATGAAAGGCGCACAGGCGAGAATGACCAAAGCGACTCAGGAAACTGCTGACTTGAAGCGGCAAAATGCCGACCTGATCAGGAGTGTTACGGAGTTAAAAGGTCAACTTGTAGAAACTTCGAAAGACGATAGCAAGCTGGCTCAGATAAGGGAAGATTACCCTGATCTGGCTGGACCTTTGCTAGACGAGTTGAAGCGGACGCAAGATGAAGTTGGCGCAGCCAAAGAGGCTTTAGCCGAGCAAGAACAAAGTAAGTATCAGGAGTTGCAAGAGCAGGCGCAAGCCGAGCATTTCGAGCGAATCCGTTCGGTACACCCTGATGTCGATCAAATCATTGATACGGCAGACTGGTTGAACTGGATGGAGGAAGCAGACTCCCAGACGAAGACTTGGATACAAGAAGGGTCTTCTAACGATGTGAACATGGTTCTTTCTAGGTTTAAGGCTGACATGGGACAACCAGCTCCTACGCTGCAAGAGCAGGCTTTAGAGCGGGCAAAATCGGTTGCGGAACCGAAGATGCCGAAAGCTCGAAAGTCAAAAATTACAGGCGAAAAGAAAAACTGGACCGTCGATGAGATTATGCGGATGCCGAACAAAGTATTTGAAAAGCATCAAACAGAAATTCTCAAGGCAATGGAAAGTGGATCGATTCGTCGCTAATCTCTTGTGAGGTGATAAATGTCTTTTTCGCAATTTTCCACGGGTACTACATCTGAAGTAAACTTTATTCCTGAGGTGTTTTCAAAGCTCCTACAGGCTAAGTTTTATAGCAAATCAGTTTTGCCCGAAATTAGTAACACAGACTATGAGGGAGAAATCTCTGGTCAGGGCGACAAGATCGTTGTTCGTACAGTTCCTGCTGTAACGATTAATGATTACGCCGGAACGATAACTACTCAAGAGCTGACTACTGCGAAAGTAGAAATGCTCATCGACAAAGCTAAGTATTACAGCTTTAAAGTAGATGACGTGCTGGCAGCTCAAGCTGACATAAACATGTTGGAGGGTGCATCTAGCGATGCTTCTGAAGGTATGCGTATTGCTGTTGAGACTGACGTTTTAGCCGCAGCCGTAACTGGCGCGACTACAATCGGTTCGCAGACTACTATTACTGCATCCAACATTTTGGCAAACATCTTGGTTCTAGCTAAGACTCTTGATGAGTTGAACATTCCAGAAGAAGGTCGATTCATCGTTCTTTCTCCTGAGTTCATCTCTATGCTCAAGCAGTCCGAGCTGCGTCAAGCGTACTTGACTGGCGATGCCACTTCACCTCTCCGTAATGGATTGGTTGGAATGGTTGACCGCTTCAAAGTTTTCCAAAGCAACATGGTTTACACCCCAGGATCAGGTGCTGACTCAGGTTACACACACGTCCTAGCGGGTCACCCAAAAGCTATCTCCTTCGCGTCTCAGTTCACTAACACTGAAACTGTTCGCATGGAAAGCACTTTTGGTGATCAAGTTCGTGGTCTGAAGGTGTTCGGTTCTAAGGTAATCACTCCTGACGCACTATGCGTTGGTAAGTGGACTTAGATCGACTAATGATTGGGGGAGGTTTTCCTCCCCCTTTTTAGCGAGACACTTATGAAAAAAGCTAACACGAAGAAGGACGATGTGTTTATCCAAGCCAAGGAAGACTTTGGCGTAAAGCTGGATAGACGGTTGACTCTGTCGCAACTCGAAGAGCAGTTGCAGCAACTAGCCAAGAATAAGGCTAACCCTCAACCAGAACAAAAGCAGCTTATCCCTAAGCGTGTAAAGAATGTGATTACAGGTAACGAATTCGAGTACAACCCGATATTCAAAAACAATCCCGATTTACAAATAATTGAATGGGAAACAGACAATGGCGACAACTAAAGTAGTAGACATATTGGATCGGGCTGCAATTATTCTACAAGATAATACAAATGTCCGTTTTCCGAATGAAGAGCTTTTAAAGTTTTTTAACGACGCACAGAAAGAAGTTGTGCTTCACCGACCTGATGCGAATATGGTGAACGAGACCTATAACTGTATTAATGGCAGTAAGCAGACAGTGCCCGCCGCTGCACTAAGACTTATTGAGGTGGTCAGAAATGTAGGTGGCAGAGCTGTTACTCAAGTGCAGCGTCGTGTTTTAGATGAGACTTTGCCTGACTGGCACGAGACCGCTGCTGGCACAAACAAGATAGAGCATTTTGTATACGACCCAGCCGACCCAAAGAATTTTTACATTTACCCTAAAGGTGATGCGACAGCTCATTCTCTTGAGATCATATACAGCAGCGCTCCTTCAGAAATCGCAATAGCCGACTTCAGCGCAACGGAGACAGTCATTAGTCTTGATGACGTGTACGCTAACTGCATTCTGGATTATGTGCTGTATCGGTCATACCAAAAAGACTCTGAGTTTGCAGGCAACGCACAGAGAGCAATGATGCATTATCAGAGCTTTGCCAACGCGATTGGCATGAAGACGCAAGCAGATAGTGCTACGACTCCGGTGCCAGCAATGGCAGGTAACGCTTAATGAAGTATTCTGATTTTTCTTTCTACGTTAGACCTGAGGCGCAGGGTGCACCAGACTTTCTTATAGAGCGTTCTGTTCGTGACTCTGCGATTGATTTTTGCACGAGGACGGATATTTATCTTCCTGAACCGGAGTTCATCACCATCATTTCAGGCGTGAATGAGTACGCGGTATCTTTGCCGTCTGGCACAGAGTTAAATCACATACTTGATATTTTTAATAACAACACAGCATTAAACCCGATAAGCTACAGCCAACTGCTTCTGCGTCTTGGCGACGAAAATACTACGGGAACTCCCGCGTATTACGCACAAAGAGACAACTCCGATTTCTACCTTGCTCCTATTCCGGCTGAGACTAACTCGTTTAGGGTGCTGTATTCGGTTAAGCCGACATCATCAAGCTCAAGTATTCCTGACAGTGTAGGCAAGGAGCATAGAGAAGTAATCTCTCATGGCGCATTGTATCGTTTGCAAATGATGTCAGGTCAGCCTTGGTCTAACCCAAATGCTGCGGTTGCTAACAAACAACTTTTTGATAGGGGCGTGGGCAAAGCTATACGTCAGGTTAAGTACGGTTTCAGCGGTGGCTCATTGACTGCCAAATCGAGGGCATTTATTTAATGGCATATCTTACGACTATTGATCTTGTTCAAGGAGACCAGCTTCCAGAAATTGAGATCACACTCAAAGACAGCAATACGGCTGCATCAGGTCAAGTGCTTGATGCTGATGACCCGTCTACGTTTGCAGCGTTGGACCTTACTAACGGCTCAGTAAGGATGCGTGTCAGACAGGTTGGTCAGACAGCCCTAATTGATACGCTGATCGGCACAGTCACATCAGCGATAAACGGTAAGGTCACGTTTATTTTTGATTCAGACACTCTTGCGAGCAGCGGTATTCTTGAGGGTGAAATAGAGTTTTCCGATTCTAGCGGTAGGACTCAGACGGTTATGGACCTAATAAAATTTAAAGTTCGCAGCCAGTTTGGTTAAGGGCTTATGGCTATTTATGCTGAGATAAGCCACAAGTCTATTAGCGCCAGCGTAAATCATCGCAAGCTAGACCTTTCTGCATCTCTGGTTCCTGCTCTAGGCAATCAGATATCTTTTTCAAAGCTGGTTGGCGCTGCTAACTGGCGAAACCTCTACCTGTTTGATGTGCATGTCAACGCAGAGAGAACCGTCTTTCCGTTTTTCGATCTGTTTGATATTCAAGATTCAACGGCTATCGAGTTTGGCAAGGTTGATACTGACCAGTTTGGATTTGAATCCAGCACAGTCTTTAGCACAACAAAGACTGCAAGTGATTCAACCAGTATGCTGGACGATTTGATTATAGGACTAAGCAAGAGCAGTCTTGATCTCTTCTCTCTGTCTGAGCAGCAAGAAATCAGCACTGGCAAAAACCTTTCCGAAAGTATCGGACTTTCAGAGAGCATTGAAACCTTGCTGACATATAGAAGAAGTTTTAGTGAAGATACTTCTCTGCTGGAGAGTGCTAGCGTACATTTAACTAGACCCGAGTCAGATAGCTTTGGGTTCTCAGATTCTCATGCAGCGTATTCGCTAAAGTTGATTGCTGAATCACTATCGGTTACCGACGTTCCTGTCTTTAATGTCAGCACTTTTGCCGACTCAGTCACGTCTTTAACGGATAACTCGATAATATCCCGAGACCCCTACAACTTTATATTTAGCGAATCTGACGGAGTGAGAAGCGTAACGGGATCACCTACAGATACCGTTGGCATTTCTGAAAGCATTACAGGGTTTGCCGTCACAAAATCTTTGCAAGACTATTACGGTTTGGATGACTTCTCTCAGGTTGATAAAAGCACAACTGGAGTTAAGACAAATATTGTAGGAATCACAGATGTCTTTGAGTTTGAACATCTTGTAGCTGTGGCTACTTTAAATAGTTCACTAGTTGGAAACATGGTTCTAAACGGGTGATGATGGAACCCTGAATCAGGAATTTTATGCTTTGTCAAACAGACCTTAAAATTCTATAATAGCTGTAGAAAAATCGGTTTTCATGCGTCGAAACCATTAGCAAACAACTTGACGCACCTACACTGTCTTCATGGATTAGAGAGTCTGACGGTATAAGCATACTAATCCGGAGACTTATCATGATCGCTGATGATCTAAAACTTAAAGGTCGCCTTACTGTGAATCTTATCGCAGAAGACGGCTCGATTAAAGAAACGCAAGAAATCCCTAACTTGGTTGTTACCACGGGAAAAGGTTTTGTAGCTTCTCGCATGGCTGGCACTTCGGCAGGCGTGATGAGTCACATGTCCATCGGCACGACTAGTACCGCTGCCGCTGTAGCAAACACGACATTAGCTAACGAGGTTGCCAGGGTATCTCTCGTCAGTACAACCGTGTCTGATAATGATGTTGTTTATTCGGCGACTTTCCCAGCGTCAACACCGTCTTCTGCCGCAGCAGTAGTTGAGGCTGGCATATTTAACGCAGCTTCAGGCGGCACAATGCTTTGCCGAACTGTATTTTCCGTTATCAACAAGGGTTCAAACGACAGCATTTCGATCCAGTGGACCATCACAGCTAGCTAGGAGCCTATAAATGGCAATTAAGTTCTCGAACCTAGCGAGCACGACTCTTGCTAGTGGCGCTTCTGATTCGGCATCGTCTATTAGCGTGACAAGTGCGTCTTTATTCCCAACATTATCTTCGGGCG
>OBMK010002348.1_pt1 | contig 14432 bp, 9 predicted proteins | sample 1539081 | NCBI WGS metagenome assembly OBMK01 (sample SAMEA3355528, study PRJEB22509) | marine metagenome | biome: marine; feature: river plume; material: water | place: USA | collected 2010-08-07 | depth 0.5 m | reverse complement strand
AGTCAAGCATCGTTCGCAAAATATGTACTTTTACCATCGTAATCTATTTTACATGTAATATGGACTACAAATTTTTACTAATAAATGATTAATCACATCTTGCACATCCATCAATCTTTTAGACTAGTTATATATATAACCTTACTATGTACCTTATGTACTAGTATAGTGGCTCAGCGTGATATCTTATCATCAGATGATGAACTAGGTATAAGACGTAAAGATGACTTAAAAGGCTTTGATAGCTTACAGATCGGTAAGGACCCCAATGTAGTGGATAGTACAATATTCAAGTACTTTACATTACAAGATATATCTAATCTCCGAGAATTTGGAGATACTACTCTAGATCAAAATTTGTCTTACTCCGATCCAGCAAGAGATCCATCTAAGCCAAGTGCTAACTTAGGTACAGTAGCTTCTGCTAGCCATCCTTTATTATATACACCATCTCAAGTCACTGGATTTCACAGTGGATTTCATGAATATGATACTTACAACTTTACGATAGACGGGTTTAAATACTACAAAACTAATAGGGCGATATCAGACCTTTATTTTTCTACTATTGGTAATCTGCAGAATCTGAGTCTAAAGACTGACTTTACTAGAAATTTTGAAGATGGAATCCAGTTAAGTATTAATTATCAGCGATTTTCAAATCTAGGATTCTACTCTAGCCAGCGTGCGCGTACAACCAACTTTGGCACTGGACTTTGGTTTCAGTCTCCCACAGATAAGTATAATTTATTTTTCACTTTCGTGTCAAACGTAAATACTGAAGAGCAAAACGGAGGCATTACTACAGATACTTTATTCGGAACCGAATTTGCTGAATTCCGAACGGCCATTCCCACTAATCTAACAGATGCCAATACCAGATATCAGCAGAGAGGAATACGATTCTCGAATTACTATAAGTTAGCCTCTCCAGATAGTACTAACTGGAACCTACAACTGCAATACGATCTAGAGTATGATTGGAACTACTGGAACTATGACGATGTCCTTACTAATAGCTCTACTGATACATTACTGTATCAAAAATATCTTACCGACACTAGAGGTGCTCGAACCTATATTACAGATAACAATCTATCACAAACGGCATATTTACATGGTATTGGACCTAATGGATATCAAGGTAAATTAGGCTTGCAGTATGACAGGCATAAAATAAGTCAAGCGAATAGAGATAGTACAATCAATGACCTTAGCCTAAAATATAATGTAAGTATTCCTTTCGTCAAATCACTGCAGCTTTACAGCAAAGGATCTATAGGCTTAGGTGCTAATGCTGGATCGTTCGATTTAGATGGTTATGTAAATCTGAAGATAGAAGAATGGGCAACACTAAAAGGTGGTGCTAATCTGTTTAGACGATCTATCGAATTAATAGAAGATGAATTCTGGATTAATGATGTCAAAATATTTGACAATGATTTTAGCAAGCCATTTGGATCTAAGCTCTACGGCACACTCAATATACCTAAGCTCAATACAATAATTTCTCTCAAGCAAACATTGGAGAACAACCCTATACTTTGGGACTTTAATGCGTTACCCTATCAACTAGATGAAATATTATCTACTACTCAGCTCAATGCGCAGATACATCTAACATGGGGAGGATGGCACATGGACAACTATCTACAGTATCAGATATTGAGCGAAGATCTGATCGATCTACCTAATTATATGAGTACTCATAAATTTTATTGGGATGGTGATCTATTCCGTAAAAATATGAACCTGCGAATAGGAGTACAGACTAGATTAGTACCTGAGTATACTGCTCAGAGATTTATACCTGTTATAGGTAGATTTCATGAAGGTGTAAATCCACTGCAATTCTATCCTGACACAGATTTCTTTATTTCATTCAAAGTACAATCATTTAGAATGTTCCTGCAAGTGCAGAATATTACAGAATTCTGGAGTAGCGACAAAGAGATCAATTATCAAGTTGAAAATCATCCTCAATATGATTTCACATTCAGATATGGTGTTAGATGGGTACTGTTTGATTAGTTTCGATCGAGTAAATGCTAATAATTAAAACTAAAAGAAGTCCCACCTCTTTTGACACTCTAACTATAGCCTACTTTTATTTCTTACATTTGGGTATAAATTATGACCATGAAATATTTAATTCACATCTTATTCATTGTCGTTCTTTTCGTTCAATGCGGAGATAAGCAAGCAACATCACATCAAGATACCAACTTAGGAGAAATTGAATTCAAAGTGAGTAGTTCAGAGGAAGCTGCTCCTTATTTTCATGAAGGATTATTATTGTTACACAGTTTTGAGTTTGAAGATGCTGCCGATAAATTTGTGAAAGCTCAGCAAATAGATTCTAATTTTGTAATGGCTTATTGGGGGGAAGCGATGACATTTAATCACCCACTTTGGAAGGAGAGATATAGTGAAGAAGGGACTGCAGCACTTAAGAAATTGGCTGACACAAAAAAAGATAGACTCACAATGGCAAAGACACCTCTCGAATTCGATCTATTGGAGGGTGTTGAAATTTTATATACCAACGGTGATAAAAAGGAGCTAGATATAGCATACAAAAATCACATGGAAAAACTATATAAGAAGTATCCAGAACACCATGAAGTTGCTGCATTCTATGCACTATCATTACTAGGATCATCTAAAAGCAGAAAAGATGACGACAATTATGAAGTAGGTGCAAAAATAGCTCAGAGTATATTAAGTGAAAATCCTCATCACCCAGGTGCATTACATTATTTGATTCATTCGTATGATGATCCAGACCATGCGACATTAGCTCTAGATGCAGCAAATAGATATTCTAAAGTTGCACCAGATGCAGAACATGCTTTGCACATGCCTTCTCATATTTTCGTAGCACTAGGTATGTGGGATGAAGTTATCAATTCTAATATCGCTAGTTACGAAGCTAGCGTAGTCAGAATGAAGAAAAAAGAACTAGATAATGACGCTAGAGGCTACCATGCTTTTAAATGGTTAATGTATGGATATTTGCAAAAAGGAGATTTTGAAAAAGCCAGAGAGATGGTGTATGACATGAAACAATATTGCGAAGAAAAGCCATCCAGTAAAGCTCGCGCACACTACATTATGATGAAAGCGGATTACCTTACGGAATCCGGTAATTGGAGAGATTCTATAGCTAATGATATTGTTGACTTAGAAAAATTGAATTTACAGACTCAAGGAGTTCAAATTTTTACTCAAGGAATGTCGGCATACAAGGAGAGAAATAAGAATTCCTTAAATGCTGCAATCAATGATCTTAATATAATGCAAACTGATTCAGAAACTCAAATGGTAATCGGTACACCTAAAATGTGTAGTGGCATATCTAGATACTTACAACCTCCATCTGTGAATGAGGTAAATAGTATCAAGGTCCTAAAATATGAGTTAATGGCATTTTCTGCCCTGCTTAACAAGAATGAAAAATCTGCCGAAAAATGGATGCAACAAGCTACAGAAGCAGAAGAAACTACAACTTACAACTACGGACCACCAAATATTGTAAAACCATCTTTTGAATTGTACGGTGAATGGTTAGTAGAAAAAAACAGGAAAAAAGAAGCTCGCCAACAGTTTGAAAAAGTACTCGAACGAGCGCCTAAAAGAAGATTGGCAATAATGGGTCTAGAGAATACTAAATCCTAAAACTACAATACAGTTAATGCGGCATTAAATGACACTAAATGCATAGTTGGCATTCTCACTAAATTAAAAAATATAACTATAAATAATTCTAAAAAAGACTTTACTTATTCGTATATAATACAGCGTAAACTGATTTATTAAAATCCAAGTCTAATCCCAATATCAACCAAGAGGCTATTTTTATTTCTTACAATATCATCTCCTTTAATTCAATTTTTCGATCTGAAACTATAAGCGACATCAGCAAATAAAATAGTCAAATCAAGAGCAACACCTAAAGAAAAATAATCAAATTTAAATTAATCACTTTAGCTACTATTATTTCTTCACTACTTTCTTATAATTACATATCGTAGTTAGGCTTAATAACATGTTTTCCTTTATCATAAAAGTCTTCTATAATCTGAACCACTTCATCTACATCGTCGGTGATAGGAATCATATCCATATCTTTAGCACTTATATTGTTATACTTATCTAGCATAGTATTTTTGACCCAGTCAACTAATCCTTGCCAAAATTCTTTACCTACTAGAATCACAGGAACGTTTGTTATTTTCTTAGTCTGTATCAATGTCAACACTTCGAAAAGCTCGTCTAGTGTACCAAAACCTCCTGGCATAGCTACAAAAGCTTGCGCATACTTTACGAACATCACCTTACGTACAAAAAAATATCTGTGATCAATATTCTTATCTGGATCGATATATGGATTGTGTGATTGCTCAAATGGAAGGTTGATATTTAAGCCTACAGAAAGTCCTCCATTCATATATGCCCCTTTGTTTGCGGCTTCCATGATTCCTGGACCGCCACCAGTGATTACTCCAAACCCCGCATCAACCAATCTCTTCGCTACATCTACCGCCAATTGGTAATTTGGATCTTCTGGTTTAGTTCTAGCGCTACCGAATACTGAGATGCATGGCTCCAATTTATTCAATGTTTCAAATCCATCTACAAACTCTGCTAACACTTTGAACATAGTCCAACTATTCTCTCCTTCTAGCTTTGTCCATTGTTTTCTATGTACGCCAGTTTTGTCCTTTTTGATTTCGTTTTCACCACTCATAATATTATTATTTTATCTTTTTTTTTAATAGACCGCCAACTTATTGACTGACAGAATAAGACCTAAACAATGAACTTCACATCACTATTTAGGTCTTTATTATTTTATAGAATATGCCAGTGATTAAGCAGGCACACCTTTATACTTTTCAAATTGTTCTCTGGCAAATTCGATGAACTTTTCCTCGCTATCAAACTGATCTAAAATAGATTGCAATTTTGATCTATTATCAGCATTATTGACTACATAGTTTTGCACGTCTTTTTTGCCTATCTGATCACCACTCAATATTATTAGCCTTTCTACAACGTTTCTTAACTCTCTTATGTTTCCTGTCCAGTTATTCTCTTTGAGTAGTTCCATAGCGGTAGCATCCACTTTTTTTATAGGAGTACCGTATTCCAAACAGATGTTCTTTACGAAATGCTCTACTAACTGAGGTATATCGTCTCGTCTATCGTTCAGCGCAGGAACATCAATCAGTATCACAGCTAGTCTATGATAAAGATCCTCTCTGAATTTACCTTTACTAATTTCAGCTCTTAGATCTTTGTTAGTTGCAGCTACTACTCTAACATCAACTCTGATCTCTTTCTCACCACCTACTCTTGTTATCCTACTTTCTTGTAAAGCTCTCAATACCTTGGCTTGAGCAGAAAGTGACATATCTCCTATTTCATCTAGGAAGAGAGTGCCACCACTGGCTAACTCAAATTTCCCTATACGCTGTTTATGTGCTGAGGTAAATGATCCTTTTTCATGACCAAATAACTCCGACTCTATAAGTTCAGAAGGTATCGCTGCACAGTTCACTTCTACAATAGGGTTAGCGTTACGATTACTCTTTTCGTGTAGCCATCTTGCTACTAACTCCTTACCAGCTCCGTTAGATCCAGTGACTAGTACTCTTGCCTCTGTAGGAGCTACTGTATCTATAGTCTCTTTTATAAATTGAATTGGAGCTGAGTTACCTATTATTTCTTGTACTGCTGACTTCCTAGTCACTTTGCGCTGCAAAGTGTTTTTCTCTGTAATTAAACTTGATTTGTCCATTGCATTACGGATAGTAATGAACAGTCTATTAAGATCTGGCGGCTTTTGAATGAAATCGAATGCTCCTTTCTTTACAGAATCTACAGCCGTATCTATATTACCATGACCAGAGATCATAATCACAGGTATATCTGGCTTAAGTATTTGGATACGCTCCAGCGCTTCCATACCATCCATCTTAGGCATTTTAATATCCATGATGATCACATCATAATCATTCTGCTTAAGCTTGACAATAGCGTCTAATCCATCAGGTGAATCATCAACCTTGTATTTCTCCAATTCGAGTATATCCCTGAGTGTATTACGAATCCCTTTATCGTCATCTACGATTAATATCTTAGCCATAGCCTTGTAGTTTATCTGTTACTATAACCGCTTGATAATTAATCTATTGCAGCTATAATAATAGTTATTGCTTATTGAGTTGCATAGAAATAAATATTCCTACTAATAAGTAAATATACATTAAATATTTATTTAATAGGTAAATAGCTGTTAAATAAGTGTTTATCTATTTATATATGACTTTAAGCTTATGCTTCCAATGCGCTCAAGCATATACTATACTCATCCAAAAAAGACTTACTATAATTTAGCGACATACCATTTTAAAGATATAGTATTAACTCAGCTTAGAAACAAGCTCGTGCCTGCAGAAAACCTCTAGCATTAAGAATATTCCTTTTTAATAACTTTACAATGTTGTTACTGATGAAAAACTTCGCAACTATTTGTTTATATTATAGACCATAGTACTAGGAAGAGAGCACATCATACTCTCAATCAGTAAGTTCGATATTATATTTTGATTGCAGATAGGATTTACTTCGATTATAAAAAGCCTGTAGAGATATCCTAGAAGAGGATTTGGGTATAGATCCAATTCCAGTAAAAGGAAATTCTTGAAGCAACAAATTTAACTTAGTTACAATTGCCTGAAAAATAAACTAAATGATAAAGGCAATTTTCCTACTTATATTCGACCTAATCATGAGCTTCAAGAATCGCTTATAATTCAATACAAGTCGAGCACGAGAACAGTTCAAACTTACGTTTCCTATTTAGCCCAGTTTTCTCAACAATTCAATATTCCTTCTGGGAATTTCATCGGTATCTCCGTATGATTCAATAGCTTTTTCTACTTGATCTCTGCGCAACACATGAATCATAGGATAAGGCGATCTATTCGTCTTATGTGATGGATCTTTAGAATCTTCTCCAGCGAATAGATACTCCGGATGGAATGCTACCACCTGATATTCTGCATCATAATCTTTATCTTCTAATATTGCTTCACAGGAATAGTAGAAATCTAAAAAGTCTAAATAATTTGGAAATTGAGTGAGATACAAAAGAAAAAAAGTAGAAATTTTTTCTGTCTTAAGTTTCGATATAAAACTTAGTATGAGAAGCTCTATATTTTCACCTCTTTCTACGTAATATCCTACCTCTTGATGATCCCATACCCTCTTGGCAAATGGACAAATATTATAATGGATAATAAAATTATGTATCCATTCTTTTGTCGCTTGTATTTCGTGATATTCCTTCATATTACATCAATATACTATTTTATGCTATTACTTAATTAGATTAAGCCTGCTTCTCTCAACATTTCTCTATGATCTATCTCTGGATTACGCCAAAGTGCATTCATAGGTACTTTATTAATATACCTTTGTCGCAATGTCTGAGGCTGCATTCAGCTCCAAGCAGTATACTTTACTGTCTATCTAGAAGCTCTCAGCTTTGCACTCTTAAGCTTCTTACGTCGTCACTAAATCTTCGTTAAAGTTTAAATATATTCGCCGCAGCCACTAGTTTGGCGACCTGCCATCCTCAACTTCTAAAGGAATTTCTTACTTGACTCGTAATCTATCTAGTCATTTATTCCTTCCTATTTGCTTTTCCCTCCATCGTCTCAATCTTACTCGTGACATATAAGGCCTCCTTTTAATTAATAATTCTATATTTTCATAATGTGAGTCGACACCATTAGCCACTAAAAGTTAATTATAGACTAACTCGACTTGTACTAAACTACGTATATTGACCCACTTATAGATATAACATAAGTGCCATATGTCAAGTAAAAAGTCAAGCCGCCAGGAAAGAAGGTCTGCAGAGAGAAAGCTAAAGAAGTCAGAAAACGCTGCTACTGTAGACATTGCTAAATCAACTCAATCCAATGGTATTCCTTCTTATTGGATGTATGGATTGATTGCTATTGTCCTAACATTCATCTGTTTCAGCAATGTTGGAGGCTTAGAATTTGTCAATTGGGATGATGATAAAAATTTTTCTGAAAATCCAGCAGTAGTAAACTTCAACATAGGGGATTTTGCCGCATTGACATCAGAAATATTCAGCTCACATGTCATTGGTAATTATAACCCATTGACTATTTTCTCCTTTGCTATGGACAAGGTTATGTTTGGATTAGATAATCCGGGAGCATGGCATTGGGAAAATCTCCTCTTTCATCTCCTTTGTGTTTTTCTAGTATATCGCATCAGTTTACTACTTGGACTTAGTTGGAAGGGTGGACTATTTGTCGCCATTCTATTCGGTATACATCCGATGAGAGTAGAGTCCGTGACATGGGTCACTGAGCGCAAGGATGTATTATTTGGCTTCTTCTTTCTTTGGGCATTATACATATACATTCGTAGTAAGATCACAACCAATAAATTCGATATTTTATGGATTACCGGTCTAATGATATTATCATGTCTGGCTAAAATACAAGCCGTTGCCTTACCATTGACTATGCTGGCTGTGGACTATTATATGGACAAAGACTTAAGTTTCAAAAACATATTATCTAAAGTACATTACTTCATCATATCCTTAGCTACAGGATTAGTTGGTATACACTTTCTAAATCTACAAGGGTCAATTGAAGATGTTGATAAATTTTCCTTTTTTCAAAGGATATTTATTGGTGCATATTCATTCATAGTATACTGTGTAAAACTTATCGTCCCTTACGAATTATCTCCTTTGTACCCATATCCAGAATCTTTGCCCTGGTATATTTTTGCAAGTATTATAGCCTTGCCAATCGTTCTATTCATCTTATGGAAAGCACACAAGTTGGGTAAGAAACATATCGTATTTGGTTTAGGAGTATTCATTTTCAATATTATATTCCTCTTGCAGATATTAGGCGCTGGACAGGGATTTCTAGCGGATAGATTTAGCTATATCCCCTACCTAGGTTTATTCTTTATATTAGGGTATTACTTTGATCAATTCACCAAGAATGATCATAGACTTAGGACAAGTACTTTTGCTCTAAGCGGACTATTTGTAATAACTATGGGTGTCATGACTTTCAACCAAAATAAAATCTGGAAGAACAGTGGTACTATGTGGAGTCATGTACTTAAGTATTATAAAAATACTGATCTACCTTATGGCAATAGAGCTAACTATTATCGAGATGCAAAAAAATACGATCTTGCATTATCTGACTACGATGAAGCTATACGGCTCAAGCCTTTTAATCCTGAAGCCCTAAACAGCCGCGCAAGATTATATTTCAATAAAGGTGGCGCAGAAAATCTCAAACTAGCGGCGGCTGATTACAATACTGCAATAGAAAAGAAACTCTCATTACCCAAGGATCCGGATCGTGATGTATCTCTTGGAGAATATTATATTAACCTCGGTGCAACTTACGCTATGCTCGGCAATCGTACAGGTGCAATAGAAGAATTTAATAGAGGGCTAGAGTTGAAGCCTAATCATGTTACTGGTTACCTCAATCGATCAGTGATATACAATCAATTGGGTGACTACCCTAACGCTTTGCAAGATATAGAAACCTACTTTACATACAATCCATACAATGCTGATCTCTGGTATGAATCCGGAAGACTTAAGCGTGTCTTAAATAGGCATACTGAAGCGGTAATAGATTATACTGAAGCAATTAGACTCAATGATAAAAAGGGTATATACTATTACGAAAGATCACGCACGCAAAGTCAACTTAACCAAAGAAATGCGGCTAAAAGAGATTTAGCTAAGGCTATACAACTAGGTTACGCTAGGGTCGATCCGGAGTATAGAGCACAGATGGGGATGTAATTTATACAGAGGAAGTATAACGTACCAAGAGTGGACTCAAACAATAGGATGACAGCAATAATTGGCTTTCAACGTATGTTTCGACTACTTTAAGAATATAGATCTAAAACTTAATTTGATTACAAAGCTGAAGCTTCGAAAACATTAGAGCAAAATCTGTAATTTCGCTCTATGATTATCAGCTTAGAAATACAGAATTACGCCATCATAGAAAAGCTTCATGTTGCCCTCGACAAAGGCCTAAATATCATCACTGGTGAAACTGGTGCAGGTAAAAGTATACTACTCGGAGCATTGGGCCTAATCATGGGTAAGCGTGCAGATACCAAAGTTCTTTATCATCAAGATCGTAAATGTATCGTTGAGGCTAGGTTCAATATAAAGAGTTATGATCTCAAAGGCTTCTTCGAAGCTAATAATCTCGACTATGATATAGAATTAATCATACGTAGAGAGATCTCTCCAGTAGGTAAATCTAGAGCATTTGTGAATGATACGCCAGTAACTTTGGCTATTCTGCAGGAACTCACAAAGTCATTGGTTGATATGCATCAGCAGTTTGATACGCTGGATATTCATAGCTCTAAGTGGCAAATGGAAGTTCTCGATAGTCTTGCTGGCAATACTAAGTTACTATCAGCTTATCAATTAGAATTTAAAGAATACAAAGTAGCCGAAAAGCGGCTTAAGACTTTAGAAAAAGAAGCGGCCAATGCGCTCAAGGAATTGGACTATATCACTTTCCAGTTTACAGAGTTAGATGAAGCATCTCTAGAGTTTGATGAACAAGAATCAAAAGAGCAACTCCTCAATCGACTAGCAGGAACAGAGGATATCCAACGTGTCGCGAATAGTGCATATTTTGCGATTGATGAATCTGAGCAATCTATCATCAATCAATTACAGATAATTTCTCAAGACTTAGACAATATCAAAGAATTAGATCCTAAGTTGTCAGAAAGCTACGACCGTGTACTATCGAGCCTAGAGGAACTTAGAGATATTGCTGCTGTATTACAAGACGTCAACGAAAGTGTAGAACACGATCCTAATCTCGCTCAAGAGACACAAGAGAGACTGGATATGATATATCGTTTGCAGAAAAAACATCAAGTAGTCTCAATAGAAGAATTACTTACGATACAGACTGATCTACATACTAGGATCAACTCACAACAAAAGATGGATGGCGAAATCAATGAGATTGCCTCTAAAATGCATAAACTTGAGACGAGCCTCAAAGCGACTGCCAAAAAGCTGTCAACTAGCAGAAAGAAGATCGCAAAATCATTTGCCAAAGATATAGAAGTGTTACTTGCTACCCTATCGATGGAACATGCCAAAATAGATGCAAGACTTACAGATTCAGACCAACTCACTCCTAGTGGACTGGACAAAGTAGACTATTACTTTTCCGCAAATAAAGGGGGTACACTTGGAGCTCTTAAAAATGTAGCTTCTGGAGGTGAGATCAGCAGACTCACACTTGTCATCAAATCTCTGGTAGCTTCATCGATGGCTTTACCTACGTTGATATTTGACGAAATCGATACAGGAGTATCTGGAGAAGTAGCCAATCGAATGGCAGAGATCATCAGTAAGCTTGCTAAAAAGCATCAGGTTATGAGTATTACTCACAGTCCTCAGATCGCAGCCAAAGCCCAGCACCATTACTTCGTATATAAGCATGAAACTGAGACGCGGACTATTACCAATATCAAGTTACTATCTGCCGATGATCGTATCGTAGAGATTGCCAAGATGTTGAGTGGAAATCCTCCAAGCGATGCAGCAGTTGCCAACGCTAAAGAATTGATTGGAAAAAAGATATAATTATCTGGAGATGTTCTGAAAATTTGATACAACCGTAAATACTGAGCTAACAGAAGTTTAAGCCCAAAAAATAAATACAAAAAAACCTCTCAAAATCTTATTCGAAAGTAATTTGAGAGGTTTTCTATTTATCTTAAAATACGCTTTTGCGATCCTATTACAGGCTCAAGACATCAGGCTCCATTCCCATGCTACTAAATCCACCATCGTGTAAGAGATTTTGCATTGTCACCATTCTAGTAAGATCAGAAAATAAAGTCACGCAATAATCTGCACATGCCTGGCTAGACGCATTACCTAACGGAGACATCGTATCAGAATAACTGTAAAAATCAGAAAATCCTTTCACACCGCTACCTGCAGTTGTCATTGTTGGTGATTGAGATATGGTATTGACTCTTACTTTAGATTTTTTACCCCAGTGATAACCAAAACTACGAGCGAAACTCTCAAGTAACGCCTTAGACTCAGCCATCTCGCTATAGTCGGGAAATACTCTCTGTGCAGCCATATAACTAAGTGCTACTATTGACCCCCACTCATTCATGGCATCAAGCTTCATAGCAGTCTGCATCACCTTGTGAAATGATATCGCAGATATATCGAATGTCTTAAGCATCCAATCGTGATTGAGGTCTGTATATTCTTTTTTCTTACGCACGTTAATCGACATACCAATAGAGTGAAGTATAAAATCTAGTTTACCACCTAATATCTCTTGACTCTTTACGATCAGATTATCTAGATCTTCCATACTCGTAGCATCAGCAGGGATTACCTCAGCACCTATGATATCTGCTAGATCTTGAATTCCACCCATACGAAGTGCAACAGGGGCATTAGTCAATACTATCTTAGCGCCTTGCTCATGGCATTTTAGTGCTGTTTGCCATGCAATAGACTTTTCATCTAGAGCACCGAATATGATTCCTACTTTTCCTTCTAATAGTCCGTTTGCCATTGTTCTTGATTTGATTTTTATAGATTTAACTAATTACCTTAGGTCCAAAGGTAATCTTTTTGCAAATAGCCAAATAGGTGAGCATAATTAATTGTTCTTTTTTCTCGTTTTAAAATATTAAAATAACTATTAGTCATATGCGCGCAAATTCTATTCTATATTTTTCAATACTACTTATAGCCGGCAATGCTACAGACATCAAAGCCCAAACTATCGATTCTTTAGCATTTATAGAAGGTATAACTATCTTGTTTGAAAGTGCTGAAGACCGACTTACAACAGATGATGAAGTTCAGATAGATAACCTTATTTCGAAGCATTTAAATACTACACTATATAGGATCGAAGGACATACAGATGATGTTGGTAGTATAGAGTACAATACCGAACTAGCTGCACGAAGAGCTAATAGTGTTAATCGCTATTTGACTGAAATCAAACATATAAAGTCTGCAAATATATTTACCAATTCGTACGGAGAAATGAAACCTGCGGAAAGTAATCTACATGAAGAAAGCCGAAAATATAATCGGCGAGTAAATCTAAGTATATATACTCAAAAGGCTATGCGAAAGATAAGTGGAATCGTTAAACTAGATAGCATAGGCACCACAACAATAGCTAAGATATTATTAAGTGGAAAAGACTTTAGTGATTCTACTTTCACCTTACCCAATGGAAGTTGGTCGATATTGGCTCCAGATAGTGTATTTGTAAAATTAGATATATCAGCCCCTAATTATTTTTTCTATTCCAAACGAATAAAAGTTACTGAAGCACTAGACAAACGTCAAATAAATATTGAGCTTCCCAAGTTGACTATAGGTAAAGTATACGATATGCCAAATTTTTATTTCAGAGGAAATTCACCAAAACTACTTCCATCCTCCGAGCCTACTCTCCAATTACTATTCGGTACTATGGCTTCTAGTGATGTTTGTATAAATATTAAAGGCCATGTGAACTATCCTAATGCTCCACCAGTTCCAATATCTCATAACTATTATAAGTTGTCTGAGGCGAGAGCAAAGACAGTGTATGATTACCTAGTTAAAAATGAAATCAATAGCCAACGAATGAAGCACACTGGTTATGGCAATTGGGAAATGGTCTATCCTAATGCAAAAAAAGAGGCTACTATGAAAAAAAACAGGCGAGTAGAAATTGAAATAGTGTCATGCTTTAAGAATTGAAAAATGACCAATATTATATGCATTTTTTATCCTTTGATAGCAGTCACTTATCTCTGGCTCTCATACGACTTTATATAAAGCAAACTACTGAAAATGAGAAAGATAACTATTGCCGAATCAAAAATATACCGTATGAAATTTAATAAGGAAGCCATAGAAGCCAATGGCTATGAGTCCTATGGGACCAAGTGTACGCAGAGGTGCCTGAAGAATATCGTTACGATAAACTTATTGATGATCTAACCATCGCAGCTTTAACGTAACGCGATGTGTAATGCTGCACCTTTTCAACTATATCTAAATGGAGACTATTAACCGTTGACATATGAAGAAAAAATAGACACAAGCTTTTTCTTTATAAATGAGCAATCCACAAATTGTTGCACTGGACCAGCACTCCAAAAAATGGAGTTTCACGCTCTTAAACTTAGTGAATTTGATTCATCAGAAGTGGCATTTTACAATCTGAACGACCCAGCGAAATTCGGTAGATATACTTTCCTAAAAAAAGAAGAGGGTAAGTACAAAAAACTACAACTTAATA
>OBMK010002346.1_pt1 | contig 14437 bp, 4 predicted proteins | sample 1539081 | NCBI WGS metagenome assembly OBMK01 (sample SAMEA3355528, study PRJEB22509) | marine metagenome | biome: marine; feature: river plume; material: water | place: USA | collected 2010-08-07 | depth 0.5 m | reverse complement strand
CCATTTGAGCATCTCCTTTTTTACCTTTACCTAACATTTTATATAACAACCCTGTAAAATCTTCAGCCGATGCTGGAATAAAGAAATTGAATTTTCCTTTGTTAGCACCAACTGTTTTAGCTCTTGCTGCAGAATATTTTTTGTAAGTTTCAATGCCTGCAGAATCCTCAATCATATCGTTTACAATAGTATCAAAAGTTTTAGTCTTGCTAAACTTAGCTATTTGAACTTTCGATTTAACATCTATTTGACTAAGAACATCTTTAACTGCTTTAACATTTTTAACAGCATCATCTGCAAAATAAAAATCATTATAACCCTCAGCTGCTTTACCCATAATCCAACCAGCCTTTGCTTCAGCTGTACCGTCTCCTAGTCCTGTTATGTTTTTTAAAGGTATGTCAATACCATTTGCTTTCATAAAAGTTTTTATAGGGCCGTCAGCATTTTGCGGTCTTGCTGTAAGTATAAACACGTCTTCTGTACCTCTTGCGTCTGCTATTTTTTGAGCAACTTCAAATAAGGGCCCTTTCTTTCCTTCAACAACTTTGCTAAATTCTGTAAAATCAAACTCTGCACCTTGTGATTCAAGATCAGATGCCTGCTGAGCAAACTGGGTTGCATTTATTTTACTGTTGCTGCCGTCTGGCATGTTAACGATAACCATGCTTTTTGATCTTGCTAATGTATCGTCGAAATCAAATACTCTAATTTTTTTAATAGGAGGATCTATTTTTCTAGCGTTGTTTAAAGCTTTATCAGTTTTAGCTAAAGCGTTTATAGCTGTTTCTACAGTAATAGATCTACTGTATTTTATAGCATTCGGTATTAAGCTGCCGTCAAGCTTAGAAGCCATTGCTTTTCCTGTCGCCATAGTAGAAATAAAAGCATCTATTTGGATTTGCCCTTCAGCAATGGTTATCTCTTTTAAAAGAGTTTGGCTTATTATTTCAGCTTGTTTTTGTACTACATTAGGAAAGTCAGCATTGCCATTTGAATCTGTGTTTTGATATTTTTTAGGAACTTTAGCACCCCAAATTTCAGCTATTGGCACTAATTTACCATCAGCATCGCCAATTTTAAAAGTGTTAGGATTATAATATCCATATGCATTAAAATATTTAGATAAAGGACTACCAACATCTTTCCAAGCTCTTTTCCCGCTTCTAGCTTCTGCTATTTGTTCTAATAGAGCAGGTAGCATACTAACTTTAGCATTCCACGCAGGTAAATCGTTTTTATTAGTAAATAAATTTTTAGCACCTGCTAAGTAATTGTTTTCCTGTATAGCAATACCCGACCCAGATCTGCTGCCTATTTTTTTACCATCTTTGCCTTTTTTATCTTTAGTATTATTAGTACTTTGTACTTGTACATAAGACTCAGCCAACCATTTAGCCATACCTTTAAATAACGCAGGATCCATAGTCATCCCGGCTACCTCTACTAGGTTAATCATTTCATTGTATTGTAGGACATGCTCTCCTACAGTAACATTCTGATCATAGCCTTTCTGCTGTATCATGCCTATCAACGTGCCAAGATTTCTAAAAGCGCCCGAGTTGTTGTTTACTTTATATAATAAAGAATTAATAGCACCTAAAAGGCTAGGGTTTTTATTAATAACTTTTAAAAGATTTAAAAAAACATCTTCTTTAGCTTTAGTAATATTTTTTATATTTGATAAATTAACATTAACTCTAGCCTCGATGCTCTGCTCTTTAGTTTTATTTTTGCCAGGAGGGGTAGTTTGTGTTCTTGCTGCATCACTATTCGTTAAAGATACTTTGCTTTTATCTTTTAAAGAACTAAGATCTATTAACTCACCGTTTTCAACTTGTTTTTTAATTTCTGCTCTACGTTCAGCCGATATGTTTTTATTATTTAAGGTTGCAGCTAAATTCGTTACGTATAATTGTTTTTTACTTCCAGCTTTATTTGGGTCTCCTCTTTCAATTAAATTTACAGAAGTTGCTATATTAAAGCCTAGACCTTTATTTAAAACTTTTATAGCTTCTAAAACTTGGCTTATTTGTTCTTTTCTTGTTAGCTCCGACCAATTTTTACCTGGAAAAAGATCTTGAATTTTTTCCATAGTAAGCTCCTGGTTTTTTCCTCTAAAATTTAATGCTTCAGTTGCTTTACTATCGGGTACTGTTTTACTGAATTTAGCATTTTGTGAAACCTGTAATTTTTCTGCGGTTTTAGCTCGAACATCTTGCGGCTTAGCTTTAAAAGCTTCTGTGCTCGGCGCTGCTTCTGCTATAAATTTATTTGCAATTGCTTTAGCTATAGCTCTTTTTCTATTACTATTATTTTGAGGTGTACTTCCAAAAAAGTTGTTTACTACAGCTGCTACTTTAGGCGTCAATCTATTATAAAGATTAGCTCCAGCTTTTTGTTGCGCAGTCGTAAGGTATGGTACACGGCCTTGCATCATAAATTTTTCAATTTCTGATTGTTTTGTTAATCTTCTGTTAACTTCAGTAAATAATCGAGGCTGTCCTTTTTTTACCCGGCCTTCATCAATAGCAATTAACTCAGTTATATTTAACCCTTTGTAAAAAGTTGGATTTTCATTTAAAAATTCTCTAAACTTTTTTGGGCTACCTATTATATCCTTAGCTATTAAATCTACAAAAGCTTTACTTGGTTTAAAAGCTTGCTTTCTGAATTTTTCGCTTTTAGGATCTAATCCTTCCAACTGTTTAGTTACAAACCCTCTTACTTTATCTTTAAACTCAACACTTAATGGTTGTTTGTTAATTTTAATATTATCAACAAGTTTTACATCTGTGTTTTTTTCTAAAACCGTAGCTGTAGGAGCGGAGATATCTACAACTTGCTTAGCCTGATCGGAATCAATACTTGTTCCGTCTGCTGAAACAGCTGCTATCTCAGATGCCCTTTCGAGTATTTCAGCTTGTCTAACGCTCATCAAAGAACCCAAGTAAGTGTTAACTTGAGCAGTGTCAGCATTAAAATCAGCCATTAAAGGTTTATTTCTGCCTGGAAATATACCTTGCATTTGCTCTGTTACTGCTGTTTTTACAGCGCTCATAGGTATGCTTCCTGTAGGATTAAATTTTAATCCGTTACTTATAACGGGCCAGTTAGATTCAACAATTGCGTCTATAGCACCAAATTTATCCGCAGGCTTTGAAGATGGAGCGTTTATAATATCTACTAGTCCTTCGTTTGTTATTAAACCTTCTTTGTTTAATTGAATCAACTCAGCTCCTCGGGGCGTTATATCGGGCGTTGTTAAAGATTTTTTGTCAGTAGTTGGAGTTGGTGCATTTTCTCCAGTAGCCATTACTAATTCAGCTCTTTCAGAAATTTTACCTTTTTTAATGTTTTTTTGATAGTCCTTTATGAAGTTGTAGACATCACGACCGCTTTCAAATTCAAGTTTGCCATAGCCTTTACCTCTAAATATATTCAATAGAGGCTTAGCTAGCCTCATAAAAGTTTCTGTAAGATTGTCAGACCATTTTAGCTCCCCTTTACCTATAGCATCTGAAAAAGATGTTAAATATTCTTCGTCTTTAATTATATTAGATTCTCCTGCGTAATTTTCGTCAATACGTTTTTGTATTACCGCTTTCTCTTTTTCACTTAATATGCTTTTAAAATCTAAAACCAGCTTAGCTGCCATGTCAGGATCCGAAAAAGCTTGTCTAAGTATTCTATGAAAAAGCTCGTGTGACCCAGCAGTTACAGCTCCCACCTCCGCAGCGCGTTGTTTGTTTATAAATATTTTACCGTCAGGATCTATATAGGCATCTACATCTGCATCTTGCCCTGTAGCTTCTACAAATTCTTTTGTAGTTTCAAAAACATTTGTATTTTCTTTTCCAGCAAATTTTTCAACAACTTCAACTTCTTTGTCTATTAGCGTTTTATTAGCGTCAGCTTGTATTCTATTTAATTCGTTAGTTAATTTTTTATTTTTATTAACAATAGCCCCTTTGGCCGAACCATATTGCTGACCTGTAATTTTGCCTGATTTAAAAGAATTATTTAAGTCTTTTAATGTATTGTTATTTTTTTTCTTAGTATCTAAAATATTTAATATCTCAGTTTGTTGATCTTTAGTTAAAGCAGCCGCTATTTTGCTTGTGTTTTGTAAAAATTCTTTTAAATTAGATTCAACAGTTTCTATATCAATATCCATAGCCTCCCTAAAGCTCTTATCTTTGCTTTGAGATCTTTTTAATTGCAAATCTGCTATTTGTCTTATATACCCAGTTGCTTTGTTAAAGTTTTCAGTATCACTTATAAGAGCTTTGGTTATTGTTTGTGACGCAGTTGATGGAGCGGATATTGCTGTAGTTCCAATAAATCCCATTAAAAAATTTTCAAGAGCTTCTTTAGAGCTCATAGCCTCCAAAGACAAAACCATAGCCTCTGTAGGTGTTTTGCCTGAAGCTATAGCTTTATTATATGTTTCTACTCCTAATTGACCAACCTCAGTCATACCCTCTTGACCTCCAGTAAGTATCATAGAAACAAGAGGCGCTAGCTTTCCTGTTTTACCTATTAATTGTTTTGTTAAGCCCTTAAAACCTATATACTCAAGACCCATAGATAAAGTTCCCAAAGCTACAGGTGTTGTAAAATTAGTTTCTTTATTTTCCACAAGCTGTTTTACAGCGTCTGGTCCATCACCATACAAAGTTTTAGCTTTCTCTAAGTTGAAGTCAGTATACATAGGGGCTACTACTTGAGGGAATAGTGATGTTCCTCTAGTAAGTGCGGCTGGCACCGCTGTACTTACTATACTACCTACCGCGTTAAATATACCTCCTATAAGTTCATCTCCTGAAGAAAACTCTGTATCTCCAATATTATTTATATCAAATTTTTTAACTAATGAACCTGGGTCTTGTTGTTTGCTATTTAAATCAACAACCTTTTGAAATTGCTCTATGATAAATTCTTCGGCGTATTGACCAACTTTATCGCCTGTTCCGGCATAAATCATTTCAATTTCTTCGGTGCCCATATTCCTAGTATTGAGCTCTTTCCATTTTTCAGGATTTTCATTAAAACTAATTTCATCCCCCGTGTCTGGATCTATCCAAACTTTATCACCATCTGGCATTTTCCCTATTAAAAAATCAGCCGCATCTGGTCCTACTACATCTCTTATCCAGTCAACAGCAGCAGCTTTAGATCCTTCGTAAGCGGATTCAAGTTGTAAAGGCACGTTAACTAAAAAAGCGCCCGCCGCTCTGTCCGCTAAAGTTTTAGGAACTTCTTTAATGTCTTCCTTAGATAGCTTTTCTATAAAATCAGAAACTTGATTTAAGTTTTCTATTGATAAATTAAGCGGTTCTATCTCAGGGCTATCCTTACCTAAAGCTCTGCCAATAGCGTTAAAATCAACTGGTCTTTGATAGTCTTCTATAGTTAATGCCGAAGAACCACTTTCCGAATCTGAGACCGTATTGGTCGACCCTGTATTGGTCTCTGTTTTTACAACAGGGTCGATTTTCTTTAGCAACTTATCCGTTTCTTTATCAGATTTGTCCATTGCTAAATTAAATTTATTTTTAGTTTCTTTTATGGTTTGAATAGGTTCAAATACAGTGCCGGTTAATAAAGATTCTTCTACTGCAGGTTTTTCTTGTCCCCAGTTATTGTCTTTTTTCCACTGCTCAACCTTCCCCTTAATATCTGTTTCTCCTGAATCTTGAAGAAACTGTACATATTTTTCTAACTCGTTCATTTAATTTAATTTAAGTTGTTATCAGCTAAAAATTTCTGAGCCTTTGCTTTTTTAGCTTCTGCTAAATCAAATACTGCCGCATCTTCTTTTACTGTAGGGAATTGATTAGTAATAAATTGTTTTAAATAATTATTCATAAAGTACTCTTTATATTTTGTTTCAAATAAAACTTTTTTATCTTGCTGTAATGGCAAATCTTCTTCGTAGCTCCAGCTAGATGATCCAGCGTTAGCGTCTTGAGTCATCTGAGCGTCCTCTTCAACACTTGTGCCTTTAGATATATATACATTCCAAGCAGCCACTGCGTCTTGCTCAGAGCTCATTAAACCAGCAACCTCGGCATTTATAAAAGGGGTAACTTTTTTTTCTATTTTATCCATATCATACTTAAGCACATTCCTACCTTTACCCTCCCCTATATCTATTATTTCGTAATCAATAGTGCCGTCTGCATTCATAACTACAAACTCCTCAGCAATCCTAGCTCCTGCATTTAATTCACCGTTTTCACCTATTGCATTTGCAGCAAACACACCAATTTCTGTTAATAATTTTAACATTTCAGAGTTTACGTCAGGTGTTGAGGCAATTAGCGATATGTTAGAAGCTGCCAACGAATTTAGTGCAGAGCTATTGATAATTAAAGGCAAGCTAAAAGCAGGTCCATTAAAAACTATTTGCTGAGAACCATCAGGCATAAGGTCTAAGTAGGCGCTATAGCCGTCTGTTTTAGAATAGCCAGGCTTACCATTCATTAAGCTATTTGCAACTGTATATCTATAATCATTATTTAAATCAAAAGTAGCTTCGTCAGTAACGCTCAGCTCAGCCATTACAGAAGATAAGAATTCTAAAGAAACATTAGGAGCTTCTTCTAGTATTTTTAATCGAGCTAGCTCTACAGAACAATGTTCCGATTGACATGTATTATTTTCAACCGCCATTTTTAATTTTGCATATATCTTCCCCGCATCTCTATAAGCATTATCTAATAATTGAAAATTATAATTGCTTGCATTAGCTACAAACACTTTACTGTAAGCAATAGTATTACTTTCGTTAAATTGCCTTAAATAAAGGTTTTTAGATAAATTTTCGTTTTCCATTTTTTAAATTTTATTAGCTATGAAAACATAGACCCCGCGAGTGACGTTAAGTTTCCAATTCCGCCTGATATTGCGCTTGTTTGATCTGCTGTAGCTTTAGCTCTTGTAGTTTCAGCCATTCCTATAAGTGAAGCAGTTCTATCTAGTTGTTGCTGCTCTCTTTTTTCTTGTTCAGTGTACACAAATTCTCGACCAGACACATCGGCATCTTGCACTCTTTCTGCTTCGGCTACAGCGCGTTGCTCCATAAATTGCTGACCCCTGGCTCTTTTATCTTCGTTAGCTTTTTCCTGGGCTTCAATACTTGCAGAAACACCTTTTTTAGATTTTAAAGCTGCCTGTGCTAAAGCCGTAGCTCCGCCCGCACTTGCTCCGGTAGCCCTCATGGTATCTAAAGTGTTAGCTAAAGATATATCAGCTTCTTCTATTTGCATTTCTGCAGCACCTGTGGCTACTGATAAATTTGCAAAAGGATTGCTTATCATACCACTTAAATCTTGAATTCCTTCGTAAGGGTTTATTATTTCTTGTCTATTAGCCTCTAAGCTACTTAGCTTTCTTTTTAATCTTCTTTTTTCTTTTTCAGCGTCTTTCATAGCTTTTCTAGCTGCTAACCCACTAAAAATACTACCCGCTAAAGAGCCTATGCCCCCTATTATTGCTGCTGGTCCCATATTCTTTTATTTTTAATATCCATTATTCATTGTGTATACGCTTTCAACTGAAAACAAAGTTTTTTCACCGCCTATATCTGTTGTTAAATCTGTTGATAATTTTACGGTGCCATAAAATCCTTTAATACCACTTATTGAACTCCCAAACAATATTTCACCACTAGAGGCGCTTGTATTGTTAATTAAGTTTGCAACATATTTGTTTTCTTTTCTTACAAAACCAGCATAATATCTATCTAATGGAGGTGAAGTAGTTCCAAGTACCGCATTGTAATTTGCTCTAGAAACGGCTCCATTAAAAGTTAAAAGAGTTCCTGATGCAATATTTATATCACCAGAAGTTACCAAAACTCCAGTTAATATATTATAAGAAACTACAGTTATTCCTGCCTCAACGCCAGTTCCGCTTATAGTTGCTCCGACTGTTGCGCGGCCGTTAAATGTTATTGTGCTTAAAGAGACTGTATTACTTGTAGTCGCAGATAAAGTAACCCCAGATCCTTGTGTTAAAACATATTCACCTTCGCCGTAACTGCTTATTTGAGCAATAGAATCGTTGACATTATTATAGCCAGTAGCTGAAACATTTAAGGTACTTCCTGTTGAATCAGATAAAAAACTATTAGCTTGCCAACCATTACTGCCCTCATAGGCTATTGTTTGAAAAGTTTTAGAATTTGTTGGATTTGGATTAAAAACAAATGTAATATTGCTTTGAGCGTTCACACCTGTTTTGCCATAAAAACTACTTCTTGGAACACTCGGATCGTAATGTCTCCATAATTGAGCATCTCCGTTTACTGTTTTAACAGTATAAAAACTATTTTTTAAACTAAAAGCTTGATCTGGATAATAATTAAATCTACTTACCCAGCCTGTTGCACGCTCATCAAAATTTAATGTTTCGCTTCTAGCGTTTTCAGATTGAATAGAAACAACATACTCACTATTGTGAATGTCATAACCACCTATGATTTTACCTGTAGTAAAATTAGTTAAATTACCACTGAGCCTATCTCTAAAAAAGTCCTTCATGCCATACGACGATATTTCAGTTAAACCGTCCCTTGAAAGTCTTAATATTACATTATTATTTGCGTCTGAAAAATACTTTCTATACCCGTACACAGCAAAGCTTTCTGGATTTGTAGATATGCCATACTCTCCGGTATAAGGTTGTATAACTCCTATAACCAAATTGCTTGACGTAACAGCACCTCCACCTTCGGCTGAATATATAGCATCTTTATCTATTAAAGCTCTAGAGCATTTAAGCTCTTGAAATATAGTTAAGTTAGTATCCTCGGCATAAAGTTTTTGTATAGACCCATTTGCAGGGTCAGCTGATTTAGTTATGTCTTCAGCAACTGAAAAAACATTTGTTTTATTTACACCTGTTCTTGAATTAAATATGCCTGAGTATATTAAAGAATTAACTCTGCTACTTGATTTAGGCTCGTCTTCTACTATATAAGCTTTAGCTCCATAATCTGTGCTAGTATTGTTGTACCCACCTCTTATTCTAGACTCCTCTAGAGACCATTGAAAATTACCTCCAGTGTCTGATGTAGCATTAACAGGATAACCGCCATTTAACCCGTTGGAACCCCCAGGCACGCCAAAAGATCCATTCCAAACTGGCTGAGCTGTAGAGTCTCTATTTACCTGTTTTAACAAAAACGTATTAAAATATTTTACTTCTATTATTGCTCCTGCCATATCTAATTATTACTTACTTTTTTTTTAAATTACTTATATTATATCGAAGTTGATTAAAGGATCGCTAATGTTTGCTTCGCTTGTGGTACCTGGAAAAACTTGATATTGATGATCATCCCCAGGTGGGGTAAATTGCCCATAACCACTTTGAGGTGTTAAAGGCGTTGTACCTTGATCGTTTATTTTAAAACTATTTGTATCTCTGTAGTAAACTCCAGTCCAAGGCGATAAAGCAAAAGTCATTTGAAGAGCTGTTGGCGGGGGTGTTACGGATGTATTAATTGGCGTATAATACCATGGATTTGGATTATTATAGCTAGGTAAGTAACCTTTATAAAAATAAACCGTAGCACCTGCAACCATTTCTGAATTTATACCGGTTACTCTAATTTTTGAATTAGCAGAGTCATGCGTTATTACTATATTCTTACTATAAACGCTTGGATGTGGTCTTCCAGTTCCGGTAAGAGCTCCGTTGTTTCCCCAAACTGACTGCCACGCTTTAATTTCGCCTGTAAGATTAATATAAGTAATTTCATAATCTAAATTTGTAATCTGAACTATACCAGCAATTTCTACAGTGCCATAATAATGTAGCCATTTATAATTATACCAAGGATTTGCATTTGTCCCATTTGGATCTCCAATTTGAATAGGAATTTGAACTTGGTTGTCACGCCCTTCTTGCGAGCTATTTCTTGGAATTACAACAGGCAACTCCGGAGACGTTAATTGTAAAGAACTAATCCCGTTGTATTCTAATAGGCTATTACTTCCGTTACTTGCTGTGCCTGTATAGTTAGGAGAAAATTGATTTCTAAAAAATCCTTGCGCGTAATAATACCACCCCTTTTCATCGTTAGTTATACCAGCGCTATCATCATCAAGTTTAAATTGTGTAAACGACATGCTAGTCCAATCGTAACCTCCCGGCAGTATAACCCCTAAATTGCTGTCAAGTTGATTTCCAAAATCATTAGTTTCAACTCTAATTGCTCCGTTATATACCTTGTTGGCAGGAATTTGTAAACGCATATCAATAATAATTGTTTGATCCGTGAAATCTCCTCCTTCTCCGTCTCTAACCCTAATAATTACTTTATATTTTGATGACGGCAAAAATAAGTTATTGGATTGTAAGTTATTAAGCTTGCATTGTAAAAAATTGTTGGATCCTAAAAAAGGTTGACTTAGTCCGAATATATCTTCCCCCTCAATTACAGCAGGATTTCCACTGCTAACAAAAGTTTGGCTAAATATTTCATATGTTAAATTAGCCGGAACCCCTCCAACTAATCCATTAAATAAATTTTCATTATGAGCACCATTTGTTGAGCTTATAGTAGCAATAAGCTCTATACTTCTATTTACGTTAGTTGTTATGTCTGCCTGAGGTAAGTCTATTGTTGTAGTAGTAATTACTTGTCGTATAATAGGGCTTACATTTCTTAAAAAAGCTGATTGTAAAAGACCTGTTGTTTCTTGATTATCAATTACAGCATTAAAATAAAAATTAAAATTTCTTTCTTGATTGGTATTTGAGCCAGTGCTATTTGGAAAATAATATATATTATCGTAGTATCTGTTTTCAGCGGCAATGTCTGAATCGTCTTCTACAGAAGTTGTTCTAATTTGCCAGCTTGAATTGGTTACGGACACTAATTTAAAATAACTACTTACATCGTTTCCAAGCCCATTGTAAACAGAAGCTAAAATTAAAGAATCATTAGTTGATAAAGGTATAGTTACACCAAATCCATTTATTAGTTCAAAAGCTCCAGACAGTATATAATTATCACCATTCACTACACCCTTTTCTAAAGATTCATTGAAAGCATTAGTATTCCAGTTTCCAATGCCTATTGCTGCAGGGTTTGCTTGGTTGTTTATAATAGCACTATTTAAATCAGATATTAAACCTGAAGTAGAAGTTTCCCAAAATATATCTATTAAACTTTCTACAGGTTCTGTTTCATAAACAGCTAAGTATTGTAAGCCGGGGGTTTTTATACTTCTATTTGAAGTACCATAAGTTTCTGTAAATGTTAATTGTGTGCCGGGAGTTAATTGCACAAAAACTGAGCTATTATTTTTATCAACAAGTTTAATAGTTTCTTCGCCTGGATTTGACGGGGTTGGATTATTGTAGTCTATAACATATGTTTCGTTAGGCACTCCTTCTCCTGTTACTAAAAAATCATTTAAAGTAGTAGTTCCAAATAAAGATACATTTGTTAATTGAACAATATTGCTAGTACCCGAGGGTGCACTTGTGGGAGCTACAACGCTTCTTACAACTGCTCCACCAGTTTTATAATTAGTAGTTGATACTTGTCCAATTTTTGAACTTGTACTTATTCTTGCAATTAAAGGATTTGATGTTAAATCATAAAACTGTTGAAAATAGCTAGGAAGCTCAGGATCTGATGGATTATAATCAAATAAATCGTTAAGCGTGGAAATTATAGAAACAGTATCAGAGCTTGTTAAAGGATAGTATTGGGTATTACTTTTTCCTAAATTTGTTACAACCCCGTTAGTGTTATTTAGTATTTCACTAGTATTTTGAACTCTGCCAAATAACTTAACAGAACTTCTAAATTGTCTTTGTTCTGGACCCACTTCTGTTAAGTCTCTAGGTATTTTATTTATATTATCATTTATTAAAACTGTATGTGAAGTTTTGCTTAGCTCTAAAGATTGATCTTGAGGATATGAAGCCATTATACCAGGCAAATAAACATTGTAATACTCTTGCTCTGTTTGTTTTACAACAACTTTATAAGAGTACCATCCTAAAGGATTGTACCCAGTGCTAGCCACATTGCCATTGTATATATTGGTAGTAATTGGCTGATTAAATAATATTTTTAAAGAATTACCTGGCCACGAATCAATATCTTCACTGCTTTCTATGTAAGGTGAATATAAAGTAGACCCCGAATAAGGTATTGCAGGGTTTCCTGCTGTTATAACATCTGTGTTATTTGAAAGTATAACGCCTGAAGTTCTTCCGTATTTATCAGAAAGCACAAAACCTACCTGGTAATTTCTATTTGTTTTTACAGAGCTGTTAGGGTATTCAATTATACTTGTCGTATTTTCAACATCGCCACCAGGTTCAAAAATTAATATAAATCCAGCACCGCTTCCTAAAGGAAATGTAACAGCCTGGTCTAATTGTATAGTAGCCGCTCCTACAGTATTGCTAGTTGTACTAGTTACTAAAGTGCCAGTAGGAATAATAGCGCCAAACTCGTTAGAGGTTATTTCCATTCCTGCAAATAATCCATTTCCTACTTTTACAATGCTTATCACTATGTTTGCCCCCGCCGCATACGTAGCAGCCGCTCCTGCATAAGCGCCTGTTGCTTCATTTAAAGTAAATGCGCTTTTATCGTTGCATGCAACATTATAGTCTAAAGAAGATGGGGGAGTTAATTTGTTTTGGAAATTGCCATATATAACCCGATTTCCTGCAATTTCTTGAGCAAGAGATTTTATAGGTACTTTATCATAAACACGTACAAGTTCTGATTCTGGAAGAGTTTTTGTAGGTTTAGTAGAGTTATATGTATATACATAATAGTTTGGATCAGCTATAGTTAAAGCAGCTTCGTTTGCCAAGCCATCCGAAGTAGTGTCATTATTTATTTTTATAATTCCCGCAACAGGGTTGCTAGGATCTGTAGCTACAAAACTAGTTATAAAACTATTAACAGGTATACCAGGCCCTATTACGCTGTCTCCCACGGTTATTCCTCCTTTAATATTTTTAACATTAATATTACCACCTGCGCTTATTACGCCCGCTTGTGTTCCGTTTACTTTACACACACCCGCAGATTTTTCTATTGTGGAAATTGGAATAGTTTCAATAACTTTAACAGCTATTGCGTCTGATTCTTTGTAAAGAATGTCTACTTCTGCTATTTTTAGCCCATCTTTTAAAGTATAATTTGTATAAGGAAGGGGTATTATTAGTTTTATTTCGTTAACTTTATTTTCAACAAATGAAACCACGCTGCTGCGATAAGCATTAGCTTGATCTTCAACCTTGTCTAGCCCTTCTTCGTTTACGTACATGAAATACCCATCCTGCTTTGGTATAAATGCCGATTGCGTAAATGGTGCAAAAATTGAATACTCGTTGTCTAAAAACTTAAATCTATAACTAAACCTAGTAAATTTGTCTTCTAAATAGTCTGGGTCCCCTGAAAATAAAGGATTATAATATGGGTTTTGATTAAATATTAAAGTTGAAGTAGAGCTGGTAAAAGTTATATCAGCGCTTAACTTAATACTTGGAGCTGATCCTATAAATTCTGTTACAACGGCTGATTGAAGAGTTATAATGTTACTTTGAGTGTTTAATAAGCCTACAGTTGCGGCTGATGAATATGGCGCTCCAGAAACAATTTGACCTGAAATATTAGTTATATTTATTACAGTTCCAGCGGGTATTGTTCCAGGTGAATTTGATATTTTAGCCTCTCCTCCATTTGCAAGGAATTTGCTACTAACATCCTTCATCGTTGTTTCATAAGGAATAGACGCGGTAGGCGCTAAAACGCTTTTTTGAAATAATTCCATGCACTGATACGGGCTATACTTAGCCACCGATATTTGGTCTTCGGTAGTATAGAACGTAGGATTAGCTAGCGGAGTGGATACAGAGTTGGCAGATTCTACATTAATAACTCGGGGTTGATTCCTGTTGTCAGTAAAAAATAATAAATTTTCTAAGATATTAATTCCGTACAAAGGATTTAATTGTGAAAAATTAAGGAATGCTCCTTTAACCAATATAATAGGAACAAATGATAGTGCACTGTAAGAAATAATAAAATGATTAGAACCTGCTCCTGTGGGTATGTAGTCATTTGTTTCGTTATCTGTAAAAAACAAATATACTACACTATTAACTTCATCAGCTAATTGTCCAATACATTTTAAATTAGCCACTCCTGTGGTTGTTTGAAAACTTTGTACAGAAGCATTACCTAAAATGTTTTCTAAATTACCTACTTCAGAATTTTCTGATTTGCTAACTTGAATGTTTAAGGCATCTCTATATTCACCTGCAGGTACTATGCGCGCATCCAAGTCTTTGTTCATCTTGGATTTTAAAAAAGTATTTTGAACTTTAGCCATTAAATTTTAGTGTTTAATCCATTTCGATTTACCTCTCATAACTTGAATAA
>OBMK010002344.1_pt1 | contig 14447 bp, 11 predicted proteins | sample 1539081 | NCBI WGS metagenome assembly OBMK01 (sample SAMEA3355528, study PRJEB22509) | marine metagenome | biome: marine; feature: river plume; material: water | place: USA | collected 2010-08-07 | depth 0.5 m | reverse complement strand
CGCCGGTAGTGGAACCAATAACGCCGGTAGTAGAACCAGTAACACCAGTAGTGGAACCAGTAACACCAGTAGTGGAACCAGTAACTCCAGTAGTAACCCCGGTGGATGTGGTAATACCACCAGCAAAGCCAGCAACACAAGTTTCAACTATATTAGGCACACAGAAAAAACTGTTAGAACAGCAAACAAAAGTAAATCGGCTTGTTGAGAATTTTAAAGAACGAAAAGGCCCAACAGAAGTTATTGGACAAAAAGATGACGGATTTGGTGAAATGGTGGATGTTCACGGATACAAAGATGCAGACACCCAAGCGTCATATGAACGATTACAAGCTAATGCTGCAGCGGCTGAAAGAAGATTGCGTAAAATAGAACGAGATGACAGATATAAAACTGCACGTGCTTCTGAATTAGCAAAACAAATGAATGTTGATACTGGTGATGGAAATATAAAATTTACAGCAGAAGGCCATGTTCCTACAAGTATTAATGGCAAAGCTGTTGATGAAAATCTACTCACAGAGCGTGAAAAACAAAAAATTAATAGAGCTGCAGAAATACGTGACATGATGAATGGCACTAAACCATCGCCGTCAATATCAACAGATACCACACTACAGCCGCAACCAGAAGATAATAAAAACGATCAATCTAGCCTTAATCCAATTAAGCCTGACCCAATGACATCTGATCAAGGCGAGGCAATGGTTGCAGCCCTTAAAGAAAATAATAGATTACTAAGGAAACAGACTGACACTATTGAATCTAATGCATAAGCACTTGACAAATAGTGATAAATATAGTAACATATAAAATAAAGAGATAAACATGAGTTGGAAAAAACACTTTACAGTATACCAAGGCAAAGAAGCCAAAAGTAGTAACAAAGGCGCAGGCAGTAGTGGAAGCACTAGCCGGTTCCAAAGTTGGCTACCAGAGGTATACAGCGGTATGCCAAACAGAGTCGAACGCTATATGCAGTACGACCAAATGGATATGGACAGTGAAATCAACGCTGCTCTTGACACTATTGCTGAATTCAGTACACAGTTTGATGATGAAACTGGAACACCTTTTAAGTTTGTGTACAAAGGCGATCCTAATGAAAGCGAAAGCAAAATTCTCGAACAAGCACTAAAGCAGTGGTGTAATTTAAATGACTGGGACAAGCGTATATTTAAAACGTTTCGTAATGTCATTAAATATGGTGATCAACCGTTTATCCGTGATCCAGAAACATGGGAACTAATGTATGTTAACCCACAAGACGTACTCAAAGTAGTTGTTAACGAAAGCGAAGGCAAAAGGCCAGAGCAATATATTGTTAAAAACTTAGACCTTAACTTACAAAACAAAACAGCAACTGAACCTCTAGAGCACAATAACAGCTTTAGTGGCGGAACATCTGCTGGTGGATTTGCAAGCATGGAAGGTCGTAGTTATGGCGCCACAAGTAACAGTGGTACAGCTGGTATTGAAATGGAAGAATTTGCTATTAATGCTGAACACATGGTTCATTGTGCAATGACTGAAGGTATGGACGTAAACTGGCCGTTTGGTACAAGTGTGCTTGATCCAATCTTTAAGACATACAAGCAAAAAGAATTATTGGAAGATGCTATTATTATCTACCGTGTACAACGTGCGCCAGAACGCCGTGTATTTTACGTAGATGTAGGCAACATGCCTCCACACAAAGCCATGGGCTTTGTTGAAAGAGTTAAGAACGAAATACACCAACGCCGAATTCCAAACAAAACAGGCGGTGGACAAAATGTAATGGATGCTCAGTACAATCCACTTAGTATTATGGAAGACTATTTCTTTGCACAAACTGCTGAAGGCAGAGGTAGTAAAGTTGATGTGTTACCAGGCGGTACTAACTTGGGTGAGATTGATGACTTAAAATTCTTTACAAATAAAATGCTTAGAGCATTGCGTGTACCCAGTAGTTATTTGCCAACAGGACCAGAAGATGGCAGTGCAACATATAGCGATGGGCGTGTGGGTACTGCATTTATTCAAGAACATAGGTTTACAAAATATTGCCAACGTTTGCAAAATCTTGTACAACCAATTTTTGACCAAGAATTTAAATTGTTTCTCAAAAATCGAGGCTTTCAAATTGAAAGTGGATTGTTTGACTTACGATTTATTGAACCACAGAGCTTTAGTCAGTACAGAGAAATCGAAATTGACAATGCAAGAGCTGGAGTATTCAACCAGATAGACGGGGTAGATTACTTGAGCAGACGCTTTATACTTAAAAAGTATCTTGGACTTAGTGAAGATGAGATACTAGAGAATGAAAGCATGTGGAAAGAAGAAAATCCAAATGCATCTGGATCAGCTGGCGGCGACGAAAGCGGATTGAGTAGCGTTGGTATCCGTCCAGGATTAGATGATGCTCCAAGTGGCGATTTTAGTATGGACGATGACGGTGATCTAGGCGATGAAGCTGAAGATGGAGAATCACCAATCAGCGGCGATGAAGCTGATACCGACACAGGAGATGAAACATGAAGTTTCGTGAGTTGAGAGAATACTATGAAGCTGAGGATGATAACTTCAATACAGCTAAAATAGATGACACACGTAAGAACAGACTAACGTTAAATCATTTAAACAAATTGCGTAAAAAGCGTGAATTAGAGCGTTTAGAGAAGCAAGAACGTACAAATGATTACAGTCAAATCTACAGTAAACCAGCAGAATAATATACTTAGCACAGTGGTCAGACCATTAAAATACCACTTTTTGCGTTTTTCTATGCTTTTTTCATAGTAAAATGCTTTGGTTACTAAATATCATTGACTTTGTAACATATTGCTGTGTCACATCATTGAGGAGTAACGCAAAATGGATAGTAAAACAAAACTAGAAAAAGTCCTCGAACTAGTGATCAACGAGGAGACTGAACAAGCCTCTGATCTACTACATGATATCTTTGTAGAAAAATCACGTGAAATTTACGCTGATTTAATCGAAGAAGATGCCGAAGTAGAAGACGTGATCGAAGAAACCGAGGATCAGGTTGAAGAAGAAGACCTGGACGAAACAATCGACGTAAGTGACAGTGAAGCTGACTTCATTGACGACATCGAAGATGCACAAGACGAAATTGAAGCAGAAGAAGTTTTCGGCGAAGACGAAGACGAAGCTGAAGCTGAAATGGATCTTGCAGACGAAATGGGCGGAGACGACATGGAAGACAATGCACCAGATGCAGAAGAAGCCATGATGAACGTAGAAGATGCTCTAGAAGAACTAAAAGCTGCATTTGCAGAATTAACTGGTGACGACGATGAACCAGCTGATGAAGCACCAGAAATGGATATGGATGCTGAAGAAGAAGTTGAAGAAATGGCTTTTGAATCAGACGATGCAGACTCAGAAGAGTTAGAAGAAGGCGCTGATATGAAGGCTGTAAGTGTATCACACACTGACGGTTCCGACAGTACTGGTTCACCAACAGGCCCAGGTGATAAAACACTTGGCAACGGTAAGCCAATCGACATCGCTGGAGACTCGGAAGAAACTGGTGGTAGTGCTCCTGCCGCTAAACCAATGGGTGTAGACGGACCACAAGAGGCCGGCGAACCACGTGCGGTTAAGGGGTAATTGATTATGTTTACACCACTGAGAGAAATTGTACAACCTAACGTAGCAGCTATTACTACCGAATCTGTTGAAGAGAATGGTAGTAAGAGCTTATACATGGAAGGAATTTTTATTCAGGGTGGTGTGAAGAACCAAAATCAGCGTGTATATCCCGTAAATGAGATTTCAAATGCAGTGAATTCATTGCAAGAGAAGATCAAAGGCGGAAATACCGTATTAGGTGAAGCAGATCACCCCGACGATTTAAACATAAACCTGGATCGTGTTAGTCATATGATTACTAACATGAGTATGAAGGGAAATGACGGAATCGGAAAACTAAAGATGTTACCCACGCCCATGGGTAATATTTGTAAAACGTTACTAGAAAGTGGCGTTAGACTAGGTGTCAGCTCAAGAGGCAGTGGCAACGTTGACGGAAGTGGAAATGTATCGGACTTTGAAATCATTACAGTAGATATTGTAGCGAATCCAAGTGCACCAGATGCATATCCAGATCCAATTTATGAACAAATTATGAACCACAGACGTGGCAATACAATTTGGGACGTTGCAAATGCGGTAAAGCATGACAATCAAGCGCAAAGATACCTCCGAAGTGAGGTAATCAACTTCATCAAAGACCTAGGGAGAGATTGAAAATGACTCAAGAAATTGAAAAAATTCTCGGCTCTGAGGTACTCAGTGAGGACGTGAAACAAGGTATTAGCGAAGCATGGGAAGCACAAATTGCGGAAGCACGTGAGAATATCACTGCTGAACTACGTGAAGAATTTGCAGGACGTTATGAAAATGACAAAACGCAGATCGTAGAAGCAATGGATGTAATGCTAAATGATACCATTAAGACAGAATTAAATGAATTTGCAGAAGACAAGGCTAAACTAGCACAAGACCGTGTTGCTTATAAAAAAGCAGTCAAGGAACATGCTAAGTTGCTGGACACATTCATTATGTCTACTCTTAAAACAGAAATCACAGAACTCAAAGAGGATCGTGAAGCACAGAAGCAAAACTTTGGTAAATTGGAAGAGTTTGTACTCGGCCAGCTAACTAAAGAGCTAAACGAATTCCATGACGACAAACGTTCACTTGTTGAACAAAAAGTCAGAATGGTAACCGAAGGCAAGAAAGTAATTGCTGAAGCTCGTGCTAACTTTGTTAAAAAAGCTGCAACAAAAGTTGAAAATATCATTGAGAATACACTCAAAGGAGAACTTTCAACACTTAAAGAAGATATACAGACTGCTAAAGAAAATAACTTTGGACGTCAAATCTTCGAAACATTTGCTGCAGAATTTATGACAAGTACACTAGCAGAAGGCACACAAGTTGCTAAACTAAATCGTTCACTTGTTGACTTAAGTCAACAGTTAGATGAGGCGAAGCAGGAACTTACTACTAAAGATGTATCCATCATGGAGGCCAAGCGTGATGCTAAGATTGCAAAAGATCTTACAGACCGTAAAGCCGTAATGAACGAAATGATGGCACCTCTAAGTAAGGACCACAAGGAAATTATGGGGGCATTACTAGAATCAGTGAAAACTGACAAGTTACGTGATGCGTTCAACAAGTATCTTCCAAATGTATTGAAAGAAGATGCTAAAGTTTCTATAAAAGAAAAGGCAAAGCTCACCGAAAACACTAAAGTGGTAACTGGTGATAAAGCGAAACGTCAGTCAGAGACTGGATCTGCCGAAATTATTAACTTGAAAAAGTTAGCCGGTATTAATTAAGGAGATACTATTATGGCAAACCTATTTGAAAATTGGTCAGCTACCAAAGACGCCCTTACAGACGGCTTGGCAGGTAACAAAAAAGCAGTAATGGAAACAGTACTAGAAAACACAAAGCGTTCACTCACTGAGAGTGCAACTGCTGGTGCTACTATGGCTGGGAACGTTGCTACTCTTAACAAAGTTATCCTACCAGTGATCCGCCGTGTTATGCCAACAGTTATCGCCAACGAATTAGTTGGTGTCCAGCCTATGACAGGCCCTGTTGGACAAATCCACACACTACGTGTGCGTTATGCAGAAACTTTTGACTCAGCTGTAGCTGGTGATGAAGCATTAAGCCCATTTGCAATTGCAACTGGTTACTCAGGTAATGCAACTACAAACCGTGCAGATGCAACTGCAACTCAGGAAGGACTTCCTGGTAAAAAGATGAGCATCCAAATCTTGAAACAAACTGTCGAAGCAAAATCACGCAAGCTATCAGCTCGCTGGACTTTCGAAGCAGCTCAAGATGCACAAGCGATGCACGGCCTAGACGTTGAAGCAGAAATCATGGCAGCACTAGCTCAAGAGATTACTGCAGAAATCGACCAGGAAATCATCGGTTCATTAAGTACACTTGCTGGTACAGCAAGCTCAACTTATGCACAAAACGCAGTAAGTGGTACAGCTACTTTTGTTGGTGACGAGCATGCAGCACTTGCAGTTCTAATCAACAAAGCGGCAAACGACATTGCGGCAAGAACACGCCGTGGCGCAGGTAACTGGGTCGTAGTTAGCCCAACAGTACTAACAGTACTACAATCAGCAACAACTTCAGCGTTCGCAAGAACAACTGAAGGACCGTTTGAAGCACCAACAAACACTAAATTAGTTGGTACATTAAACAACAGCGTAAAAGTTTATGTAAACCAATACGCAGCCAACGATGACGTACTAGTTGGTTATAAAGGTTCAAGTGAATCAGATGCGGCTGCATTCTATTGCCCATACGTGCCACTTATGTCTTCAGGAACAGTACTTGATCCAGATACATTCGAGCCAGTTGTTAGCTTCATGACACGTTATGGTTATGTAGAACTAAACAACACAGCATCATCACTTGGTAATGCTGCTGATTATCTAAACAAAATTGCTGTTACATCTAACGCACTTAACTTTAGTTAATTTAAAATTTACACCAATAATTGGAACCCAGGGAAACCTGGGTTCCTTTTTCTTTGAGCGAATCGATAAATATTGGTAACAGAGGTTAATGACATGACAACATATTTTAAACAAGGGCTAGACGTTACTGGCAATGTTAACTTAACAGGAAACATAACAGTTGGCGGCGACCAAAATTTTGGAGATGCTAATACAGATAGTATAACATTTACAGCAGACATCACAAGTAATATTGTTCCAGATGTAAGTAACACTTATGATTTGGGACTCACAGGACAGCGGTGGAGAACATTATACGGTAAAGATCTAAATTTAGATGGTAATGGTGACATTACTGGAAATCTTACAGTAGACGGTACATTAAGTACAACAACAGGAAATTTAGATATAGATGGTAATGGTGACATTAGTGGAAACTTAAATGTAGATGGAATTTTAAGTTCAACTTCTGGAGATTTACAAATACAAGCACCAGCTAATATTGCACTATACCCAACTGATAATATTTGGATTAGTCAAGGAACTAAATTAATTTTTGAAGGTACATCCCCAGATGATTTTGAAGTTAAACTACAAGCAACCACAGTAACCGCTGACAGAGATATTATCTTTCCTGATGCCGCTGGAACAGTAGCAGTAAGTGCAACTGCACCAGTAACACTCAGTGCAACAGGTGATATTGGAGTAGATGCAACAGTAGTTACTACAACAGGAACACAAACATTAACCAATAAAACCTTAGGTGCAGTAATAGGCACAATGGATCAATTAACAGCCGCTGGTGCAATTGATATCACAACATACATTACTGAAATAACAACCACTGCCGCAACTGCATATACTTTAGCTGATGGTGTATTAGGACAAATTAAAATAATTTCATTAATTGTGGATGGTGGAGATGCAACAATTACACCAACTACGCTTGCAACTGGAACAACAATTACAATGGCTGATGTTAATGATAACATAACACTGTTATATACTACAAATGGTTGGGTAAACACAGCTAATCAGGGTGCGATTATCGCATAAGATTTGTCGAGCATAAATACATAAAACAAGGTAATACACATGGCAATTAACTTAGATCATCAGTTAAACAAAGTAAACACAAGTACTAGTGACATCAACTTCGATATCACTGGAAGTTTAAAACTTCCTGTGGGCACAACTGCTCAGCGTACTGGAACTTTGGCTGGTGGTGAGTTACGTTTTAACAGTACTAATAACTTGTTTGAAGGATATGATGGTACTGACTGGCTAAGTTTAGGTGCTCTTGAAGATAATGTTATCAGTAGTTTAAGCGATGTTGATACCACTGGTATTACCGCTGGACAAATATTAGAATGGAACGGCACAGCATTTGTTCCTGGTACAATAGTTGGAGAAAAGATTCAATGGGTAACATCAGGTAGTAATAACGAATTACGAGTTAGTGAGCAGTGGTTGGAAACCGGAACCACATACACTGTTAGAAGTGTTGCTATTAATTCAGACAACAAATTAGAAGTAGAGCTTGCTAGTTTTAGTCCTACTGTAAGTGCAAGTGGACAAAGTCGATCATGGGATCAACCAGCTACTCAATTTAGTGTAACAGTTGATAACCCAACAGATTTTACAGACAGATACATTTCCACTGTGGACAGTATTAGTAGTGCAACTGGTGTACACACAACTCTTGCAAATTACACAACAAGTGGTCCAAGTCAAACACCAGCTGGTGGCATAGATTGGACACAAACATTTACATCAAATGCAACAGCAACCATATACAGTAATGGATCTGGCTTGACAGGCGGCAGTGCAAGTGCTACAATAGGTTTTGCGGATAATGATAGTAATGCTTGGACTGATACAGATGGTATCAGTTATAGTTGGCAAAATGCAAATGTTACTATAAACTTTAGTAATTTGAATGGCAAGAACTTTTTAGAAACTTACACAACAGTAAATTACAATGTAAATATTACTGGATTAAGCAATTCAAGTAATGCAGTTAATACAGTAACTCCTACTGGCGGTGCAGTAAGCAACTCCACTGGCAGTGGCTCATTTACATTTACAGATGCAATACACAAAGATAATAATTCAGGTAGAAGCGTAGCAGTTAGCACAGACTTCACCAGACCCGCCGGAGTTACTGGATCAAGTTATACTGTAACTGATACAGCAAGTGATACAACAATAAATGCTGGATTTACATATCCTAGTTTTTATATATGGACAACAGACGTAACTACAGTACCAACCAATGGTGATATTGTAGATGGCAATGATTTTGATTCAGATGCAACTGAATTAGGAAATCAAGCAAATAGTATTAACACAACAATTAACAACACTGATGCAAATCCAAGAGCATTTTGGTTTGGGATAAGATCAACAGTTAATCAGCCTACAACATTCCAAACTGGACCAAGTAGTGCATTGTTAAGTGATACAAATGTAACAACAGGTAACACAGTAGACTTACAACCTACGTCAGTGCCAAGTGGTTACACTGGTGAGAATTATACGCTTTACGGAATAACACTCCAACCAGGCCAAACATATGTGAGGATAACATAATATGGCAGATTATAATGGTTTAACGAGGAACGCCTGGACAGGCACATGGTCTCCAAGTGGCGATCATCCTATTGTACTAGATACCGAAATACGTGGTGGTTTACGTTACATAAGCGGAGATGCTGGAGATCAATTAACAGACATTACAGGTCAGCGCCTACAAGAAGGTATGATCGTATATGTAAAAAATACATATGGTAGTGTAACTGGAAATAAATTTTACTCATATAGTTTATTGGGTGGAGAACAAAGGAATGCATCAACTGGTGACATGCCTAATGCCGCAGGAAACTGGACTGAATTTGTAAGTGGTGCAATTCCGGCAACAGTTGGTGATCTAACCGATGTTAGTAACACCGCACCCACTGTGGGTCAAGTATTAAAATGGGATGGATCACAATGGGTGCCGTCAGCTGATAATACTGGTAGTGGCGGCGGCGGTGGAATAGAAGAGGGAGATGCGATTGCTTTTGCGATTGCACTTGGGAGTTAAATGAATGGCAAGTAGTTTTAAAAACGCACACACCGCAGTTGGAACATCAGCAACTACAGTGTACACATGCGGTGCAGCACTTAATAGTAGTGTAATACATGGTATGTTTTTTGCAAACACACATGGTAGCGCAAATGTAAATGTTACCCTAGAGCTAGTGGATAGCAGTAGCGGAAGTAGTCGAAAGATACTTGATGCTGTTCCAGTGCCACCAAACACAACACTCAGTGTAGATAAACCAATTAACCTTGAACCAAATGATAGCATTCAAGCGACAGCCAGCAGTGCAAATTGTGATGCTGTAGCGAGTGTATTGGAGCTCAGCTAATGGCATATATGGGTCCAGCATTCAACACGTTTGATGTAGAATTTCAGTTTGATGATTTAGTATTAGATGCAAATGACATCTTAAATGATGGTGACATTTTACAATATAATACTGGAACAAGTCTTTGGAACACAGTTCAAAACTTAACTATTCCTGGCAACTTAATTGTAAACGGAACAACAACAACTGTCAATAGTACAACTGTAACAGTTGATGATCCAGTGTTTACACTTGGAGGTGACACAGCACCAGCTAGTGACGATAATAAAGACAGAGGTATTGAATTCCGTTGGCATGACGGCAGTACAGCAAAAACTGGATTTTTTGGATTTGATAATGGCAGTGGTGTGTTTACATACATACCTGATGCAACCAATACTGGCGAAGTATTTGCAGGCACACATGGTAGTGCGGCATTTTTAGATGCGTCCTTCAGTGGCGATACTGCTATCAAATTGCCCGTTGGTACAACAGCACAACGTCCAACTGCCTTACAAGGACATGTACGCTTTAACACAACAGACAGCACGTTTGAAGGCTATGATGGCAGTAATTGGGGCTCACTAGGCGGTGTTAAGGATATTGATCAAGACACATATATTGCAGCCGAAGAAACAGCAGATGATGATACACTAAGATTTTACACAGCAGGTACACAGCGAGCTAGTATAGATGCAAGTGGCAACGCCACGTTTGCAGGTAATGTTCAAATAGACGGTACACTTACTGTGGACGGCATTGCTACACTAAAAGCAGGCGCAAGTGGTAGTATTGCTATTGGTGATGATGCAACTGATAATGTTGTGTTTAACGCAGACGTCAATAGTGATTTAGTACCAGACACAAATGGTACATACAATTTAGGGTCAACAGCACAAAACTGGAATAAGGCATTTTTAAGAACTCTTGATAGTTCAACAGGAACTGTTACAGTAGATACAACTGGATCCTTTGTACTACCTGTTGGTACAACTGTACAACGTCCAAGCAGTTTGGCGCAAGGAATGATACGTTACAACACTACTGACAGCACGTTTGAGGGCTATGATGGTATTAATTGGGGATCATTAGGCGGCGTTAAAGATGTTGATCAAGATACATATATTACAGCAGAAGAAACTGCTGATGATGATACACTTAAATTTTATACTGCTGGTACTGAAAGAATGTCAGTTAGTAACACAGGGCAAGTTAAAGTAGAAACAGAACTTGCACTTGATGGTGTTCAAGTTATGGCAACAGCCACAGGCACTACAGCCGCAGTAACACAAACAGCAATTGATACTTTTGCTATTGCCACATACCGCAGTGCAAAATATGTAGTACAAGCCGTGGACACAGTAAGCAATGAATATCATGTAACTGAACTACTAGTAATACATGATGGCACAAGTGCTTTTGCAAGTGAGTACGGAATTATACACACTGGTAGTGATACTCTAGCAACTTATGATGTAGATGTCAATAGTGGAAATGTAAGATTATTAGCAACTCCAGCCTCAACAAATAGTACACAATTCAAAATTACCCGTAGTACCATAAACGTATAAATAGTTGTAACATAACAGCTATAGGGGACAGTGAACCGTGGCAAATAACAAACCATTTGTGGTCAAAAGTGGACTGATTCCGCAGACCCATAACAATCAGGATCTAGGGCATACTAATAATAAGTTTGCCAACGCACACATAAGTAATCTGGCTGGCGCAGTACAGATTAACAGTGCATTTACTTTACCAACAACTGACGGCAGTACTGGAAACGTTTTACAAACAGACGGTTCAGGAAATATTACATGGGCTGATTTAGCCGCAGTAACATTCAGTGATACTGCACCAAGTAGCCCGCAAAGTGGAGACCTTTGGTTTGATAGCGGCACAAATGCCGAGCTGTTTATATGGACAGGTACTGAATGGATCAGTACCACTGGTGGTGACCAAGCTGCCTTTACACTAAAACAATATACTGGAGATAATACAACAACTGTATTTGATACAGGTGCAGGCAGTAATGTCAGAGCATTTGTTTATCTCAATGGTGTGTTATTGAAAGAAACAACAGACTATAGTTTTGCATCAGGCACACTAACATTTGTTACTGCACCATTTACAAACGATAATATTCAGGTAATGTTGCACGGTGCTGCATCGTATTTTGACTTAGCGTCAATTGGCGGCAACACTGATGATATAACCGAAGGCAGTACAAACTTATATTATACTGATGCCAGAGTACAAGCTAAACTTGGTACTATAAGTGGACACATTTTACCAGATACAAATGACACATACGATATTGGTAGTGCGTCAAATAAAATTAGAGACTTATATTTAGGACCAAACACACTGCACATTGGCGATGCTGATGTTACCAGTACTGGTACAAAAATTGAATTGCCAACTGGCAGTACAATTGGCGGTGCTGAAGCACCACAAGTTAATTTAACAATTGCACCTGAGGTTTTGGAAATTAACGTTGATGCTCCTGATGCTGGGCAAAATACTATGTGGAAGTGGACATGGGAACAAAGTACCCTGCCATACGCACGTAGAACTATTACAAACTCAAACGAATTAAATGTACCCTTGTACAAAGAAGGTACATACACAGTCAACAACTTCGCTGCCTACGACATACATGGAAGTATGACACAAACACACAGTTTGTATTTGAAGTGGGTGGACGGAGCAGGTACAGATAACTTAATTAGTTGGGCTACCAGCAGTGGACCAATCAGCGACACACATCCAGATATAAATGGCGGTAATGCAACTGATGTACAACGAATTGGTGTTAGTGTGCCAGCAACCATTACACCGCCAACACTGACAAATCCAAGTGTTAGTTATAGTGTGGTTAACAGTGGTAGTGGAAGTTACACATTTAGCGGAGCGGCCAGTGGCGACAATCCAAACCTAGGTCCGTTTTATCGTGGCGGTACTTATACAGTTAATATAAACGCCACTGGACATCCATTCTACTTCACAACAGACAATGGTGCAAACTTCAGTGCCGGTACATATTTTGGTGAATATACAAGTGGAGTTACTGGATCACGTAATGACACAGGCAGTATAACATTTACAGTACCAGCAGGTGCACCTGATACCCTTTATTACCAATGTGGAAATCATAGTGTAATGCGTGGTGAAATATCCATTAAAGATTTAGCCGTTGAAACAAATATTAACGGAAACTATGTAGTATACTTTCAGCATACACAGGAAGGACATAAAACTCCAGTAGAGCTTCGTCCAATTCCAAGTCTTGTTAACCAGATGTGTCTTGTTTATGACAGCACCACAAATAGATTTGTACCACAGGACTTGGCTACATATGTGGAAAATACTCCTAGCTTTGAGAACAAAATTCGAGAAGTAGCAGGTACAGCAGAACTGGTTGTAGCAGATGGATCAGCCGTTATTGCTAAAGTTAACGTTTATGCAGACAGTACATACTTACCGCTTGCAGGAAACAACGCAGGTGATCAGGCATTTGCTACTGATACAAACATACTTTATATTTGGGACGGAACTGCCTGGCAACAAGCCGGTACAACCAACAGTGATGATTTAACTGAAGGCTCAACCAATATATTCTTTACAGACGAACGTGTGGACGATCGCTTGTCCAATTTATTAGTGGGTGGTAATAATATTACTGCCACATATGATGATACAGCAGGAACACTAACACTGGATGGACAACCAGGATACACTGACAGCGATGTGGCTACATATTTGGGCGCAAATGATTATGACACTGCTACTAATATTGTGGCAACTATTACTGACAGCGCACCAGGCACACTGGATACCCTAAATGAACTGGCGGCTGCACTGGGCGATGACCCTAATTTTGCAACCACAACAGCAAATAATATTGCAACCAAACTGCCACTGGCAGGCGGTACAATGACTGGCGATCTGCAAATTTATAAAACTACTCCAATTATTACTCTAAAAAGAAGTGATAACGCAACATTGCCAGGGTTAAGTTGGCAAGGTGCAGGTGGTGCAGAAGCGGCAAGTATAAAACTGGATGGCACAAGCGGAGCAACAAACACGCTTATTATGAGTACATATAATGGCTCAACTATGGCTGAAAGATTGAGACTTATGACTAATGCCGCTGGTGGCATAGCCGTTACGGGTACTATTAGTGTAACTGGCACAGTAGATGGTGTAGACATTGCGGCACGAGATGCAATACTAACTAGTACAACAACAACAGCGGACGCAGCATTGCCAAAAGCAGGCGGCACAATGACTGGTAGACCAGTACTAAATTATCAAAATCCTGAAATAAGATTTGAAGATTCTGATACCAACAACAATGGTGAAATAACACTAGACAACACATCGTTGAGATTTGAAAGTGATCCGGACAATGCAGTAGCCGATTCTACTATAAAGTTTAACGTAGACAACGATACAAAAATGATTGTATTATCAGGTGGCAACGTTGGCATTGGCACAACTACACCAGCTCATAAACTTGATGTTAACGGCGCAATCGGAGTAA
>OBMK010002322.1_pt1 | contig 14549 bp, 15 predicted proteins | sample 1539081 | NCBI WGS metagenome assembly OBMK01 (sample SAMEA3355528, study PRJEB22509) | marine metagenome | biome: marine; feature: river plume; material: water | place: USA | collected 2010-08-07 | depth 0.5 m | reverse complement strand
GTTTATAAAATTCCTTAGCTCCATTGGAACCGAAACAGGTTCAATACGACATCAATCCGGTCCAGACGGTGGAGGAGATCCCGGCATAACTATAAAAACTGAAGGAATTTATGAAACGTCGTTTCGCTTAGGACAAAGTTTGTTTGAATGGAAAATGCGCGAAAGCAGTACCAGTGCGGTTGAAACAGCAATGATAATAGATCAAAAAAACTCAACGGTTTCAAGACTTACTTTATACGGGGGTGATATAGAACTTGACGAAGCTACCAGAGGTATTATATTAAAGTCTCCGAATGGTACAAAGTATAAAGTAACAGTTGATAATGCAGGTAATTTAGCAGTAACAGCAGTATAAAAATAAAACATGGCAATAATATATTCATATCCTTACGATCAGATTATAACTGATACAGATGCTTGGGTTGGAACTGACTCCGTCAATAGACAGACTAAGCAATACACAGCTAAAGCAGTAGCGGATTACTTGAATATAAACGGTAAGGTAGCAATTGCCGGTCAGATGAATTATCAGTTTGTTCAAGACCCTTCATTTAAAGCAGGTACTTTTGCTTTTGCAGCCGGAAGCGGTGATGACACACCTTGGTCAAGCATTACATCTATAGTAATATCAAACATGGACCTATCGGGTCAAATTGTTTCACCTTTCTTAGAGTACTTAGTAGATGAACAAGTACTATTCCAAGATGTAGCCGGTAAAGGTTCATTTGGGCATTATATAATGAGAGGGTACACGCAAATAGGTACAACTAACTTTTACACACTAACATTAGAATACATAGGAGGTAATGGGTCTATAGATATGGATCACTATTACACTCTTGTAAACTTTTATCTAGAATCTGCAGCATCAACAAGTGTTAACAGTGTTGACACTAGTGATACTACGTTTATAGATATGACACCTACAACGCCTACAACAGGTAATGTAGAAATTACAGCATCATTGTCAGCTACTGGTACGCCTGATAATACTAAATTCCTACGAGGAGATAACACTTGGGCTAAAGAAACTTTTGAATTTGCTCAAGCAACACCTTCTACTAATTGGACTATACAGCATGATATGGATAAATTTCCATCGGTGTCCGTAGTGAATAACAATAACGTACTAATGTACGGTAATATAACATACGTAGACAAAAACAACTTAACAATAAACTTTTCAGCTGGCTTTTCAGGCAAAGCGTACTTAAACTAAAAAAACATGGCAATTAATTATTTAAACAGTATCGATCTTAATAAGAACGAGCTATTACAAGGTGTAATAGAAAACCAACCAAATGATGCGTCAGTTGGTCCATCACCTGCAACAGGACAGATATACTACAACACTGCAGATTATGAATTAAGACAATACAACGGAACAGCTTGGGTATCAGTCGGTGATATTACATCATTAACACCGGGTACAAACATAAGTATAGATAATCCAGCTTCTTCTTCACCTACTATCAATTTAGTTGACAACCCAACACTTGCGGGTAATTTAACAATAAGTAAAACTACTCCTAAACTAATAATAACTGATACGGTTGCAAGTGATTTAATACTTGAAATAAGCCAACAAGGTTCAACAACTTCTTTTACTTCTAGAGGCGGTACTAGTAGCACGGGTCAATTTAATTTTCGAATAACAAACGGATCAACAACTACCAATGCTTTATTTATAAACCAACAAGCACGCGCAACTTTTGCCGGTGATGTTGTAATAGATGGTGGAGATATTACCCTAGGGGGTCTAGGTAGAATACAAGGTGTTGATACAGTAACCGTTGGAACAGATGCTGCCAATAAAACATATGTCGATAACGCTATATCAGGTGTACCACAGGGTACATTAACAGGTTTAGGTGAAGGTACTTATGTAGACATAGATAACACAACTCCAGCCGTACCAATAATAAACGTAGAAGGTACAGAGGCTGCAACCGCAAGTAAGCTAGTAGCTAGAGATTCTAACGGTTATGGTTATGTAGCAACACCTGCTTCAGGTGATAGTTCTACTAAAATAGCAACAACAGCATTTGTACAATCTTCACTAACTGGTTTATTAGAATTCAAAGGCGGATTTAACGCTAACACTGGAGCAATAGTTGGCGGTGGTAACTTAACATCAGGAGCTGCTAGAGTTGCAGTTGCTGTCGGTGATTACTACGTAGTAACCGTAGATGGTGACTTCTTTGGAAACACGGCAACACCACTTACAGTAGGTGATTCTGTTATAGTTCAAACTGCGGCTGCAGCTGGTGCCTCTGTAGAAGGTGATTTTATAGTCGTACAATCTGATACTGATTTAGCAACCGCAACAACTGTAGGTTTAGGTAATGTAGTTCCAGGTGCTGGAGGAACAATAACAGCTCCATATACTAGTGGGACTGCTACATTAGATGTTGTTGATTCAACTGCTGGTCAAAAAGGAGCCGTGATCGTAGCTGCTGGTACTGGTATATCTGTTGCTTATGCTTCAGGTACCGCAACCGTAACAAACACAGACACAAACTCTAGTAATACTGATGAAGGAACAATATCTGCAGGTAGCTTATCAGGAACAGTTACACATAACTGGGGAACTGCAAAAGTTATTGTTCAAACATATAGAGACAACGCTACTGATAATTACCCAACAGTGTTCTGTGATATAACTAGAGCATCAAATTCAATTACAGCAACTATAGCAAGTACAGAAACCGATGATATAGTTATACTAGTGCAGAAAATAGGTTAATAATTAAATCCATTTAAATGGCTATAAAGTTTTTAAATACCGTACAAGTAGATACAGACGTTTTATACGTAGACGCCGCGAATGATAAAGTCGGTATAGGAACGACTAGTCCTGAGAGATTATTAAGTTTGTATTCTAACAATGCTGAAACAACACCAAGACTTTTAATCGAGCAAGATGGTACTGGCGATGCTGTTATGGCTTTTAGCTTAACAGGTGGTCAGGGCTGGTCAATGGGTATTGATAATTCTGGAAGTGATTCTTTTATGATTCACAATAGTGCTGGTGGCGTTGATTCTTCAAGTCAATTTACAATTAACACCGGTGGTAACGTCGGGATAGGAACTACTAGTCCTCAAAGAAACCTAACAATATACGAATCTTCTGGGAACGCAGTATTACAGTTAGCCAATAACACATCAGGCGTAGGTGCGTCAGATGGTTTCCTTGCTTATACTGACGGAACAAATGTAGGTTTAGAAAATAAAGAAAATGGGTATTTATCTTTAGCAACTAATGCGTCTGAAAAAATGCGTATTACCTCAACTGGTAATGTAGGTATAGGCAATACAGGTCCAGTAAACGGCAAACTTGTTGTAACCTCTGGTGTTGATGGTCCTTTAAATACGATAAGAATACAGCATACTAGAGATGATGCAAATGTAGCTACCAGCGCTCTTGAAATAGATATGAATTTATCTGGAGCAGATACTACAACTTCAGATAGAACAAATAGGGGAATATTTGTTGACTTAGATTCTTCAGCTGATGGAGATGCTTCTAATGAGCACAGAATTCATGGTATTGAAAGTGATGTTAGATTTACAGGTTTTTCAGATGTAGTACGAGCTGGTCAGTTTTATGCTGAGTCAGGTAATATTACTGAAAAAACAGCCCAATTAGTAGGTGTTTATGGACAGGCTATTCATGATGCTAATTCAACAAACGGAGGCGTAAGTAATATGTATGGTGTTTTTGGTTATAGCCAACCACAAGATTTAGGTGATGTTGATAATGCTTTTGGAGGTTATTTTTTAGTAGACATAGGTACAAATAGAGGTAATGCTGATATAGGTGTTACAAAAGGAGTTGAAGGAGAAATATCGATAAACAAAGCGAATACTATAACTTACGGAGAAATGATGGCTGTCTCAGGTGTCATTGATAATAACGAAGGTACTGTACCTAATTTTGGTAACCAATATTTATTCAAAGGTGATTACCAAGGAACAAAAGGTAGTAATGCTTGGGGTATATATACTGAAGGTGATAAACATTACTTTGAAGGTAAAGTAGGTATAGGTACTACAACTCCTGATTATTTGTTAGATGTAGAGGGTAGTGCCAATAATGCTGACATTGCAATAAGAGTAAATAATACTTTTGATGATAATCTTGCAACAAGTAATCCAAATGCTGTAGTATTTTTAAATGCTGCAAGTAATAATGGTTATTTAAGAGTTCACGGGGCTCCTGCTAATACAGCGTCAAAACATCAAATAGATTTAGGTTCAACAGCTAGTAGTAGCTTTTTAACATTTTCTCCAAATGACGCAGAAAGAATGCGTATTGCTGCAGATGGTGCAATACAATTTAATGATTACGGCGCAGGTACATTAGTAACTGATTCAAATGGTAATATTACAGCAACAACCACACCTCCAGGCACAGGTGTATTCGTGCCGCTTGCGGGTGGGTCTTCAGTAGGTCAAGCAATGACTGGTAATTTATACGGGCCAGGTGCAACCTTCTCTGTATCAGGGAATAATTCAAGTAATTTACAAGTTGGTGATGGTTTTTTTAGAATGGAGATGGGTAGATCATCTATACAAGCCAGAGTTGTAGGGGTAAGTGGAGCCGCTTCTAATTTAAATTTAAATCCAAACGGAGGAGACGTTATTTTTTCAGGTAGTGGCTACGTTGGTATAGGAACAACTAGTCCTAGTGCTAAGTTAGAGGTAGCTGCAAGCGCAACTACAAGTGTAGATATAGCTCATTTTTCAAACTCAAATGGGGTTGTTAAAATAAAACACGCTTTAGACACGTTAGGTTCAGGTATAACATCTATTTTCGATGCTTCTAATAATGAAGATATTAGATTAAGTGCTCAATCGGATAGTTGGTTTAACGCAGGTAACGTAGGTATAGGAACTGATAGTCCTGATAAAATTCTACACATTAAAACCAATAATAATGGTTATGGTAGTGTTCGTATACAAAGAGACTCAACCAATCAAGGTGAGACTAGTATTGGGTTTTTTGGAAAGTCTAATACCCCTAACAACGAAGCTTGGGTTATTGGAGAAAATGGATGGGGGCATACTGGAAAATTTGTAATTGGAAACGAAAACGGAGGAGCAGGCGGAAATGTTAGAATGACTATACAAAGAGACGGTAACGTAGGTATAGGAACGACTACCCCTCAATCTAAACTTCAAGTTGCTGGTGGTATTCAAATGGCTGATGATACAGCTACAGCTTCAGCAGCAAAAGTAGGGACGTTAAAATATAGAGTTTCAGGTAATAATAGTTATGTAGATATGTGTATGCAAACAGGAGCCACAACATACGCATGGATTAATATAGTACAAAACAATTGGTAAATGAGTAAGAAATATACAACAAATTTTTTAGAAGATACTAACGGATCAACGGGTTCAGCTAATCAAGTTTTAATTTCAACTGCTGCAGGTATAGATTGGGTTGACGGATCAGGTTCTGCAATAATTGGTGGTCCTTACTTACCACTAGTTGCTGGTTCAGGAAATCCTTTGACTGGGGACTTATATATAAATGACGATGTACCTTCAATAATATTAAATGATACAAATGCTACATCACCTACTAACACAGCGGCTTATATATCTTTTCGATCACAAGGAACTCAACAAGGTTATATAGGGTACGGTAGTAGTAGTAATAACGATATAGCTTTATATGGAGCAAGTGGATCTGATGCCGTAATATATTCAGGAGCTGGTCTTGCTTTAACTTTAGATACATCGCAAAATGCAACTTTTGCGGGAGATGTAACAGTTTCTGGAGGAGATATAACTTTAGGTGGAGCAACTGGGCGTATTCAAGGTATTGACACAATAAACGCGGGTACAGATGCTGTTAATAGAAATTATGTAGACACAGAAATAGGAAACATACCTTCAGGACTAGCTTTTGAAGGAAACTGGAATGCATCGACAGACACACCAACTCTTGCTGGAACAACACAAGATAATGGAAAGTTTTGGATTGTTAGTGTAGCAGGTTCAACAAACCTATCAGGTATTACTGATTGGGCTGTTGGTGACTGGGCTATATATGTAGACAATGGAGCAGGTACAGATGCTTGGCAAAAAGTAGATAATAGTTCTACATTATCAGGTTTAGGAGCTGCGAATAAAGTAGCTTTTTGGAGTACTACATCAAACGTATCATTTAATAATAATTTTTCATACGACGGGACTAATTTAACAGCTCCAAGACTAAGAGTGGGAGATGGAACTGATGGTTACTTTTATAGTGATTCTGCAGGACGTACTGCTTTTACAGGTGGTGATTTTTATATACAAAGTAACGTAAGTAACGCCTATAATTATGCAACAAATAATTACCACGGTAGTACAAGTGGTGATAATCAATTATTTAGAGGTAATCCTTTATCAGGTAACAATTGGAATATTACAGCGGCTGGCGCAGCGACATTTACGACTGTAACAGGGACAAATGGAACTTTTTCAGGAACAGTTACCGGAGGTGTATCAACTTCAAACGTTGATGGGCAAGCAAATATTCCTTTTAAGCTTGGCGTTGACTACAACTCTTATATGGTAGCGGCGGCTGGTAATACTTGGGGATTATTTTGGGCTGGTAACTCTGGTGCAAGATACGGAACCAATGGAAATGGAGGCCCCGGGAATATATGGGGAAACAGTGGCAATCCTAATGAATTTGCGTTTGTAGGTGGCGATAGTACAGCGTGGACAGTTTACGGTACTAATGGAAATGTGTGGCAAAAAGGAGATTTATGGGTTAATGGTGGTGACATTATTTTAGGAGGCACTGGTAGAATTCAAGGCGTAGATACCGTAAGCGCTTCTACTGATGCGGCTAACAAAGCTTATGTAGACGGACTTGCAAATGATGACATTACAGCATTAGCTTTTTCAGGAACCACAACTCAGACTTTAACAGCTACTCAACGCGATTCAAGTACTTTAACAGCTTCTTTTAATATTTCTAAAATAAAAGCAGGTGGTAATGGACCTAGTACTGAAAATTTAAATTCAGTTGCTGATAGTGTAAGCGTAGGGCAATTGGAATATAGAGGATTTAATTCTTCTTCTACAAATAAACCACCAACTAGTGATAACGCGAACGGTGTTATAACAGTTGGACAACATGCTGGAAATTACAATGCTCAGTTAGCTTTCTCTTCCAATGGAAATATGTATTGGAGAGACAACCCTAGTACTGGCTATGGTTCTTGGAGAACAATGTGGGATTCTGACAACGACGGTGCAGGGTCAGGTCTAGATGCTGATTTACTTGATGGGTTACAAGCTACCTCATTTTTAAGAAGTGATGCCACTGACACTTCAACCGGGGAAATACTTTTTGACGCTGGATTCACAAGTGATTCTATACTATTATCTGGAACCCAAAACTTTGATAACATATCAAGAAGCGGATTTTATAACTTATACAACACCTCTACTGGATCTACAAATCCGCCTCCACTAACTTTTGGAACTATGATTGTAGTTGGCGGTAACAAACAAAACAATAGTTTTGGATTCCAAATGGCTAATGAAAGACTAGGAAACGGGTTGTATATTAGAGGAATGAACGATTCAGCAAGTGCATGGAGTTCTTGGGCGGAAGTTTGGACATCAACAACTGACGGATCAGGGTCAGGTCTAAATGCTGATTTACTAGATGGGTATCATGCTTCAACTACAAGAGCATCTGCTAATACTATTCCTATCAGAGATGGCAATGGATATTTAAACTTAGGATGGATAAATACAACCTCAGGTAATACAACTAATACTATTTCTGACGTATATGTTAATACAAATGACGGGTATATAAGAAAAGCAACAAAATCTCACTTTAGAAGTCAACTAACAGATGGTGTTTATTTGCCGATAGCCGGTACAGCAGCGGACTCGAATTTATTAGACGGAAAGGATCATACTAATTTTGGAGCAACATTAGCAACCTATGGTACAACCGCAGGTGCTTCTGGTAGAATAAGAATTACCGCACCATTCAATACGAACTCTGGTCATATGTTCCAGGTTACAGTTTCTATATACTCTGGTTATACCATACACACCTATGTAGTCGGTGGTTACATGTACAATAGCACAAACAATTGGTATTTACCTAAAGCTGTCTACTCAGGTACCGGAACTCCAGATATAAAAGTAGGTAGGGATTCAAATGGCAAGGCTTATATAAGTATAGCTAACGGTAATTACACTGGGGTTCGTGTTCACAATATGACATTAGGTTATTATACTAATATAGCTGATACTTATGACCCTTGGACTATAACAATTGATGCTGCTCTACCGAATGTAATGTCACCTAATATATACACTACTTGGACAAGTGGTAATGATGGAGCGGGATCTGGTTTAGACGCGGATTTACTAGATGGACAACAGGGATCGTATTATGCGTCAGCAGCATCGCTTGGTAATTATGTAACAATAGCAACAAATCAAACAATCACAGGTGATAAAACCTTTAGTGACGGACCTTACTATACCGGAACAACTTATTGGCGCGTATCAAGTGCTGATGCAGCTCTTCAAAGAGCAGACGCTAGAGATGACAGTACAAACTATTCAAGATTGCATTGGTATGGTGAATCTGATACTGGAGCAACATCTAACTTTAGACATGCTTACTATGATGGTTCCAATTATATAAATGTAACAGCCGCTTCTGGAAGACTTACCTTTTCAGGTAAAGTAGCAGGGTCAACACCAACAGCCGCTGGAGATTTAACAACAAAAGCTTATGTGGATGCTGCTACATCAGGTATTGTAACAGGTACGGGACTTACTAATCAGGTTGCTGTATGGACAAATACAGCAAATATTATTGATGGTCCAATAACTTTTTCAAGCAATGACGCAGCTTTTGCAGGTAAGATATCAGTTCAAGGTTCTAATGTTATAGAAATAGATCAGGGCACTTCATCTTTTAACCATATATCAGTACTATCTACATTTGGTTCAAAATTATTCTCAGCTACTAATTACGGTTATGTTTTAGAAAGCTCATCTACTGCAGCAAATCCTGTCACATTTAGGTTTGACAACGACAGGTACAGAATATACAGCGGTTCTAGTGGAGAAGCTTTAACTGTATTGGCAAACAAAAAAGTCGGTATAAACAACTCTGCTCCCGGGTATCAACTAGATGTAACTGGTAACGCTAGGTTTACCGAAACAACACGTCATAATGGAGGTCTTTATACAAGTTCAACTCAAACCAGAAACAAAATAAGTGTTTGGAGTAGTCTAAGTACTTATACTATAGGTATGAAAAACGGGTTTGGGTACGGTGGTTTAGGAGGTGATTCTACAGGTACTGACTACGCTATGAGTTTTCAAATGAGTAATTCAAACAACCGCGGTTGGTGGTGGGGTGATTCAAGTCATAGTGATTTACAAGGCTCAATGTCTTTAACTACTCAAGGTAAGCTAGTTGTAGCTACATCTATAAAAGTGGGAGCTGGAGAATCTACTGGATCAGCTGGAACTTCTAAATTAACAGTAGTTACTCCTTTGGGTGGTATTGGAGCGGATTTTCAAATTACTGGAGGATCCGGTTATGGAACAAAAAATGTAAGAGTTGCGATACCCGCTTATGGTGATGGAATACAACTTACGTCATTCGCAGCATCTAGTCTTGACAATAATGCTATAACTTTTTATCAAGATGCAAACAAAAGAGGGTCAATTGTAGTTAACGCAACTAGTACAAGCTACAATACAACTTCAGACTACAGATTAAAAGAAAACAAAGAAATTATATCAGACGCTATAGAAAGAGTAAAAGCATTAAAACCTGTAAAATTTAATTGGATTTCTGAACCAAGCCAACCTAAAATAGATGGATTTTATGCTCACGAATTAGCAGAAGTTGTGCCTGAAGCTGTTACCGGTGAAAAAGATGCTTTAGATCACGAAAACAATCCTGACTATCAATCTATTGATCAGTCTAAAATAGTACCTCTACTATCAGCTGCTCTACAGCAAGCAATAGATAAGATAGAAGAATTAGAACAAAGAATACAATTAATAGAAAATAAATAAATAAAAATTATGACAACTTACGATTGGAATTGCAGAACAGTAGATTGCTATCCAGAACAAAACAACGAAGCGGATGTGGTGTACAATGTGCACTGGATTGTAACAGGTACTTCAGATCAAACAGATCCTCAAGGAACGTCTTGGGCAGCTACAAATATTGGGACACAAGTTTTAGATACTAGTCAAATAACAAATTTTATACCTTTTGATCAATTAACAAATGACGAAATTGTAGCTTGGACTAAAGGAGCAATGGGTGACGAGCAAGTTGCTAGTATTGAAGCAAACGTGCAAAGTCAAATAGATAGTTTGATTACACCTACAAGTGTTACATTAACTATTGGAGAGCCTGTTCCGCCAGAGCCACCTATTGAGGATTAATTAGGTAAAAATCAAAGAAAACGAGTAATAATACTCGTATACCTGAAAAAGGTAAATTAAATCAAATCAAATTAAATTAAATATGAACGGAATTGTCAAAAACTTGAACTTTGGTGATGATGCTAGAGATCAAGTATTTAAAGGAATAGAGAAGTTAGCAAATGCTGTCAGCTCTACATTAGGGGCTGGCGGTAAATGTGTGATGCTAGAAGACGGTACGGGTAAACCCGTGATAACAAAAGACGGTGTTACTGTAGCTGATTCAATAATATTGTTTGATCCAGTGGAAAACATGGGATCTACATTATTAAAAGAAGCTGCTAGGAAAACTGTTCAAGAAGCAGGTGACGGTACAACTACCGCAACTGTTTTAGCACACGCTATATTAAAAGAAGCTTATGCTGTTTCAGAAAAGAAAAATGCCAGAGAAATAAAAGATGGTATTAATTCTGCAGTTGAAAAAGTAATTGAGTATTTAGAAAAGCTAGCAGTTGACGTAAAAGGGGACATGTTAGATAATATAGCTTCTATATCTGTTAACAACGACAATGAATTAGGTTCTATTATAGCTGATGCATTTAGATCTGTAGATAATACAGGTATTGTAATGATGGAAACTGCCGGTGACGGTAAAACTGTTTCTGAATTAATTGAAGGTGTACCTTATGATAAAGGTTTAACAAATTCTCATTTCATTACAAACGAACAAACAAAAACAGCTGAATTAGAAAATCCATTAGTGTTAATCATGGAATCACCAGTTAATACTATAAGAGATATACAAAAAGTGCTGGAGTACGTAATAAAAAACAATAAACCTTTGCTTATTATAGGCGATTTAGAACAAGGTGTTTTATCAACTCTGGCTACCAATAAAAAGAAAGGTAATCTAAAAGTAAATGTAATCAATGCTCCTACCTACGGTATTAGCAAACGTGAAGTACTTGAAGATCTTTCCTTACTAACTGGGGCTACAATAGTTAACGAGGATTTAGGCGATGACCTTGATTCAATTGATGTAGAGTATTTAGGATCTTGTTTAAAAAGTGTTACCTCGCACGAGGACACTGTTATAACGGTCTCTGAGGCATCCGAAAAGATAAAGGATGTAATACGTAGCATAAAAGAAAAGCTTACGAATAACACGCTAAAAAGCTGGGAAGTTATAAAGCTTGAAAAAAGATTATCAATGTTAACTGCTAAAATTGCAGTGGTTAAAGTTGGTGCAAACTCTGAAGTAGAGTTAAAAGAAAAAACTGATAGAGTTGAAGATGCTATCTGTGCAACAAAAGCAGCTGTTAAAGAAGGTATTGTACCAGGCGGCGGTGTTGCATTATTAAACGCTTCAACATATATTAAAAGTGAAGGATTAGGTGAAGAAGTTTTATTAAGAGCTATAAAAGCCCCTTACTTTACAATATTAGAAAATGCAGGTATCACAGCATCAGAGCCACAAGACAAAGGTATTGGTTTGAATGCAATAACGGGAGAACCTGTAGATATGGTTAAACACGGTATAATTGATCCGTTAATGGTAACCAAAAGTGCATTAAGAAACGCTGCATCTGTAGCAACTACGATATTATCAACTGATTGTGTAATTAATAATTTAAGAGCAAATGAAGGCGATAGGTAGAAACTTAATAATAAAGAAACAAAAAGAAGGAGTGGCCGCTACTAAAGGCGGTTTACTTCTTGCCGAAAAACAAAGGGAAGATATACGATACATTAAAGCATCCGTAATATCTCCTGGAGAAGAAGCAACCAAAGCAGGTCTACTTGAAGGTGATTTAATTTACTACGATAGACACGCTGGTCACACAATAGAAATAGAAGGTGATCCGTATCAAGTTATAAAAATGCAAGATATAGTTGTAGTTTTATGAGAATAGATGCTAGTGATGTTAAGAAGTTAGGGTTATTGAAACACTACAGAATCATACGAAAATGGGCATGTAGAAATAATGACTTAAACGACGCTGATCTAGAACTATTAATTTATTTAGATTGTTTAGACATGTTTACTAAGCAAGATTTTAAAACAGGTACGTTTTCATACAGTTGGGATAATAGAAGATGGAATAAGTTGTTGAAGGAAGACTGGATCTCTGTTTGGCGAAAAAGAAATAGAACTACTCAAAAGTATCATATATATAAAGTATCATTTAAAGGCAAGCAGCTTATAAATAGAATTTATAGGATTATGCTAGGTCAAGATGATATACCTACGAGTAGTAGAAATAGAATAATGAAAGGAGATACTTATACAGATAAAGTATTAAGTGTATCTATAAAAAACGTCAATAATGATAAAACAAGATGAAAATTTATTGGGTCAACCAATTTTCCAAAACCCTGAGCAACCAGTTTTGCAAAATCCAGGAGTACCTGTACCTTCAAATGAAATGGGTAATGCTAAACCTGTATTTAATCCAAGTCAAGCTTCAAATGCTCAATATGTATTTGGAACACCTGAAGAAAGAGCTAAAAGCATGCCGCAAAGGCAAATAACACCTTTTGCTATGGCAGATTTATCTGGTGATGGAAAAATTACACAAAAAGATGTAGGAATTGGACAAGGCTGGATTAAACCTGATCAAGAATAAAAAAACTATAAAAACAAAGATATGAAAGACTATAAAAACAAAGCATCAGTAGGGCAGAGCGCTATATGGGATGGACCATTAGATTTGGACGCACTACCAAAAGGTAAAGGATCTAGTTCAGGTAAATACGGAATGGAAATTTCTAAAGCGCACTGTGGGTGTAGCTCTATGAAAGGACCTATCACACAACGAGCTAAATAGTAAGCTATGCTAGCTCAGGATGTAAAATTATACGCAATAAACCTTGCCACTATGGCGGTAACTATGACTAATATAGAAGTATATTTAAAAATATTATTACTACTGGTAACTATAGGTTATACGTTATCTAAGTGGGTTAAATTAAAAGAATAAGATATGGCATACAAACAATCCCCTTTAAATATAAAGGAAGCCGCTTACGAAAAATCAAATCGTAAGATGCGAAAAGAAAACCCCGGTATGGGTAAACGTTTAACAAAAGGAACTAGTCCTCGTAGAGTTTCATTTGCCTGCAGGTTTGCGGGAATGAAAGGAGCTATGAAAGATTCAAAAGGAGAACCTACTAAAAAAGCAATGGCTTTAAAAAAATGGGGATTTGGTAGTGTAGGCGCCGCAAGTAATTTTTGTCAAAAAAATAAATCTAAAAAGTAAATAATTATGAATTCGTACAACGAGCAAGAAAAGAAAAACTTAATTAAAGACAATCCTGTTGCAGACAAAGGATCTGCTATTAAAAACCTTAACAAAGGATATGGATCTGAATTAGGTAAATCTCCACTAGCCATGAAAGGTTCTTGGATGTCTAAGCACTGTAAAAAGTAAGTTAATGGCTTTTAAATTACAAAATCCTCCATACGCTATAGATAATACACCTATTTATAGCGTAGATATGGAAGACGGCGTTTTAGGGAAAGCTAATAATAATGGTACTATTGTTATAAACAATAATTTATCACCAGCCAAATTAAACAGTGTTATAAATCACGAAAAGGTGCATATAGATCAAATGAAGCGCGGTGATTTAGATTACGACGATAACAATGTGTACTGGAAAGGAAAAAAATATTCAAGAGCTCAAATGAAAGAAGGAGCTAAAAACTTACCTTGGGAAGCTGAGGCATATAAAAAAGCAAAATAATTATGGCATTTAAAATAAAAAGATTTATTTCTGCATCGCCAATAAAAGCAATTGAAGGCCCTGGAGATAAAGTAGAAATGAGAACAGACGCTGAGATATTAAAACAATATCCAGGAGCTGTTAAAGTTAAAGGTAAGCTTAATGAGTTTAAATACAAAGGGGCTACATTAACCCCTGCTAGATACCCATCTAAAAATAAAGGAAAAACAGTTAAGCAAGCTATAAAGATAAAAAATCAAAAATAGTGAAAAAAATATTAGAATTTTTCAGTACTAAAGTATTCAAACAAGTTGGTGATGTGGTTGATAAGCTATTCACTAGCGAAGAAGAAAGATTAAATGCTAGAAATGAAATATTCAAAGTAT
>OBMK010002306.1_pt1 | contig 14622 bp, 13 predicted proteins | sample 1539081 | NCBI WGS metagenome assembly OBMK01 (sample SAMEA3355528, study PRJEB22509) | marine metagenome | biome: marine; feature: river plume; material: water | place: USA | collected 2010-08-07 | depth 0.5 m | reverse complement strand
TTGCTAGTTTGGTTGGCACATGAGTCTGAACGATGTCAAAAAACTCTATGACATCTTCGTCATCCAGTTGCTCTGGGGTAATCAATCTAACAAAGTGCTTTACAAATGGCATAATTAGTATTGTTGGCCGGCACCATATGAGCGCCGTGAGCTAATATCACCAATATCAGAAGCATTGCTGTCACTAGCAAAACTAAATTTATCAATGGTGTACTCTAGGGAACCCCCAGCCACTCCAGCTGAACTATATCCCGATGATGTGGAGGACTGGCCAGCTGCGTTTTCGGTCGCATGAGATAAATCTCCTACATCTGTGGCATTGCTATCACTTGCAAAGGCAAACTTATCTATGGCATTAGTGTCACTACTTTTACCACCTGAGGTATACCCAGATACAGTGGAAGATTGGCCGGACGAGGCATATCTAGCAATAGTCAAATCTCCACTGTCTGTTGCATTACCGTCGCTAGCAAAGCTGAATTTATCTATGGTAGCTACGCCAGGAGCATTATTGCTACCCCCTGACGCATATCCAGAGGCAGAACTTGACTGACCAGCAGTGTATTCTAAAGATTGCGTTAGGTCCCCCACATCAGTAGCATTACCGTCAGAACTAAAAGGAAACTTATCAATTGTGTTAACTCGGCCAGGGGTACTTCTTCCACCTGATGAGTATCCACTTACTGAGGACGACTGGCCTGACATACCTGATCTTGCCTGAGTAATATCTCCTACATCTGTGGCATTAGCATCTGACGAAAATGGAAATTTATCAATCACAACGGACCAAGGGCCAGCTCTGCCACCTGACGTGTATCCTGACGCTGTGGAAGATTGTCCAGCTGGGGCATATCTAGCAACAGTCAGATCTCCCACATCAGTGGCATTACCATCACTTGTAAAGCTAAATTTGTCTATGATATTTACTTGATCAGTTGTGGGGTTGTATCCACCTGATGTATACCCAAAGTTACTACCCTGAAAACTACCACCACCTGGTGTGGGACTTGGAGCCCCACCGGTGCCCATATTTGCGCCACCAGTTAATGTTGCTCCACCTGTGATTGTTATTGCCATTTTAAATCTCCCAATTGATTAATTTATTTACCTTTGCTCCAAGCCTGCGCGCCAAAGAATGCGGCCACAATGCCTGCTACAGCTACAAAGTAAGTGGGCGCCATATCACCCAAAGTCTTTTGTGCTTCTCCCAATCCTGCTAAACTAGCAGCCACAACAGCAAATGGATAAAGCAACATTCCAAACAATGAAAACCATGCCATTTTCCTCTGGGCATCCCTCATTGCATCAGCATCCTCTAGTTCCTTTCGTTTGAACTCCAGATGCATGTCCATTTCCTGCCTGCTTATATGCCCGTCACCATTTAAGTCAACATCCTCCATGCCTTCCACAGTTTTAAAACCACGATCATCATATTGTGGCCCTGTGGCTGCAGGTGCTGACTCTGCTGACGCTTTGGCCTTTAAGGCATCATATTCATCACGACTCATGCTAACTTCATTTGCAGATTCTGCCATAGTTCTCTCCCCTACTGTCCTATGTAACACTATTTATCCAGAAACAAAAAAAGGGCCATATGGCCCTTTTTAATTATGGGGATAAACCTACAAAAAATTAATTCTTTTTAATATGGTTTCTTTTCCACCATGATAATTGCTAACCTCATGTTTTTTAATCCATCCAGTTAATTTTATGCTATCACCCTCTTTGATATTGCCAATATTAGTTTCGGGAATAAAAAACTTTACAATATTTTTATGAGATTCTGACGCACAAATCAGATAGCTTTTAGTTCTGCTAAGATAACGAATATTTTCTATTACTATATCAAAATGTGATTTACAATGTAGGTCCCCCACATAGTCACTGGTTTTAGATAGACGAGACTCACGTTCCTCCCAGATTTCCTGACTAACTTTCCTTTCATAGACATTGGGAAAACTGGCAATTCTGCCAAGTTCCTTGTGTGAAATACTAGTTCTACCAACTATATCCAAAACAGATAGCTCAAAATTTGTCAAAGATCTTTCAATAGCTATGAAACCAAAACCTCTGAGTAACTCTAAAATGTTTTCTGCTTTTTCATAATGATACTCTGATACATCTATTTTTTCACGATCTTCTGGATCGACTTTTTGTGAGGGGAATAACTGTCTGTACAATCTGGCGCTATTTGTAATAGGATTACCTTTGCCATCTATATTGCTTATTTTTTCAGACGTCATTGTAGTGTAATCTGTCGTGGCTTTGCTTTGAAAACCATATTTTTCGTGAATTGCTACGCTGAGTACCAATGCTTGTATTAGCGGAATATTGTGTCTATCCATCATTATAAACCCACGACGATATTATAAATATCTTCCCAGTTTTTAGCAACCCTAACATCTGTTTCTGTGCCAAAATCATAATTCATGTTATGACCGTGCTCAATCAGGATGCTATAAAATCCTGCGTCTATACCTGCCACAACATTGTCTGGCTTGTCTTCAATCCACCAACAACCCCGGTACTCCTTTGCTAGTTCAGCTAAAGCTTCATCCTTGTCAGCACCAGTGTCCAGACATATAACATCAGTAAAGCAATCTCCAAAGATTTTAGTAAGGTTGCGCTCACGAAGCATCTTAGCATAGGGATCCAGACTCAGGCTTGTAAGCACCACGAACTTGTACTGATGCTTCTCTGACAATAGTTTCACATAGTACTGGGCATCTCTGAGTGGAGGTAGGAAGCCCATGGCCGCGCTCTGATTGAATTGCTTGACTAGTTGTTTGCCCCTGTCATAACCCATGCCATAGCGTTCAGCAATGTTATATATGAGTTTGCCGTCGGGCACCATGTCATGGCCGTTGTGTTCCATCCAGACTGCGAATCCTTCCTCCCAATCTAGCAGAACTCCATCACAGTCTGTGACAATCACATTCTTACTCATTCAGAATCCTCAACTATTCCACATGAGTCATTAAACTCACATTCGTTAGTGCGGTTTGGCATCTCAGTTTCAACATACGTCATCCATACTGCTAACAATACAACAAATCCCCACATTATACAACTGCCCCTATGCGGTTCCAGGCAATAGCATTGTCCGCCGACTGGTCATAGTTAGTGCTACCCTTGAGCTTGCGGGGATCAGTCTTGACGTAGGGCTTACCCCAGCGTCCCATTTCAACATCCAGGTAAAATGCAGTGTCGAAATAGTCAGTCATGGCGTCTGAGCGATCATACCACTGTCGTTCCGAACCAAACTTGATAACCTTTATCACTGCCTCAAGCAAGGGGATAACATGAGGCTCATAGTGCATACCAACGTGATACTGGTTAACAGTTCTACCGCCCTTGGGGCTGTCAAAGTCCAGGGGGCCTGACATGATACTAACATTGATACTAGTACTACCGGCATGACTTTTGCGAACCATAAATTTAAAGTCTGGAAAAGCTATCTTAAGAGCTTCGCGAGTCTGCTTAATTTGTTGTGATGTAACGTATGCCATGGGCTAATTCCTTGTATATTTACTTAACTATCTTACTATAATAGCACAAATCTCAGATTTGTCAAGCGGTAAATGCTTGATTTCCTTGATGGTATTTTATCAAGGAAATCAACAACTTATCAATTACTAGCAGATACTTGCCTGATGTTTGTAATTGCATATCCCCTGGGCACTTGACATTCTACTGCAAAAGAACTACTATAGGGATCAGTCACTGCCACAGGTTCAAAAACGTGGGTGCTTTCGCCAGTGTTTGTATTACTAGGGTCAATACTAAGACTGATTGTATCTTCTACGTTGCCCTCATATACTTCCACTAAGTCACATCTGATATTATAATTACTGACGCCGCTAGTAATGGGTAAAATAGTAACCTCGGCCGCAACCATGCTCGATCCGCTAGCTCTGTTTATGGGACACAATGCCCATACACTGCCAGTGTTGGAGTTGTTCTGAAATCCTCTGAAATTTATCTGATAATCGTGCTGTACACTTCTGGACCTTGTGCAAAGAGCACCGTGCGAACTCATATCAATGGAATCAGTAATACTGGGCACAATTGGCGGCTGTGTTATACCAGAACCGTTAGGAGTATCGTCACATGAATTACCCACACCATCTTTATCAGAATCTATTTGGCTTGGATTGTATATGTTTGGGCAATTATCTGAATTGTTAGAAAAGCCATCACCATCGGTATCAGGATTGCCACCACTGCTACTGCCACCACTGCTACTGCCACCACTGCTACTGCCACCACTGCTACTGCCACCTGAATTAACTGCACAACCCTCTGAATCCACTTCTGTTCCATAGGGAGTGTTGGGACAGACATCATAATAATCGTCTACGCCGTCGTTGTCAGAATCTTTGGTGGCGTTGTCATCTGAGCCGCCTTGGCTTGACCCATCCTGTGGACCGTTGTATGCTGCTACCCAGTTTCTGGTTTCGTTAAGACTGCGAGCATTGTCTGCCTGTTCCTCTAGTCCGCAGGGTTGATTATTGCAATAGATGTCTGGATTACTAAATGTTCCTGTCTCAGCATCACCATAGCTCATTACTGTGCTTGTAACATCCCAACCCTGCTGATTGCGGGTATTGTAACCCATGCTGTACCAAAAATGGAAACCCTGACCTGCATTTGAATTGTCATGATCACTGCCAAAGTTATGAGCTATTTCATGAGCAAATGTCTCCCCACCATGGCAAACTGTGACTCCATATCCATCGCGCCAATCCCAGCGACCCTTGTATCCTCCAATGTAGCTTACACCACACATACCTCTGCGGGTATCGATGCTTACAAACGCATGAACTAAATCAGCACCAGTTTCCTTTTGTTTTTGAACGATATTTCTAAACTGACTAGTTCTATTGCCCATTTTATTTAAGGTGTTAGTAGCCTTTTCTACACCTATGTTGATGCTTTCATAACCTACTAGGTTTAGTCTGATGTAAACTTTACTGCGAGAAAAAATATTATTTGCAAAAGCTATTTCAGCATCTAAAAACGCGCGATGATTTGGTATTGTATCGTCTACATAGGCATACAAATCAATATATGTAATCGTACGATCTGCCTCGCCAGTGTACCATTTACCGTAATTGTTACCATGAATATCCCAGATCATATTTTTCCATCCAGGATTGTGCCACCGATCGCTGATATTGGAATCCTGCGCGGTTAATCTGTCCTCACCGTATAATTTCCTAACTATGACGTCGTTTTTTTTAACTCTGCCAGCACGTTCTAATTCACCATTGGGCTTAACTCTGAAATTTTTGCCATCCATGCGAACGTTGCCAGCAAACTCGCCATTGTCAGCCTGAACAATAGTCATGCTATCCCCGTCAGTGTTGTGACCAGATACTACATTATTTCCAAGTTTTCCACGTCCCACACGCTTAACACGAAAATTTCTTTCACCTATCTCCATGAATGTGTCAATTTCTGGCTCTGCCCAATTTCCTATCCTGAGATTATCACCTCCAGCATGGGAATTATACGACCACGCAAATACCATAATTGCAAGTATTAAAAATTTGTACATCTGACTATTCCTGAGTAATGATTGTTAAAACATTATATAATATGATCGTATAAAAGTCAAGTAAATCTTAAAAAACGGTCGCATAATTTTAAGATAGAAAGGGGGTCTGTGACCCCCTCATGTATGTATGTAGTAGATAGATTGTTTAGAAGTTTATTTTATATGATACCCAAATTGTATCATCATCTTCCATGATTGATGCATCGTCAGCGTCGAACCAGGTCCAGCCCAGATTGATGTCGCCACCAAAATGATTACCCAGTGATGTGCTAACACCAAAGTTTGCACCACGATCTTCCCAATCTCCATAGGAAATATTCAGGTATTTTAGTGCATCTGTGCTAACTTCCCAATAATCAGGAGCATCCTCTAAACCAGTGTGATATGCAGCTTCAAACATTTCATGTTTTACTTTGACTGCAACTTCCTGGAAGTCTTCGAGTTTGTTATCCCAATCGTCACGGAACGAATAATCATGATACTCAACAGAAGTGTGAAAACCTTCTATTACTTCCTTACCATAACCGGCAAGCATTTTTGCCATCATTTTCGCATCACCATTTTGATCGTTCTGATGAACATCCAGTTCAGCATATGCGCCTTTCCAGTCTGCTTGTACTTTGCCATGAGCAGCAAGTCCACTATTCATAGTCATACCACGCATGAGATGATCGCTCTTAAGACCAACATGACCACTAATTTCTGGCTTAGCCATAACACTAGTGCTTACTGCGAGTCCAACCATAATTGCTAATAATTTTTTCATAAAATACTCCTTTAGATGGAAGTTCTACTTCCTGAAAGTATTTACAAGAAAAAACCACAAGATATAGTGTCTATTCAAGGCACTAATTACAATCAGGCTGATTCAGGGTATATCGTTATGCTTGATTTTCGTCGGGATTTTTAAAATTACTGGTTGGAGGCTCTGATAATTGCTGAAACATTTCATTGACATGCATGCAGATAAATATTTCGTCCCCAAAAGTTAACCAATTTCTTTCAATGCAATCCAGTTCTATTCCTATAATTATTTCCTGTTGTATTTGCAATAAATCATTCTGCTGCAGCATGATATCATAGTCCTGATCTAGCATGTATTTATATCCCACAGTACAAACTAAAGCGCTTGACAAAAACCCCAATAAAAATTTAAACATACTTTTCTCCCCACACATATATTTATGCGATAAATACATATATGAAAATAGACACTTCAGCAAGTTTTATCAAAGAAGCGGTTTTTCCAAAACATACATTTTCAGGTTCCATAGAACTCGAAGCAGTTCACATCAAATCTATAGTGGATGAAATACAATCCATGAAACTATACAATTATAACTGGGGCAAGTCAGCATGGAATTCTGACCCCAACGAAACCTGGAATATCACTGATAAAATTTCTAAAGTTGTTCCATTGATTAACAAACAACTTTTTGATATCGTAACCAATCATTATGGATATAAGACTGTTCAAAATAATTTTATTGTGGATAATAACAAATTTTTTCTGGAGTGCAGAAGATGTTTTCCAGTAATATTATATCCAGGTCATGATTTTCCATTGCAACATACCATGGGATATTTTTCTTGTATTACAATGCTAAGTTGCAGTGGGAAAAGTCATAAGCCTTATATTCAAAACATGGATAGTAGTCCCTATGCAGATGACAAAATAAGATTTTGGTATCCAAAAGAAAAACAACAAATTTTTATACCCGGTGGAACGCCCTGGGGCATAAGTTGTGGCAGTGATGAAACATATACCATAGCACTTGTGTCACATATTCTCAGAAAAAGACCCAGATCATAACCACAGAAATTTTACCCAAAAAAAGGGGGCCTAAGCCCCCTTTTCCTATTTACTAATTTGAGCTATTATACCCAACCGTAGTAAACAGCAACACTTGCGGCACCAGCTGTTGGTGCAACTAAGTTGTTACTAGCATCACGGAAAGCAAGATCGATATCCTGACCTGCTGTCAGTGCTGTAGCACCATCACTTTCAATGATGTAAGTTCCTGTAGAGATATCAGCATCTGCACTTGCAACAAGTACTGAACCTGAACCATTATTTTCTGCAACAGTAATATGATCTACACTGCTTCCAGAGAATGCAACAGTAACTTTAACCACAACCTTCTCTACATAATATGTTCTACCAGCAGTGCTTGGAGCAGCAGCAATTGTTACTGTGCTTGAGCCTGTGCCTACAGAACCATTTCTGAGTAGGTTACCATCACCAGCGTTGTTATCGACATAGTCTTTAACTGCCGCTGAAGTTGGGATTGTAGTATCATTGTCATTGCTTGTGATACCATCCGCTTCGTCAACAAACTTAGTGACCGAGATAGACTCTCCTGAGTCAGTCAGTGTACCAAACGATACGTCACCAGTTAATGTTGCATTACCACCATTAAAGTTACCACCAGTAAAGGTAGTAGCATTTACAGTAGCAGCACGTACTTCTTGGAGTACGCCATTTTCGTCGCGGAATACAAAGTAATCAGTTCCTTCCAACCACTTGATTTCAACATTTGCGCTGGAACCACGGTTAAATTCAAAACCAAGGTCTTGTGAAGGTGCTTGTCCACTTGGGAGGTCAGCATTCATCACAATCACAGCATCGCCTGAAGTAATAGTGTTGGAATTAATGATTGTTGTGTTACCATTAACAGTTAAGTTACCAGTCATTACTGTATCACCAGTAACTGTCATGTCACCACTAATAGCAACAGTTGCCGCTGTGATGTCATCTGACAACAATGTGCCAGTAATTGTGGCATTGCCAGCAATTGTGACGTCGTCTGGTAAACCTATTGTTAACGTTTTAGTTGAATTGTCGTAACTTGTTTCAACTTCATTTGCTGTACCTGCAATGTCCAGCGTATCACTACCAAAGGCAATGTTACCTGAGCCAGCGTCACCTTGGATGAGCATTGTAGTTGAAAGTGCACTTACTTCTGTATCCACATAGGCTTTGATGCTCTGTTGAGTAGCCAGTGCAGTATCGCTGTCAGAAGCCATGTTGTCTTCGTCCAGGATCGCTGACATTGTAAGTGTGCCATCACTCAAATCATTGAATGTCAATGTATTTGTTGAAGTGATGTTAGCACCTGAAATAGTATCAGCACCAGCAATTGTACCGCCTGTGCCGCCACCCATAACGATAGCATCAGTTACATTTACATTACCTACGTCAATGTTACCTGCTGTAAGTAAATCAACACCTGAAATTGTACCAGTGCCTGCATTACCAACAGTAAGTGATTCAGCAAGATTCAAGTTACCTGCGTCAATATTACCAGAAACATTAGCACTAGCGATTGTGATATCACTATCAAGATTGATAGTTAATGTATCAGTTGCACTAGCTACTGTTGTGATGTTTGTACCACCAGTAAATGTTGCTGTATCACCGCCACTGACTGTCTCACTGCCACTATCACCGGCCATGGTCCAGGAAGTATTGATTGATGCATTGGATGCCGCAGTTACCTGACCCTGTGCATTAACAGTAAGTACTGGAATTTCTGTTGAACTACCATAAGTTTTGGCAGTTACACCAGTTGCATCCATGTTTACTGTGAGTGTTTGACCACTTGCAACTGAAGTAAGTCCAGTACCACCGTCGATTGTCAAGCTTTGGCTATCTAAATCAACTGCGCCTGTGCCGCTGTTACCAGCAAAATCCAGATCCTGTGCTGTTACTTGTGAATCTACATATGCTTTGACACTTTCTGATGTTGACAGTGTTGTATTACTAGCAGTACCCATGGTATCGTCATCGATGATACCGTCCACAAGGAAACCATTGACAGTAAGATTTGCACTTGCTGTAATAGCATTAGCAGAAATACTGTCAGCACCTGTGATACTACCGCCTGCACCAGCACCCATGACAATAGCATCAGTAACATTAACGTTACCGGCATTTACATTACCTGCTGTGAGAACATCAACACCTGAAATTGTACCAGTACCACCAGTACCAATGGTAAGTGAGTTAGTTAGGTTCATGTTACCTGCGTCTACATTACCAGAAACATTGGCACTATCAATTGTGATATCACTATCAAGGTTGATAGTTAATGTATCAGTAGCTGATGCCGCTGTTGTAATGTTTGTGCCGCCTGTGAACGTTGCAGTATCACCACCACTGACTGTCTCACTGCCACTATCTCCTGCCAGCGTCCAAGCTGTGGAAATACTTGCATTAGAAACTGCTGTGAGTTGACCCTGTGCATTTACAGTTAAAACTGGAATTTCTGTTGTACTACCATAAGTTTTGGCAGTTACGCCAGTGGCATCCAAATTCATTGTAATAGTTTGACCACTTGCTGTTGAAGTAAGCCCAGTTCCACCGTCGATTGTGAGGCTTTGGCTATCTAAGTCAACTGCACCGGTGCCGCTGTTACCTGCGATGTCTAAATCTTGCGCAGTTACTTGCGAATCAACATAAGCCTTTACGCTCTCTGATGTTGACAGTGTAGTATTACTAGCTGTAGACATGGTGTCGTCATCAATGATGCCATCCACCAGGAAGCCATTAACTGTAAGATTTGCACCAGCTGTTACTGCATTTGCAGAGAATGTCTCTAGTCCAGTAAGTGAACCACCTGTACCTGTGCCAAATGTTACAGAACCTGAAAACTCACCATTTACTGCTGAAATATCACCTGTAGCATTTACATTACCTACATCAACGTTGCCTACTGTAAGTAAATCAACGCCTGAAATTGTACCAGCACCGCCAGTACCTACTGCTAACGAACCAGTAAGGTTTACATTACCAGCATCTACATTACCTGACACATTTGCACTTGCAATTGTAATATCACTGTTTAATGCAATAGTAACATTCGCACCAGAACCTGTGGTAGTAATGTTTGTGTCGCCTTTGACACCAAATGTGCCAGTGTCGATATTAACAGTGAACGTACCGCTATCGCCTGCACCGCTAAGATCCAAACCACCTGTGGTTGTGTCTACATAAGCCTTGATAGATTGTTGAGTAGCAATTGCTGTTGCGCTGTCACTTGCCATATTATCTTCATCGAGGATATTGGAGATAGATACAGCACCTGTACCTACTAGCGAAGTAAAGTTTACTTCTGCCGCTTCCAAGTTAGCCAAGGTGGTTCCATCAGAAGTAGATACAAACTTATCTGTATCCCACTTAATTGAACCGCCAGCCTTGCCATACTGGACTGCTCCGCCTACACCCACGATGCCGAAGTTTTTAATATCGGCCATCATTTTTCTCCTATTTAAAATTTACGATTTCTCGTTTCGTCATTCATGAATGACAACGATAAACCTAGGTTTATCGCGGTCATATGTATTTATCTAATCTTAAAGATTTTTTATATGTAAGTTATTTTTACAGTTACATTTCCAACTGTGGATGTTTGAGGATCAATAGTAACATAAAACTGTTCATCCTGACCGCTTATATTAGCGGTATAATATTCAGGATTATTTAAATATGTTCCTATGGAGTTTAGATTAACTGATCCTGGAGTAAAAAGTAAATCAGGATCGATCGATGATCCCACAGAAACATTTGCAAGAGTATCATCAAAGCCAACAGTAACTTCTGCGCTAACACTTTGAATTTTACGGTCAACACTAACATTACCCAATAATATAAAAGTGGCATCGCCAACAGCATAATCGATTTCATATGTTCCAGCATCCACGTGAGCGCTTTCTTCTGTGGCTAATTGTTGCCAGTCACTGCCATTCCACAGATACAATGCATAACTTCCTGTACCGTCGTTGATAACGTAAGCCATGTCTCCCATGCCTGGTGACAATGCGTTTCTTGCAGCTATTGTACTAACAATCTGTGTGGAGGATGATCCCAGACCTTCGTAGACATACGCCGCAACAACTGGTTTTCCAGTTTGGCCTGATGCGATACCCAGCGTGTTTTCAAAATAAAGGGTAGAATCATTTAAATCAATGGGTCCACCATTTTCCCTGGTTAATCTTAATCTGTTAGCTGTTTTTGCACTATTTGAAAGTGGTATGCCAGTAGCGCTACCAGCACCAGCAAACCCCACACCCGCACCTCCAGTTCCTGTATTATCAGTGGAAGTATTTACAATAGTAATAGCGTTACCATTTGTTTCTGTCAGAGTAAGTGTGCCATCTCCTGGTGCCCACACCTCGAGGTTGGGGATATTAACTGCATCTATTGCAGCTTTCATATCCTCTGGACCAGCAACCGGAGCTCCATATCTTAAATTACCATAATAATCACTAGTAAAGTCTACTGCTACACCATTTATAGTGGCACTAAATGGTACAAAGCCCCCTACTAAACTATACGTCAAACTTAGGGCACCACTATTAGCTATATTAGGTTCTAATTCACTAGATGCAATAACTTCAGATGAAGATGTTACACCATTGACAATATTGACAATCTGTGATAAATTTTCAGCGCCAGTAAAGCTCACTGCTTGGTTATTAATTTCCATATTGAACGAGTTTGTAGAAAACACTGGATCGTTTGCAGTACCATTTAAAATAGTGGCTTCTGCTGACTGAATAATTATAAAAGCCGGAACATTTGTTGCATTTCCAGATGATAGAGCAAGACCTCCTGACATCGAAACGTATATAGTATCCCCCACATTGCCCGTGGGAATAGTAAAATCATAATCCACAAATCGGGTTTTTGGTGCAACACTAATATAGTTAGGTCCAGGTCCAGACATGCTTACCGTACCCACCATGTTTTGCGCTTTCTGATTATTATCAGCTAACACAATAGTTCCATTATATGCAGATACAACATCCCCTTTGGCAAAACTATGACCCAACGCCGGCAATTGATAATTATCCCTGATATTTTGTCTTACAAATCTGGACTGAATATTACTAATAAATTTTATGCCTGGACCAGAGGGTAACGGATCAATCTGGGGTAAACCAGATTCCTGACATTCAAACACTACCACTGTTGTTCCGCTCCCCAGGGGGTTACCTGAACTGCTTTTAAATGTGTTATATCTTTGATAATCTTCTGCAATAATAGTAACAGAGGTATTTGTTTTAGATAAAATACTTACAACTTTAAGACATGAACCATCGGATGTATATCCCATCCAGTCGCCAACTTTAATGTCCATGCCGTTAAAAACATAGGGAACGCGAGTAAGATTACTACCATGTGATTGTGGGGTAATAACAATAGATATTTCATACTGATAACCCCTGGGATTTGAACCCAGAGACCACCATTGATCGTCTGATTGATTGGGATACAGCCAGTATTGATATACTGAACTGGATGATATTACGCCTGCTAATACCTTGGATGGAATATTAAGCTTTACTTCATTAGTTCTAAAAGATAAATTCATATACTAACCTTATTTTTAAACTGATGAACAAACTAATTGAATATAAGCATGAGTTATTTGCCCAAAGTTTGCACTTGCTCTAGTTGCTGCTTTATCAGCTAATAGATCCATTATAACTGTCCCACCGCCAAAAATGGTGCCAGAATTACCATCGATAAATCTTGTGGTAATTGTATCCTGTAAACTTGTGACTGTGTATCTATCATTGGGTTGGTCATATCCAAAGTATGTTACTGCTGCCATGGGTATTGTATATGCAGTGTTATCCAGAGTAATTTCTATTAAACCAGTGCCTGCATCTGTAATGCTAACACTTAAACCAGATGTACTGTCAGATATACTAGTAATAGATCCACCAGCATCATAATTTATTTTAAATCTTTCCACTGTGGTTGTGCCACCACCTGGTAATGCTACCTCAGTTACGCTAGTTACTTGTCCCTGAGCATTAATAGAAATCTGTGCAACATTGCCAGCATCGCCATATGTGCCTGCTGTAACAGAAGTATTTGCAATATTTACCTCACGTTCTGTACCATTGCTAACTACGCTGATTCCTGTGCCAGCAGTAACATTGGACACATATGCCAAGTCATCTATAGTATCTAATGCTAACTGCAAATTTGTATCACTAGCACTTAAAATACCATCAAAACTAGTGGTATCAGTTATGACATCACTAGCCGCTGGAGTAACTGCTACTACACTTACTGCAACTGGAAAAAGTGTTCTGATTGGTGATGTTCCACCAAACTGAAACTCGTAGCTGGGATCTGAACCACCCGCCACTCGTTCACCATAGAATTTAACAACAACTAAATCTGTTACAACAAAGTCTGTGGGATTAATCACAGCATCTGCAAAAAATTCCTGGTATGTTGCACTGTCAATTGCCGGAGTTGAACTACTTGTTCCCAACAGTGACTCTGTGCCAACATTATCTCTTTTGTAAACCTCAAAGTAAAACTGTGCTGTCCCTGAACCTGATCCAGCAGCTTTCCTAATATTACCCAATGTTGTGATATTAATTCTACCTGTGGAACCCACAAGCGTACCTGCATCACTAGCTAAACTTGAAATAAGCTGATTGCTTCCAGTTATGACCCCCGTGGGTATATCCACGGCTGGATCATCGTAATCACTATCCAGTGGCGTGGTAACCAAACTGCTATAGGTTGCTACATTGCTCGAAGCTGATGTAGCATAAAATATTAAACTCGAAGTTATTGCAGAAACATCCAACTTATCTGCATCCAACTCGTCAATCGCTGCTTGGACATTATTTGCATCTAATGTGCTGGAAGTATTACTATATGTAACATTTGCGGCGTCATCGGGAGCCGGATTACCCTGACTACCAGTAAAGCCTGCGGTTCCTTGTGTACCAGTATCTCCCTGACTTCCAGTAAATCCAGTAGGACCAGCTACAGTGCTTGCACTGCCTGTAAATCCAGCATCACCTTTGCTACCAGTAAAGCCTATAGGACCAGCTACAGTGCTTGCACTACCAGTAAAGCCAATAGGACCAGCTACGGTGCTTGCACTACCAGTGAAACCAGCATCACCTTTGCTACCAGTGAAACCTGTGTTACCCTGCGTCCCCTGATCTCCTTGTGATCCAGTAAAGCCTATAGGACCAGCTACAGTGCTTGCACTGCCTGTAAATCCAGCATCACCTTTGCTACC
>OBMK010002296.1_pt1 | contig 14639 bp, 25 predicted proteins | sample 1539081 | NCBI WGS metagenome assembly OBMK01 (sample SAMEA3355528, study PRJEB22509) | marine metagenome | biome: marine; feature: river plume; material: water | place: USA | collected 2010-08-07 | depth 0.5 m | reverse complement strand
CCGAGACAATACCGCTCGCCGTGCTGTACCTTTTTTTTTAGCTTTGCCTTTTTTACCATGTATATTTTCCAAACCCTGCTTGGACTCATTATCTATCCATTCCAGTAAATCAGATTCTAAATTGTTAGTGTCTATTTTAAAATCAGATAATATTTTCTGTATTTTTTTAGCACGTACTAAAAACATAGTGATATGTTCCACAGTAACATAGGAATGACCATGGAGATCTGCATAATCTGCTGCTTCCTGTACAATGTTTTCTAAATCAGACATAAATTTCCTTAGGTATAAGTATCTATCTTATGGGTTTGTATTGTATTTAATAAATCTATGGTGTTGGTATCTGTAATCTTTGGAATATAGATATTTAATACGGTATACCAGTCACCAAATGCTCCAGGCTGATGTGACAGTGGTAGCCCCATGCCTTTGATTCTGAGCTTGGATCCGTGTTGTGTGCCAGCAGGTACTTTTAATTTTACTGTTCTGCCAGATACGTGCGTCACAGGTAAATCACAACCTGTCATGGCACTTATGGCATCTATTTGTGCGTGGTAAATTAAATTATGACCATCCAAATCATAGGGATCCTGTCTGGTTACTTGTATGGTTACTATTAAGTCACCAGGTGGTATGTTAGGATTGTGCACACTGGGGGATTGTCCAGACAATCTTATTTTACTTCCTGGCAGAGTACCAGCTGGTATGTTTAAATTAAAAGTTTTGTTGTTGTTAAATTGCAATACCTTGGATGTTCCTGTGAAGCATTCAGATATAGTAATAACTACATTGGTTGCAGCATCTGGATTCTGCATGTTGCGCTGACCAAATCCTCTGCCCCCAGCTCCAAACATCTGGGCAAAAACACCATCGGCAAATGTTTGTGAATCTGAATGAAAGGCTTTAGAAAAACCTTGTCTGATAGGATTGTCATAATCCATGCGCTTTTCACTATCCCCCAGAATATCATATGCTTCCTGGATTTGTTGAAACTGTGTCTTGTCGCCACCCTTGTCGGGATGATGTTGGCTAGCCAATCTTCTGTATGCTTTTTTTATTTGGGATTCACTAGCATCAGTGGCCACACCCAATACATCATAATAATTCATTATTCAGTATAACATTTGCTCACTGTGTTTGTCAAAGATTATTATTCCGAACCCAGTGGATTGGTTATAAAGTCCCCCATTTTGCCTAATATCGATTGTTTTTTGGGTTCATCTGACTGGGGTCGGTCTTGTGGGTCGGGTATTGTATCCTGGAGTTTTTCCTGTTTTGCAGCATTTTTTTCCAGCCACTCATCTTTGTCGTCGTTTGTACCTGCGCCAGTGGCCTCTCTGTAGTATAGAATAATTTCTTTTTGTTGTCTGATAAACCTACGTATTTCCTGTATGTTCCAGGCAAAATTTTCGTAGTCACTGGGTACCATAGCAAACACAACAAAATCACCGTCCAGCATTTTTTCTACATCTGCTATTTGCTCGTTCATGTTATCTTTGGTAATTACTACCCATCTAACTTCCTCAAGTCTTACTTCCTGAGGCATGGGGGGTTGATATATTTCAGCTCTGACTTCTTCTGTGATAACTTTTACTTCTGGAATCTGTCTGGATTCACGCTTGGTTACACTACTGCAACCAACAACACTAATTATTGTCAGACTTAAAAGTAAAGTCGTTAAAAGCTTCCTCATGATTTTCCCCTGTGTAAATTTGTTTGTGATTAAAATATTGTTTAACTTCCATCATGGAGCTACGCTGACTTGGTCTGGGATTGTCTGGTTCCCCGGGAATATCGTCAACTTTGTCTAACTCTCTGCTATCTGCTTCAATGGATTTTAAAACTTTGCTGGTTCCTGAATTAATTCTGGGTTCTATCATACCAGGTTTGGCTCTGGCTAATTTGGTAAGATTATGTCTTTTAAAGATGCCCATGTACTCATCTCTTTCGGCACTTAGTTTCTGGTTACTCTGGGTTAGCTTGCCCATTTGTTGAGCTTGTGCCTTGGATTTAGCCTCCAAACTTTTGATAGTTGCTTCATTAGTTTGTGCTACTGTCTTAAGGGCAACATTTTCTGCTCTGGCAAAATCAGCATCTTCCTGTAGATCTATAATTCTATTCTCTAGTGATATCACTGTGGTTTTGTGGTATGCCCATCCTGAGCCTGCTAATAATAATATCAGAGGCAATGTTTTAATTAATCCTAACATATCTGTGTCACCAATATTTCCGATAATTGAGGATGAAATAATACCATGTATTCAGATATTGGCACTGCTTTCATCTCCCCCAACATCGCATTAAATCTGCGATGCTCCCAACTACTGCTATCTCCCAGGGCACTTTCTGATATGCCTAAATTTTCCATGACAGCCTGTGCTTGACCAAAGTCTATGATATTTAAACTAGCAACATCTGAACTACCACGCATGTGTAACACCCCCTGATCGATGCCTGCTTCTAACAAACTGCTATTTTCTAAAAATTTTAAAATGTAATTGGAATTATCCTGAGATTGCATTTCCAGCTCCTCTTGTAACCTATCTTCCTCTAACTGAGCTAAACCCTCATCAAATACTTCTTTGGTCACATAAGCTTCAGGAGTTGTGGGTATGTATCCCTGATTTTGATCCTTGACTAAACACCAATCCTGATAATCATCCATTAAGTAACTTTTTACTTGCCATTGCATGCGTTCAGTAACGTTGTTTATATCACAAAATAATTTATTGATGTTTTCTATGAGTTCTGGTGTGCGATCCATTTCCACAAACACCATGTAGTAATTGTCTAAATCTGGATTTGGGGAAACTTCAACATCACGAATTTCTACTACTCCGTTGTTTATGAATCTGTAGAGATCCTGGCCCACACTATTTTCGGTAACATAAAATCCCACAACCGATACCTCTTCTGGAGAGCCAGTTTTGGGAGTAAATTCATCCACGCTTACTTTCTTTAGGACAGTATCAACTAAATCACCTGATCTCAAACTCATAAATCTTCTCCGTCAGGCATAACAGGTTGTGGGTTAGCATTTAATTGTGCATCTGCTTGGATTTGTGTGGCACTATTAAATGCATCGGTGTCAATAAAGTCTTCGTCGCCCAGATTAACATAGTCCTGTATGGTGTTATCCACATACTTTCTGGGCATAGTAATTTCCACAATCCATACATTATCAGTAAGCACCTTGGGTTTGACAAAACCCACACCGCCAAGGCCTCCCCAGCTGGTAAACCCACCTGTTTCAAAATTATAACTCTGACTCTGATCCACATCGTCCCAGTTTTTAATTTTCTTGGGATATTTAAGTTCATCACGATGATATTTGACTTTTATGCCACGAGTCAATAATCTTTGTGCTCCTGCTGGATCTGGCATGTCCTCTGACATATACATAAACTTGGCTGTAATCCAGTGTCTGCTTAAATCTGGACCTTCTAGTATTTCACCTTTGATCCAGTTTTTGTAAGCATATAAATCCACTTCGTCCAGGACATTTTCAAACTCCAGCAACATATCTAGCAAAGTTTCACCCTCTGAAACTTTGCGCAAATGATTATTAAGGTCTTGTGCTGATATAGGCATATTTTATCCTCTAGTAAGGGTATTTATCTGATCTGTGATCAATAACACTGATGTTTTTCGCACTACTATCGGACTAAATAACATTGATGAATGACAACCATCTAAAAAGTTGCAAACGCAGACGAGTACCGATGAGCAGGTATGGGGCATCCCATAACCTGTTTTTTTATGACTGGAAAAAGGAGTACAATCGCTATGTCCAGAAAAAAGAGAAAGGAAAACTGTAATAAGTATAGAAAAAATCAACAACAAGGAGAATCATATTTGAGATTAGTACACAGTGGTAATGATTTACACAGAATCAGACAGAAACAAGTACAAATTAAACCCAGAAATTTCAGTCAGGATGATTTATTAGGTCACCTGGAAGATCCCGAAACTAATATTGTGTTTGCCGTGGGCCCAGCCGGCACAGGCAAAACCATGATATCAACCCTGGTAGGCATTCAAGGTCTACAGAATTCAAGCATAGACAAATTTGTAGTCACTCGTCCAGCAGTAAGCGTGGACGAACAACATGGCTTTCTGCCAGGCACACTGCAGGAGAAGATGGCGCCCTGGACCAGACCCATATTTGATATTTTTGAGGAATATTACAATCCTCAACAAATAGAATACATGCTTGGAGATAATAAAATTGAGATTGCACCGCTAGCATATATGCGGGGCAGAACATTCAAAAATTCTTACATCATAGCAGATGAAATGCAGAACGCCACAGATAGCCAGATGAAAATGTTACTTACCCGTATAGGAGAGGGTAGTAAGTTAGTAGTCACTGGCGATTTGGCGCAGCATGACAGAGGTTATGAAAGCAACGGTCTCAAATCGTTCACCGAGAGACTGTCCAGACTGGGCGCCACACGCATCAGATGTGTGATGTTTGGCGATTCAGACATTGAGAGACACCCTGTGGTTGAGGAAGTGCTCAAATTATACGATCAGCCCATGTAGTAACAGACTAGGAGGCACTGGGGAGGGAAACCTCCCCATTTCATATCTCCTTTAATTAGTATTGTTGACCTGCGCCACCCAGGCGTGCCTCAAACAAATCACCTACATCTGTAGCATTGCTGTCTGACGCAAATGGAAATTTCTCTATTCGACCCATATCAATCGCACTAGGCTGACCGCCTGATGAATAACCACTTGCAGTGCTTGACTGTCCAGCTGGATCCTGTCTGCCTTCAATTAAATCACCTACATCTGTAGCATTGCTGTCCGAACTAAAAGGAAATTTATCTATGATATTGGTAGGGCCTGTGGGACTCCCACCTCCCGAAGTATATCCATTGGTAGAACTGGATTGGCCACTGGCATTATATCTAGCTAGAGTTAAATCACCTACATCAGTGGCATTACCATCTGATGCAAATGGAAATTTCTCTATCATGGATGATGCATCAGGTGACAATTTTCCTCCTGAAGCATAACCATTATCAGCTGATGATTGTCCAGCTGGGCCATATTTATTTTCACTTAAATCACCTGAATCTGTGGCATTGCTGTCTGATGCAAATGGGAATTTATTTATTTCATTAGTAAATATATTAGCGGAGGGAGTCTTATTATATCCACCAGTGAGATATCCGTGACTGGCGCTGGACTGGCCGTGCACCTTCCATTTGGACGCTGTCAAATCACCTGAATCTGTGGCATTGCTATCAGAACTAAAAGGAAATTTGTCTATAACATCCATCAAAGATAGATCTCCATTTAACCCACCAGATGTATATCCATGTGAGCTTGAAGATTGCCCTGCACAATCTCTAGCATCCCTGGTAAGATTTCCTACATCTGTGGCGTTGCCGTCTGATGCAAAACTAAACTTGTCAATAGTATCTGTACCAGTCGGGGTAGCGCCACCTGATGTATAACCATAGTTGCTACCCTGGAAACCACCACCGCCGGGACTTGGTGAACCTCCTGTGCCCATATTTGCTCCACCTGTGAGTGTTGCTCCGCCTGTGATTGTTATTGGCATTTTTTGACTCCTTTATTATTTTGTTTTTACTATGGTGTAATCAAAAGGGTCCACAGTTTTTATTTCTATGGGAAAGCCATTACGGTCTTTACCACGTATTTCAGTTTGTGTTTTCTTACTGATCTCTTTCATCAAAAACACACGCTTTACTCGCTTAATACTGGCTTCGCCAGTCTCAGGATGTGTGATTCTCTCTGACACAAAGTAGACTGTTACTTCATATTCTTCTATAAACCAACTGAGTATCCAGTGCCAAATCCTGGCGTACCAGGGTCTGTCAGCTATCTCTGCCGTAACTGAGGTTGTGTCTATGCCATCTACCATGTCTTTATTTATCGATAAATAAGTGTATGAACAAGGAGCATACGATGATGAAAGTAAAAACAGCGCCCAAGGCAAAAACATTAGATCAAAAAGATATCTTTAAGGCTATTCACAGAAGCCAACATTGTCAGAGAAACTGGGACTTAGAGCAATCTATTCCTGAGCAAGATATTGATTTAATTTTAGAAAGCGTCACTCAGTGCCCTAGTAAGCAAAATCAAAGTTTTTACAAGGTACATGTTTTGTCAGACAGAGACATCATCGAACAGGTTCATGCCAAGACACAGGGATTCGGTCTAAGTGATGGCACAGTAACAACCAATGCCCAAACTTTGGCTAACATGGTACTGGTATTTGAGTCAAACATGACACAGGACCAAATTATTACAGCATACGCTAACCGCTTAATAACTCAACATGGCGCAAGTATTGAGGACATGAAAAATACTGACTGGTCTAACCATGATTTCGATCAGTCCATACTGGAATCATGTAAAAATGAGCTGGCTAAAGACGAGCACATGGCAGTTGGTTTAGCCGCAGGATACTGTAATGTCACAGCATCGCTTCTGGGATACTCCACTGGATGTTGTGCTTGCTTCAATCCACAGGACATTCAGAATGTATTGGGTTTAGCTGGAGCTCCACTGCTTATCATGGGCGTGGGTATTGCTGGATCACAGAACCGCAGAGTACATCATCTGGATAACACAATTAAGTTTCCTACCAAAAGCAAGGAAACCATAGAAGTTATATACCACTGAGAGATATAAACCTAGTTAATTAATGTTAATTCAATTAACGTAGCACTTAAATTAATTTCAGGATCAGCACACAAGGGCTGTTTGACCATGCCATCTCTGATTGTAATGATTGCCTGTTCCTGCTTGGCATCTGAGTCGCCCCATAGTTGTAGGTTGCGATACAAAAACTTATAAACGTCATCATACTCTTCGGGACGAGCTTGGCTCACAATAAGTTCACGAGCTGGCTTGTACTTGCCGCCCTTGAACAGCTCCACTGCCTGTATCATCCAATCTGACGATGCTTGGTCGCCATGCTGTGGTTTTTGTAGTTTGCCATCCACTACGTTTTGCTGTACAGCATTGATCGCCTTACGCAAGTCTGGATATGTTGCCTGAACATAACTGTCCAGGGTCTCTAAGTCTAACTCTATGCCTTCGGTAATACCGATAGTAGCGATTCTGGCAGTAAACTCTGTGATGTCTAACTTCTCGATGTGGAAGCCCTGACATCTGCTGTGGAGTGCTGGAATAACTCTGTTGGGATAGTTACATGTTAATATAAACCTACAGGACGTATGATATGTCTCCATGACACCACGCAATGACGCTTGTCCGTTTGGAGTGATATAGTCTGCCTCATCCAATAGCACATACTTAAAATCACCAAAGGGCAGAGCACTACTAAAGTTAGTGATCTTGGAACGTATCACATCCACGCCGTTCTCGTTACTAGCGTTGATCTCTAGGATATCTAAATCCATGACGCCTAGCTCTGCTAACAACACCTTGGCAAGTGTGGTCTTGCCTGTGCCTGGAGCTCCGGAAAACAGCAAGTGCGGCAACGCGCCTTCGGCTACCCAGTTTTTAATCTGACGTTGCTGTGCTTCATCCCTGAATACATAGTCCGCAATTGTGCTGGGTCTATACTTTTCAGTCCATAGTTCTTTCATACATTCCACTCCAATTTATCTGCGATTGCGTCTTGAGCACATTGTATGTACTCACGATCTTCTTCTGACAGGATACTCCAGAAACAACTCACTCTCATTGTGAGGTTATATGCTTCTGCTGGGTTTTCTAAATGCTGGTTACTCTCCATGATAGCCTGCAACTTGTCCAGTCTGTCATCGATCTTCTTTCTGAGCGGGTCAGGCATTACCACATTCCTAGATTGTGTCCTTTATGGACAATAATAGACTTATTATAACATACTTAATTTGTATCGTCAATCTGGTCATGATGTACAGCATATGTTGAATTTACTTTCTCCGAACTATTTGCGCCAGGAACGCCCCACCATCCTGAAAATGTAAGTCTGTTTATGGGACAGCTAGGCACAACTTCACTCACAAAGCGATTGACATTTGTATTACCTAGTGTAACATCCATCATTACTAAACGATTGAATACCGGAGGGAAGGCATACCATTCTCCGTCATCGGGATCCTGACAATTTAATACCCCGCCCCATTCGGGCCGCCAGCCCACACTCAGTGAGTAACTAAATGCCCAGACTCGATTGTCTGTTTGGTCGAGGTGTTGGCTTATGTAGTCCCCTGGTCTGAATAAACTTAATTCAGTATCCATTACTGACAGACCCTGTGCTTCGGGAGGTTGACTCTCACTGAATAACTGGGTTACATCACAGTAAACGCAATCACAGCCAGCCTGGTGATCATTTGTGGCCAAATATTGATATGTCTGTCTGCCCATGGGATCATAATCTGGCGCTCGAGATTTGTCGCCATGTATGTTCCACCAAGTCTTGGATGTCTGTGTTTCGTTGTTCTCATCCACAGAGGAACGATGTAAACTAAACCATTGTTGTGGTAGACTACTAAGTGACGCATAAATTTTGTAAGCATTTTCCTCTGAAAGGAAATCGTCATATACTCTGATTGAGTCGGGATAATTAATCATGTGTGTTTTTCTCCAGGTACCCTTCTTGTCTTAAATTAGCCTCTAGCTGAGCCAATTTCCTATCTACTTTTCTAATAGCCCACCGGCATTGTAGTCTGAGATATAATAATTTTATATCATGCCATAGTTGTGTCATGTAGCAGTCCTCTTTAGCCAGTATATTGTTAAACCACCATTGTGATGATTGGTTAAATTCTTGAAATCCACTAACTTGTTATTCAAGCTAGGATGAACTTTTACTATGTTGTAATCTGGAAAATAATTAATCAGCTCAGAGTGTGAAAAACTAGTTTCAAAAGGAGCTTCTTCCTGATCCTTTCTTAGCAATTCTGATCTGTATGATAGATTAAAAAATTTCTTAGCCAACTTACCATACTTGTTATATACGCCCAAGACTAATGTACCGTTGGGAGTCAGCATATTTTTAATTTTAGAGATAGCTGAGCTATACAAGGGCATATGATGGATAACTCCGTTGCTTATGATACAATCATATTTTTTATGGTCGGTGGTGTATAAAAAGTTATCTCTTTGATATGTGACATTTGTAAAGCCATGCGTCTGACTAAATTCCTGAGCATACTCCACAGAGCCACAAAAATCTATGCCATGAAACTTTGTGTTAGGGTGTCTGTATGCCAGGTAGTTAGTGATAAAACCCGACCCGCATCCCACATCTAAAACATTCTGACTACCCTGAATTGCTTGATCATACATGGACAAAAAGTTATTTGTATAACCCTGATTATAATAGTCGAAATCTTCCAAGGCATAGGGTCCAGGAAACTTTAACTCAGTGTAAAAGTCTTCAACTTCCTGTTCCACACTAGCAACATGCATTGCTATCTGGATCTGCCCTGCTCCCAGCCTATCGCCATGAGCCATAAAAAGATACTAGGTAAAAGCCACCACACAGACAGAAATTCAAATACTACACCAGCGAGTATAATAGCGCCATATGTGCCTGTGGTATTGAGTCCAGTTCTGTCTGTGTAGGAAAGTTTCATCGTTGTTTGCGTTCAGATCCTTCGTGTATGCCAATGTTGACAATGTTCTTGGGTTCGTCCCAGCTTGCGGCTAAACAACCATTGGGGTCGAGTTGCCAGTATCTTTCTTCATCGTATGTGAAGCCTTCGGTCCAACGACCATACTCAACATATACCCACATGCCAGGCTCGATGTGTTTCTGCTCTGGACCTACTGCGGCAATCTGGAACCAACGTGCCGTGATGCCTTCTGACTTACCTACATTGGATTTAATTATAATTCCTGCTCGGGTTTCCATGTCACCAAAGTCGCCCTTGGTTGCTAGGATGTTGTCCCTGATGGGTCTAAGAGTCGCCATTTTCACCTCTGATTTTATTCATGCTGACTTGTGTTTCAAACATTTGCTTGAGTTGAGCATCATCGTCCATGCCCTCGATTAAATCTATGAGTGCTACCATTTTCTCTGCTACATCTTCAGTTATTTCTGTGTTGCCTATCTTGACTGTGTTGCTTAAAAAAACGTCATCCCATTTTAGGCCATCGTCAAAATCTGGTATGGTAAATGTATCACACCCTGACCCTGGCATGCCCACAACAATGTCACTGTCAGCCATGGTAGTAATATCAGTTAACCAATCAGCTTCGGCTGACACAGTAATGGTATCTGATCCATTGGGAGTTGTGAGTGTGACTATGTCGTCATTGGAACTCACGCCAACTTACTACCTGTGTCAGTATCCTCATCATTGTCATCCCAGTATGGTTCCATTACTATGTCACCGTTATCTAACTCCACTTCTCGAAATCCTGTGGGTTCCTGATCGGCAGCATCAAATTCATCTGGCTCAGTAGCTTCAGACTCCTGAATATCTGTTTGGGCTGTGCGAACATTTTCGAAGCCAGTGTCAGCAGTATCAGGTTTGAGACCAGCAAAACTTGTTTGATCCTGTTCAAATGGTTCAGCCATGTCGCCCTTGAGGCTGACTTTTTTATTGCTTGCTTGAGGATGATCTTTGTAGTATGCTCTGGTACGTTGCTCACGAGTTTGTAATACTTCACCACCACTGCCCAGTGTGTCACCCTGCGCATTGACTCTCATATTTCCCACTGCTGTGGCATGTGGCGCCGCCGCAATAACGTCATCCATGTTAATGATTCTGCCTTTTGATGTTCGTTTCCCGCCTTTCATATCATGTCCTATTTTAAGAATTCTTTTATATCTAGTTCGTATTTGATGCTGTCCACTCTGTGTACACCCAACAAATACAGGCAATAACTGGCCACGCTACTACCTCTGCCAACACCCCAAACAACATTGTTTTTCCTGAGTATTGTTACTATATGTATAAGCAATCTGAGTATGTCTGTGAGATTCCTGGCTGTAAACATCTGTAACTCTGATGCAACTCTGGCTCTGGCGAGGTCTGAGTCTGGGCATAGATCTGTGATATACTTATGAACGTCTAGCTCACGATAATAGTCAGGCAACCAAAAGTCTGTGTTATTTTCTATCACCACAGGTAAGTCTGGCACACCCAGATCTGGCGCATGTTCGTTATACTGTGTTACGCAATCCCACACAAAACGATCGAGCTCAGTGTGTCTGCTCTGATAAATTAACTCCATGGCCGTGTCAGTATCATATACCTTCATAGCACTATTATATGTGATGTTAATGTGTTTGTCAACCTTTGTTAAAATCTACTCTGATAATATCAGCGTCCTGCGCCGGCTTATCTTCCACAGCCTCCTCAGGCTCAAACATTTTGGCTATCTCGTTCTCTAAATTTGTAAAAGTTTCACGACTATTGTAATCATGTATGATCTTTTGATCCGAAAACGTTTTAAGTTCCTTTTTTGTTCTGGCAACATTATCGAAGGTCAGTACATCGTCACGGTCCCACCAGGGATCGTCCCAGAAACTAAGCTCACCCAACCAACCACCTGTGGGCAGGCTTACATCTAATTCATCATCAGTCATTAGATAACGAAATGTGATGTCCTGTTCGGGTTCATACAATACTATCTCGTCCATGAAGGTCAGATCCTTACAAATAGCATTGAGTTTGTGATGTAATGCCGCGGCTACCATGCTCTCACCACAATCAGGTAAAACCATGATATTATTTTCCAATTCTGAGCTTAATTGTAAACATTCCTCCAGATCATGAGCACCACAAATCAAGGTGTTAGGTAATATACTATCCAGGAATAGTCTAATTTTCGCATAACTGATGTTATGATTGATCTGACTCTCTAGGATGTTATCTAGATCATCATTCTCTGTTCTTAAACTAAATCTAATTTCTATGGTCTTGGGTTCTAATAACTTTGTAGGGCTTCCCTGGTAAATTAAAATACCTACACTAACCTTTTTCTCCATCTGGATCTTTTTCATTGTTATCTCCTAATGAGTACTCAAACACCATGGCGTCCAAGAGCTCTTTTTTTGTGTAGTCTGGTGTGTAAACTACTTCTTCGGTGTATCCTATTTCCAGTACTTCGGAATCTTTCTTAGACTTTGCTCTAAATCTTTCCATGTACTGAACTTCTGCTATCTTTTCATCTACCTGACGCATGAATCCTACTACTTGTTTGGTCATTGCCTCAGAAGGTCTGCCGTCCAACATTAACTTCTGTAAACGATTGGACTCTTCCAGCAATTCGTTTAGGGTCATGGAATCTAATTTTATATCATACATAATTAACTCAGTAATATTTTTGCTATGGCCAGCAACTCAGGTGTAGCAAATCTGATCTCACTTCTGGTACTCATATAAATTTGTTTGCCGTCCTTCCAGTGAGTACTAACTGACACACCCATTACAGGTGGCGCATCCCATGGTATTTCCACCATGACTCTTTTTTGTTGCCATTCATATAGGCTTTTCATGTTTGGTGACAATATAGCACCTGCAGTATGAACTTTATCTTCGGGCAATATATATGAATTGTCTGTCCAACTTTCCCAGAGATCCTGAAACACAGTGGTCCTTTCTGAGATACTTACATCTGCTAAATCCTTGCCAAACAAATCTGTAACCATTTCAGGCGGGTATAGATCGGCCATGGTATTAGATATCTTCGGCATAAAACTTATTCAGGGAATATTCTGCCAGACTCATGTAACGTTTTCTCATTCTGATTATTAAATCTGTGCCAGGCAAAGCATCAGGCACAAAGTTTTCTATGCTGTATGACTTTTCGTTGCCTATGGCTATACAATTGTACGCTCTGATCTTAAAGTTAAGTTCGTCACCAAAGTCTAAGTCCTCGTCCACAGGTACTTTGAGTGTATCAATGCCAGCACACAATAAATTTACAGTGGTGTCAAACACATCATGAGTGTCTACCACTATGGCTGGCATGCGTTGCTCGTGTATGCTATTGCGAAGCATTACACTGAGTCTGTTGTTTGAGCTCACAATGCTATTTTGCTCAGAGTTTTGAAATTTAAACCCCAACTGTTTCCATTCTTCCTGAATGTGATTGTGCGTGTTGTATACTAATCCACTGATGTATTCCATGCCGCTCTGTTTGGATTCAGGAGCTTTTGTAGGCTTACTATAATTGTATTCGTCCAGATTTATTTCCTCAGGCATACCAAGAATTCTGAGCCCCTGTGAGTCAATGCCTTCGTACATGTCAGATTCAGGATTATAAAAAATATCCAAGGGACGATTGTCAAGTTCTTCCAGTGTAAAATTAAAACCTACACCAGTAATGCCAGGCAGTAAGACATCTGCCTGTCTGACGCTCAGGATAACTTGTCGCTGTGTCCATAAACTGTGAGTATATGAGTTATGTATGGCCTGACAATTAAATCCCAGAGCATTTAAACGTTGGGTAATTGTATCTGCTGAGGTTTCAGCACACGCAGGATTATAGGAATATTCTAGGAAGGTATAATCGGCCATTAAACACTAAAGCTCACGCTCTCCCCGCATCCACAACTTGAGGCCGCCAAGGGTGATGAGATATCTATGATCTCGCCAGCAATGTCAACCTTCTTGTCTACCACACTGCCCATGAGATATTTTTTACTAACTTCGTCCATCCAAAATTGCCAATCTGTAAATCTCAGTGTGTAGTCTGCTAAATTAATTTCGCCAATGTCTGATATCAGGTCCCACTTATAGGCAAAGCCAGCACAACCGCCGCCTTCCAGACGCAGTCTAATGCCTATGGCTTCGTTGTCAGACACTACTGTCTTGAAATGACTCTGAGCTTTGTCAGTGAAAGTAATAACATTTTTATTGGGATCAAACATTTCCATAGTATTATTTAGTACCTGTGTGTCTGATCAAGTGATATCTAGATGCTTTCCTATGGTTTCATCCAGTTCACGCAGTGTGACCAAGTCTTGCTTGGCTTCCAATATCTTGCGTTTCGCATTGGCGCCAGTGATATCTTCGATCCAGATATTGATGTCATCAAAAGTATTCACTAACCAACGAAATATGTTGCGTTTACGAATCTTCAAAACAATTCCTTTTCAGTGAGTATGTGAAAGTCAAACAGACGTTCTGAGCAGTATGCCTCACATGCCGCCCACTTGGCTTTGTTAACCTTATAGGTGCGCTGGTAGTGTGGCTTGATCTCTATCACAGCCTGACGGAATTCACCTTCTTTGTCGGTGTATTCTATGTAGAAGTCAGGATAATAATTGTGGTATTTGTCGTCCTTGGGGCTCACATAGGGAATGTGAATCTCTTCGGAACTCCAGTAAGATATTTGGGGAGAGCGATCACAATACAACATGAATCGCCTCTCCCACATGCTACGATAGGTAATCTTGTTTGCGTTACCCAGGTACTTGGATTTATTTTTGGGACGATACTTGCCTCTGATAGCTGTGTTCTTCAAAATTTATCCTTGTCAGAAGCAAAAATTTGTTGTATATTGGATGGCATCCAGTTTTCGGGCCTGTAAAGATATTCAGGCTCCCATTCAAAAATCACTGGACGATTTAGTTTTCCTGACTGAGTTTGATTAGCCAGATCTTCAGTCCATACTACCTTGGGATTACGATCAATAAGCATGTGGTATAAGGCTGTAAGCCCTGTTAAATTTGTGTGGAGTAATAA
>OBMK010002283.1_pt1 | contig 14683 bp, 17 predicted proteins | sample 1539081 | NCBI WGS metagenome assembly OBMK01 (sample SAMEA3355528, study PRJEB22509) | marine metagenome | biome: marine; feature: river plume; material: water | place: USA | collected 2010-08-07 | depth 0.5 m | reverse complement strand
GACTTCGAGCTATCAGACTTCGAGCTATCAGACTTCGAGCTATCAGACTTCGAGCATGCACAACGCCGCTGCCCGCACTGCCATTTAAAAACTATCAAACTATTTTTTTAAAACTTCCGAAACATTGCAGAATAAAAGAAAGCTTTTTTCCTTTTATTTATTTTCGCTGCATAAAATATCTATATTTTTAAGGGATATTTTATCTTTTGACTGATATCAAAGCGTTAACAGTTTTGTTTATTATTCTTTTTTATCTAATGCTTTCAAAGGCTTATGATGACGCAAGAAAAAATCAAAAGGCCACCGAGTGCCACCCCCACCCCTACCGGTATCGTATACAGCCCTGACATATTTTTGAGAAAATAGAACCGTAAACCGCCCACTCTAAGTCTGCAGCCTTTTAAATATGTAAACGTACTAGATTTAGTAGTTACGCTTGACAACTTACTAATTGTTACATATACTGATAACTATTATATTTATTTATTTTTTTAAGGCTTATTAATGAATTCACCATTGGATAATGGTCAGTCCATTCTTTTGGATTTTGGTTTTATTCTTACCCATGAGTTGTCTATAGATGAGCATGGCGTATTAAACATCACTGCTTCTGTCCACGATGAACTGACAGAACACTTGCAGAAAACAATTAAAGCCCCTTTCTACCAGCTAACTGACTATCTAGTTAATCTTCCTGATAATGAACAAGATTATAATCAGCTTTATGCAATAGCCAATGAGCTAGTCCGTGAGTCAGAGCGTATCCGCGAAGTAGCTGACCGCATAGAGACAAGCACTGCTAATGTAGCTGACCTATTTAACACTTCGTATGTTCCCCCAACCTGATTTATTTGGGTGGCATAAAGACGAAGAGAAGTCCGTTGCTACTAAGACCACCCACAAACAGTGTGGCACTTGCGAAGTCACTAAAGAGATAACAGATTTCCCTGTTTTTGCAGCAAAAGTTTCTATGACTTGTACAGAAGATGGTACTCGTAGATCTCAATGCAGAGAATGTTACAATAGAGGTAAAGCTATTTGCAGTAGATGGGAGAAGGATAATCCTCTTCCTAAAGACTTCAGATGCCCGATATGCAATTCAGCAGCGGAAGACTTCACCTCTACTGGTAGATATCTAAAGCAGCGGCCCTTTGCAGTAGACCATGACCATAAAGCTAACAAAGTTAGAGGCTGGGTATGCTGTTCATGTAATAGCGCAATGGGTTATATAAAGGATGACATTGAGGCGGCTACTAGGATGATAGATTTCCTTAAAAGATCTAAGGATGCATAGCGGCTATACCTAATCGCTAACTACTCCTAAAACCTATCCTTTGGTATAATGTAACTACATATTAAGGAGTTATATTATGTTTAAGAAATTAATAAGCAAGCTGCAAGAAAATCAGATGCGTAGAACCGCCTACTGGCAGCTACACAACCTTACTAACAAAGAACTTAATGACATCGGATTATGTCGAGGCGATATTCGCCGTATAGCCTATAAAGATCCTATTAAGTAGGATCGGCGGTAGACTACTTTAAGTCATCTACTTAGAGACAACTATCCATACTAGGGTGACTTAGAGTTAGTTTATATATTAAACCCCTCAACCGACAATTCATTATACCAATTAAATGCTATTTCGTCAATATTAATGTTTATTTTAACAATTAATTAAATGATTGCCTTACCATCAGATAAGTGGTACAATGTATGGATTAGGCATTCTAACTGGAGTGCTTATGAAAAGTTTAAACCTCTATTACATCAGAGCCGCAATTGAAGCGAAGACAGGCCAACGGCTAGACTTTCCCACAATCCGAAAGCTCTTAGTAGAAGAAAAACTAATCACCCAGAAAGAACTCAACGCTAATCCAATGGCACATGAGTTTAAAGGTTACGGCGCATACTTCTTCTCAGAGGAGAATGCTGTTGATATCCCCTCAAACCCCCAACGCTTTTTACCAGAACCCATTTTAGAGGAAGACTTTGATGAATAAAAAATATGACAACTGTGGTGCTTCTGTGAAGCCTAATGGCGCTGCCGCAAATATGTATGGCGGTGGAATGGCGATGAAGAAGAAGCCAGCTTACAACATGGGCGGCATGGCTGCGAAGCCGAAGAAGAAGGCAGGTATGGCCTCTGGGAATATGGGCATCAAGAACAAGTAGCTGCTTTGGAGCTAGTGGGGGGATCGTACTACTATGTTAGCGGAAATCGCTGCAGCCAACGCAGCTTTCGGAATTTTGCGCCAAGCTGTAAGCAATTCGCAAGATTTGGCAAATTTTGGAAAGGCGATTTCAGCCGTAGTTGTAGGCGAGGAAGCTCTAAAGAAGAAGTCGGAGAGGGAGAGCAAGAGCATCTGGAGCAAGATTGCTGGTAAAGATGCTCAAGACATGGACTCATTCATGGAGCTTGAGAAGCTGCGTGAGAATAAAAAACAGTTAGAGTCCATGATGCGCTTATACGGAAGACCCGGATTGCATGCAGATTGGGTTAAATTCTGTGCAGAAGCTCGCAAGTCTAAGCGTATGGCTGAGATGGAGCGTAAGGAAGCTATAGCCCGCATTAAAGAGATCATTGCTTACGTTGTTGGGGGTGTAGTCCTAATAGGCGGCATTGCTGGCCTCATCTACATGGCAGTAGCTTTTAGAGATTTTAATGTCGGGTGAATCCCTCATAAGCCATTTCCCCTTACCGTCGATGCCCTTTGAGACGCATGTAAATGTAATCTTTGAAAGTGGACGCGGTGAGCAGGTTGAGAAGAAGGCACAGGCTGGAGAAGCTGGCTCAGTAGAGCCGATAGACGAACATACTCCTGTCGAGAACCTAAAACTGGTTGATCAGAGATACGCTTATAATCCTGACCCTAGTAAGCTTCGGACCCCTGACGGACAAATTGTAGATTTTGTGGTGGCGTAAATGGCAAAGAAAAAAGTACCTGCAAGCCGAAAGTATGCCAACGGCACAACTTACAAGGACAGCAAGGGTAAGACCCACAAGCGTACATCTGCAAAGGGTACGAAGCGTGGAGATGCCTATTGCGCTAGGTCTAGCGGTCAGAAGCAGACTGAGAAGGTAAAAGTACGGCGCAAGGCTTGGGGATGTCGTGGCAAGAAAAGCGTCCGTAGTTAAAAAGAACGGCTCCTACATAGTCTACGGCGAGGATGGCTACATCCTAATAGTAACTGTGTCTAGGACTGCGGTTAAACAGATAATTCAAGAGTATGAGGGAAGTTTAAATGTCTCTTTATAAGAACATGAATAAACGCAAGAAGGCAGGTACTAGCCGTTCCAAAAAGGAAAGCACAGTATCTCCGAAAGCCTACGCCAACATGAAGGCGGGCTTCCCCAAGAAAAAAGCCAAGAAGAAATGATCTTCGGCCTACTCCTAGCCTGTAGCAGTGCTGTAGATGCCAGAAGCTGTCAGGCAGTGCCTTACGACAAAAAGTACTTCTCTTCGATGCAAGAATGTCAGGGGGAGATGAAAGCAGCAGCCATCTACTCCGCGAATGCATTCAATTTAGTGACCCGCCCATACTGCTTTAAAATTAGAACTAATGTCTAAGGAATGACTAATGAGTGATGAACGTCTGTCTCGCGTAGAGAATAAAATTGATAAGTTATCTGAGGCAATCGTTGAAATGGCTAGAATGGAAGAGCGTGTAGTATCAGCCTTCAAGCGCATGGATAACATCATTGAATATCAGAGTAAGATGGATAACCGCTTAGATGAAATGGAGAGGCAATCTCTAGTCAGGGGCCAGAAGATAGCCTTTGCTGAGAGGTTCTTCTGGATGATTGCTACAGGCGCAGTGGGCTTGGCCTTCGTATTTTTGAGGTAGTTATGGAAGATAAAGTATTAACTGAGAAGCAAGCTCTATTTCTTGAATTGCTTATGACGCCCGAAGTTAGGGGAAACATTCGCAAGGCTATGAATGAGGCTGGATATGCGGAGACTACAAGTATCTCTGCAGTAGTCGGCCCCTTGCAGAAGGAGATTAATGAGAAGGCATCTCTCATGCTGGCTATGAATGCGCCTAAAGCAGCATGGGGCATGGTGGACGTGCTGGATAATCCAGAGGCTATGGGAGCCAGAAACTCTATAGCTGCAGCCTCTCAGATCTTAGATCGAACAGGTCTGATCAAAAAAGAACAAATTGAAGTCAACAATACAGGCGGTGCGATGTTTATATTGCCACCGAAGTCTGAAGATTGAGCAAGTGGCCTAACCGCACAAGACCTAATAAGACTGCTAAGATACCTTACGCATACAAGGAATCTGAAGATGATCCCTTAGTTCTAGTACCGGACCAGTGGAAGGTAGACTTCGTAGAGAAGGCTATGGATCATCTGGAAGAGGGTAATAGCTCTAGAAAGGTAACTGCTTGGCTAGTTAGTAAGACAGGAGATACACTTTCTCATCAGGGTCTTAATCTAATCTGGAAACGGTTTAGAGGCAAAGGTACGGAGAACCCATCTAAACGTCTTAAAGAGATGGACAAGACACGGCGAAAGAATAAGCCGAAGACTTTAGAAGAAAAGAAAATCGCTGCAGCCAAACGTAAGCAGACAGATGCTAAACGTAGGCTGACTATGGCTAAGAAAAGTTTAAAAGAATTATCCCCTAAAGAGCAATTGGCTACTAGTGGGCTTGATTTTGATGTGGTAGAACAACAGAAGCAGCAACAAGATGTTATCTTTGCTCCGAATAAAGGTCCACAAACTGAGTTTCTCGCAGCAAGTGAGAGAGAAGTATTATACGGCGGCGCAGCGGGCGGCGGCAAGTCATTCGGCTTACTTGCAGACCCCATGCGTTATTTTAACAATCCTAATTTTAATGGTCTTATCCTTCGACGCAGTACAGATGAACTTCGTGAACTAATATGGAAATCACAAGAATTATACCCCAGAGCATTTAAAGGTGCGAAGTGGGCTGAGAAGAAATCACAGTGGTCTTTTCCTAGTGGCGCTAAACTATGGCTCACCTACTTAGACAGAGATCAAGATGTATTACGTTATCAGGGTCAGTCCTTCAGCTACATAGCCGTAGATGAGCTAACCCAATACCCAAGCAGCTTTTGCTGGGATTATCTGAGGTCACGACTTCGTACAACAGATCCTACTCTGCCGATCTTTATGAGAGCTACTACCAATCCGGGTGGTATAGGAATGGGATGGGTGAAGAGAACCTTTATCGACCCTGCACCAGCTAACACAAAGTTTGTAGCCAAGGATCAGGAAAGTGGGAAAGACTTAGTTTATCCCGAAGGACACGACAGGGCTGGAGAGCCGTTATTCTACAGGCGTTTCATACCAGCAAGATTATCCGACAACCCTTATCTAATGGAAGGCGGGCAGTATGAAGCCAACCTACTATCTCTCCCCGAAATGCAAAGAAGGCAGCTTCTTGACGGAGATTGGAGCGTTACTGACGGCGCTGCGTTCTCTGAGTGGCGACATAAAGACCATGTTATTGAGCCGTATGATATACCGACTGATTGGATGCGATTTAGGTCATGTGACTATGGCTACTCTAGCTTTAGCTCAGTTCACTGGTTTGCTGTTGACCCAAATTACGACACACTGATTTGCTATAGAGAATTATACGTCAGTAAACATACAGGCCGTGACCTAGCCAAAGCCGTATTAGAGGCAGAGGGCGCAGAGAGAATACAGTATGGCGTGCTGGATAGCTCATGCTGGCACAATAGAGGTCAGCTTGGACCTTCGATTGCAGAGGAAATGATTTCTCAGGGATGCAGATGGCGACCTAGCGACAGAACTAACGGCGCAAGGATAGCTGGCAAGAACCGACTACATGAGTTGCTTAAAGTAAATGAGGACACAGGGCTGGCTGGCATACAATTCTTCAACACCTGTCGGCAAGTTATAGCAGATTTCCCCCTTATACCGTCAGATCCTAAAGGCGGTGACGATATAGACCCCCGAACCTCACAACAACGGCACACATACGACAGCATTAGGTATGCAGCTATGTCCAGACCGAAGGCATTTAGCCCCTTCGACATGGGAATGGGCGTACCACAACAAGTCTGGCGACCTGCAGACGCAATATTTGGATATTAATAATGGCTTTAATGGATAAACCTCTACCAGATGACGTTACGGACACCGACATTGCGGTTCCCTTGGAAGAAACTGGTGACGTAGAAGTAGAAAATACGGAATATTCGGGTACAGTAGAGTTTATTAAGTCGCAGTTTAATCGTTCTGAGGAAGCTAGGCGCGTAGATGAAGAGCGATGGCTGGATGCTTACCGCAATTATAGAGGTATATACTCTAGCGAAGTACAATTCACTGAAACTGAGAAGTCTAAAGCCTTTATAAAGGTGACTAAGACTAAAGTTTTGGCTGCATATGCTCAAGTTGTGGACGTATTGTTCGCTGGATCGAAGTTTCCAATTGGAATTGAGGCCCGACAGTTCCCTTCTAACGTAGCAGACTCCATATCCTACAATCCAAATGAATTAACCAGCGATAAAGTCGAGGAAACTGTAGGCGTAGAATACAAGATCTCTAATAATATAGCCCGTCCTAATCTAGCTAAAGACTTGGGCATGTATGAGGAGACTCTGGAGCCTGTAAAAGACGAATTAGAGCTTGGTGCAGGTACTATGCAGGGGGCTGTTACCTATGAACCCGCTAAAAGAGCCGCCCAGAAGATGGAAAAGCTCATGCACGACCAGCTAGAAGAGACAGAGGCTCCAAAACACCTTAGATCCCTAGCTTTTGAGACTTGCCTCTTCGGAACTGGCGTTATGAAGGGTCCATTTGCTCAGTCTAAGGAATATCCACGCTGGACAGAGGATGGAGACTACGATCCGCTGTTTGAAACCATCCCGAAGATGGAATATGTGTCTATTTGGGATTTTTATCCTGACCCTGACGCCAGAAATATGTCTGAAGCTGAATATACGGTACAGCGCCACCGTATGAACCGTACTCAGCTACGAAATCTGAAGAAAAGACCACATTTCCGCGAAGAGAGCATAGAATTAGCCTTAGATTATGGACCAGACTACTCCAGAAGCTATTGGGAAGACGCTCTAGAGGATGACGGTACTTCTACAGGCATCGAAAGGTTTGAAGTATTAGAATATTGGGGTGTTTTAGACGCTGAATTAGCAGAAGAAGCCGATATTAAGATCCCTAAAGATTTACGCAAACAAGACGAATTACAGGTCAATATTTGGATATGTAACGGACAAATCCTTCGATTAGTGCTAAATCCGTTCACTCCACGGCGTATTCCCTATCTCTCAGTACCATACGAATTAAATCCATACAGTTTCTTTGGAATCGGCGTAGCTGAGAATATGACGGACACCCAGCTTCTTATGAATGGGGCGATGAGGATGATGGTGGATAACGCCGCTTTGTCTGGTAACCTATTGATAGAAGTGGATGAAACCAATTTAGTTCCGGGCCAAGATATGTCTGTGTACCCCGGCAAGGTGTTTCGCAGAAGCGCGGGCGCACCCGGACAGGCCATCTTCGGCACCAAGTTCCCCAACGTCAGCCAAGAGCTTCTAATGATGTTTGATAAGAGCCGTCAGCTTGCTGATGAGGCCACAGGCATACCTAGCTACTCACATGGCTCTGGAGCCGTGGGTGGAGTAGGACGTACAGCGTCTGGCATGTCTATGCTGATGGGCGCTGCTGCACAGAACATCAAGGCAGTAGTGCGTAACGTAGATGACTACCTACTCAGCCCACTAGGAAAGAGCCTGTTCGCCTTTAACATGCAATTTAATTTTGATGCAGAGTTTATTGGTGACCTCGACGTTAAAGCCAGAGGCACTGAGAGCCTGATGCGAAACGAAGTCCGAAGCCAGCGGCTGCTACAGTTTATGCAGATGACCCAGAATGAACAGATGGCTCCGTTTGTGAAGTACGACTACATCTTACGCGAGTTAGCTTCCAGCATGGATTTGGATGAAGACAAGATCCTTAATGATCCGCGTGAAGCAGCTATCCAACAGAAGATGATGGCTGACATCAAGGCACTCATGCCAGAGCAACCTGCACCGCCACCACAGGCGGCTCCAGAGGGCCAAGGCATTCCACAAGGCGCACCAGTACCACAAGCACCTGAACCTGACGCACAGGGCTTCACTGGTGGTGGCGGTGGAGACAACGGCGGCAATGCACCTCAACCTCAACAACAGGCTGGGCCACCCCCACAACAGATTCAGTAAAAAGAAAGTTACCCAGCAATAATGGATAATGAATTTTTTATAAATCTACTGCCCCTCGTAAATGACAAGCTACAATTCCAAAGCGTACAAGACTACGCCAAGGGCAGAATAGATATCCTATTACAGCAACTCTCTACTGAGAGAGACATGAACAATGTTGTTAGAATCCAAGGGGCTATAGCAGAGCTTAGACGCTTTAGTACTCTGAGAGAAGAAGTCATCAAGGGGTCAGGAAAATGAGCCTACTCCAAAGCGTATTCGGTCTTATTAAAGAGCCTACTAGTGACAGGAATAGGTCAGAAGAGCTTATAGGTGATCGCCGTAGTATGGGCTATCATCTTGCTGATAATATTTTTGGCTTTGATGATGATTATGAGACTAAAGGCGAGAAAGCTGGAACCGCAGTTAAAGAGGGAATTATTCAAGCCGTAACTGATCCAATTGGTACAGGTAAGGCTATAGCCACCGGAATGTATGATGCCATCGATAAAGGCATGGATGGGCCAGTAGCTTTTTATGAGGGGCCAGACTATCAGGTAGATTTTTTAGGTAATCCGGTAGGTACAGAAGAAGAAGTAGCCGAAGTCAATCAGGCGTTAGCTCAAGCAGAGCAAGACTACCTAATGAATAACCTTGATATTACGGCTGGCGTAGGTGCTGGCGGTATGTCGGCAAGTAAAGCTTTGGTAGATGTAGATCCTGATGCTGCGTATTCTGGATTATTTTTAAATACTAGAGCCGCCCGTACATCTGACCCTGATTTTCAAAAAGCATATAAATTAGATGCACAAGGTGAAGACCGTGACAAAATCTGGGAACAAACTGGATGGGGAAAGCTTTTTGGTGAGTGGGTCAAGGAAACTGATGACAGTTTAACCTATACAAAGAAGATGGCTGATACTGGAGTGGCGGCTAAAAATCTTGGCGTACCAGAAGCTCCAACCAAAACACCAGAAGGATCTTCTGTAGTAACAAGAGCGGTCAGTGCAAAAAAACGTAAGGAAGCTGAAAAAGAAGTTAAACAGGTACAGCTTAGATACGAAGATCTACTACGAATAGAGAAAGAGAAAGCTAGAAAAGGCGAGATTACTCAAGCTGATCTAGAGGCTTTTACTAAAGACGCCGAAGATCAAATGGCTTCCGAAGTAGATACTATTAGAAATCGAGAATTGTCAAAGTTTCTAAAAATAACCGAGCCTACAGTTGCAGATCCCGTAGATAGAAACTTAAAGAATGATGGATTGCTTACTGAGGTTTTAGGTAATCGCCCAAAAGATTTAGATGATGCTTTAAACAGCCCCTATCGTGAGCGTTCTCAGTTTGGCGGCGATGCAGGAGCCGAAGCTAGAGCCGAAAGCGGTGTTCGCCAACAGGGTTCCCTTCATGGAGTTTACGGACAAGACCAAGGCAAAATTAAGGCATTTAAACGCTTTGGTAGTTATGATATGGCCGAAACTAATAATCTACAAGACAGAGAAGATTTCGCCAATCTAGACATGGACCAGACTGCCGCTACAGCGGAATGGTCTACTCTGTTACATGAAACTCAGCATTATTTAGATGATGTATTTAGGTCTACCAGCGGTAGAGGCAGTAGCACTTCTGGAGCAAGTGATAGAAAAGCTATCAGAGCTTGGGCCAGAGAAAAGTATAATGCGGAAAAGGCAGAAATAGATAAGAAGTTTAAAAAAGGCTCTGAAGAACACATCGCTGCAGTTGAAGCCTTAGATAATACTAGACACGGCAAAGCTAGAAAATCTTCTACCAAGGGCGGCTATGATAACTTTGCATTTTACACTAGGGATGCGGGCGAGACTAAAGCCAGATTAGTACAAGCTCGTAGAAATATGTCGGCGGCTGAAAGAAGAGCCGAACCACCGTGGAAGACGATGGAAAAACTATTTGGCAAAAACGGTAAATATCCTACGACTGAGGACTATGTATTTAGACTTAGTGAGTACGGGGATTATTATGAAAACCCCTACATGCGCCCGCCTAAAGATGCAGAAGCAACCGGCAATAGCACTCCTAGTGCCAGCTTTGCTGGTGGCCTAGATTCCGAAGGATTTACAGATCCTACAGACGAAACTCTGGAAGCTCTAGGTAAAATTTATCCTGATATGGAAGCTAGAAGCGAAGTCTATCGTGTAGGTGAAAGAGAAAATCAGCGCTCTAGCTGGTCTAACACTAACCCTAATAAAGATGTACGCATTGGGCCAGAAAAGCCTCTAGTAGAAGTACCTGTTCGCCCTGCAAGCCCAGAGAGAGGTACGGTACAATATGATCCTGATAGGGCCACCGTAGAATTTACTCCCGATGAAGTGACTTTAGATAGCGGCGAGGTTGTGGATTTAGGCAGAAATAGAATTGTACCTACTAAGGGTGCATTGACTATCGAAGAACTGGTAACACCCGACGAAAATGTAATTTACAGAGGTATGAGTGCCGAAGAGTACCGAAGCGCTATGGACGATGGATTTATACAATCCAAAGGTAAATATAATATAGGCGACGAACAAAAAGGTCTTACTTTTTTCTCGCTCAGTCCTTCACAAGCTCAGACCTATGCAAATGATTTTACCCCTGCAGGTTTCAAAGCTACCCCTGACAGACCTGCCTATGTTGTAGCAATTAAACTTCCTGATAACGATTACCCTATAGGGCAGGTAAATGGCTCCGAGGTAGGATTAAAAGGAGCAATTAGTACTGACGAAATAGTTTCAGTATTTGAAGGAAGACCTTACGAATTTTCCGCTGATTTTGAAATAGGTGATGATTTTGGACGCACCTATATGTCTGGGTTTGGGCCAACCTCTAGAGTTACTTGGGAAAAGGTAAATACTTCTTCTGCAGACTCCCAAATGAATGAATTATTTTAAACATTTATTACTTTTTTTAATTATAAATTTAGGAATACCAGAGATGTCAGATGGCATGATGCGCCCGCTACCGCGACCCCCAGAGCCTGTCACCGAACTTCCCTACGAAGATCTAGAGAAAATAGAGCGGGTGGTATGGGCAGAAGCTAACACAGAAGGCGTTGAAGGACGTAATGCCGTGCGAGGTGTTATCTTCAATAGGCTGGCATCAAAACGCTTTGGTGACGATATAGACTCAGTATTAGTAGCGGGCCAATTTGAGCCTTTAGATACTTACGGCGACATTAAATCCATACCCGTACCAGAAGATCAGCTTAGTCGCGGTATGGAAGAAATAACCGACTACATCCAGCTTGGGTCAGATGCATCTAGCGGAAGTACCTTCTTTCAGAATGTAAACAAAACAAAAGCTAGAGGAACTGATTACGGCGGCTCTAATGCCAAAGTTATAGGAAACCATACTTTCTATGATGGCTACGAAGGACAAGAGCCGGTCACCGACATCAGAGGATCTCACAACATAAAGGTGGTGGGTATGGCTAAAGGCGGCTTCTTAAATAAAGCAGACGCCATGAAAGGCCGTTCTAAAGAAGATGAAGAGATTGCCGAGGAGAAAGAGCAAGTCGATGTCTCTAAGGCAGATACCAACGGTGATGGTTTCGCTTCGCTAGGCGAGAGAGAAATCCAACTAGCATTACAGAAAAATGAATTAATAGATGAGGAGCAGATGCCTATGAAAGCGTATCATGGTGGAATGGCTTGCGGCTGCGGTGGTGAGTGTGACGGTTCATGTGGAGTAACTGGATATGATGAGGTTTCTGGAAACCCCATTCCTATTGGGTCCACTGCCGAAAATGTACGGGATGACATAGACGCTAAACTAAGCACAGACGAATATGTCCTACCTGCAAATGTAGTTAAATGGCATGGGCTAAAACATATTATGGATATGCAAGCGGAAGCTGAGATGGGCTTAATGGCTATGCATATGGATGGATTAATTCAACATGGGCAAGAGGAACCCAATGGCGAGGGATCTGAGAACTCCGAAGTATCGGATGAAAGTGATCCCCAACAAGAAGAAGCCGAAGCGAAAGCCGAAGCATCCGAAGATGTCGCATCAGAAGAGATGGACATAGAGATCGCCACTGTAGAGGTGGATGATCATTTAGATGACGATGAGGAAACCAAGAAAGTTTCACCAAAGTCTAAACCCCTACCAGCGATATCGAAAAAACAGAAATTCGTATTTGCTATTTGATATGGATACCCGACTTGTCGGACCCAGAAAGTTATAAATGGAAAAGAAACAGAAGTACTCACGCGCACCAGAAGCTGACAATGAATTATCATACAGCGAAGAGTTGGCGGCTCAACAGCAACCAGTGGAACAATTAGATGCTGAAGAAGAATCCTATAAAAAACGCTATCAAGACATTCAGCGCCACATTCAAACGGTGCGTGATCAGTCTGCACAGCAAGTTGCAGAAGTGCAAAAGCAGCTTGATGAAGCTACTAAGAAGCAAATTAGGTTTCCCAAAACTGATGCAGAAGTTGAGGCATGGTCTAAACGCTATCCTGATGTTGCCAAAATTGTTGATACAATCGCTCGTAAGCGGGCCAACGAAGTTCTGGCAGAAGGCGAAGAGCGTCTTAAAAAAGTAGAGAACTTTGAGAAGAGCCTTCATAAGCAATCGGCTGAACAACAGCTTATGCAGAAGCATCCCGACTTTTCCAAAATACGTCAGGACAAACGCTTCCACGACTGGGTAGCTCTACAGCATCCTTCCATTCAAGATAGCGTCTACAAGAACAATACAGACGCTGCATGGGCTTCTAGTACCATCGACTTGTTTAAGGCACAGACAGGATACCGTAGCAGCGATAAGGGTGCGGCCCAGAGTGTCGGAAAGACTAGTTCCTCATCACCTACCCCTAAATCAAAAGCTACCTTCTCTGAGAGCATGATACAGGGCATGAGTGATGCACAGTATGAGGCTAATGCCGAAGCCATCGATGCTGCTATTCAATCAGGTAAGTTTGAATACGACATATCAGGCGCTGCAAGATAATTTAAACATTAATTGTTATATCCGACTTTTAGCTATTGACGGATATAACAATCACTAGTAAGCTAACGCTGTTCCCATGAGGGGACAGATATAGTAATTAACTATTGTATTACATAACACTCTATGTTATAATGATCGTATTGATTAAATTAGACAGAGGACACTTCTCATTAAGAAGTATACCCGAAAGTCTATAACCCCCCCAGATAAATCCCGACTAAGTCTACCAGTGCCAAGAGAACCACTTATTTAGTGACACCCTCTATTGGAACTGACACTTGAGTTCAACTTATCTGATTTAGCTACCTCCAACTACAGACACTCTACTGAGTGTTAATATTTTAAGTAGTCGAGGTGTATTTAAAGCCATTTCATTTAGGAGTACACAATGGCATTTCCCAAGGCATCAGGTTATACTAACCTCAATCAAGGCAATTTCAGCCCAGTAATTTATAGCAAAAAAGTACAGATGGCTCTGAGGAAGAGCAGCGTCATCGATGCAGTAACCAACACAGATTATTCGGGAGAGCTTGCAAACTTTGGCGACTCTGTTAAAATCATTAAAGAGCCAGATATCACTATCACTGCGTATGAGCGTGGAACACAATTGGCAACTCAAGATCTTGATGACGCCGATTTCACTATGGTTGTTGATCAAGCCAACTACTTCCAGTTCGCTATCGACGATATTGAAGAATCCATGCAACACGTTTCGTTCCAAAGTCTTGCGTCTGATCGCGCTGGCTACAAACTGCGCGATACATATGACGCAGAAGTACTTGGATACATGTCTGGTTGGAAGACACCTTCCGCATGGGCGCGTAACACCACAACCAATGGTACTAAAGCAGATGCCGCTGCAGGTTCAGACGAATTGCTGGCAGCGAATAAGCTTGATATCACTGACTTTGGTGGCAGCGATATTGGTGGTGCTGGCGAAGTAACATCTATTCCAATCGCCGCTGGCGGTGGTGCTGGTGGTATCACTTCACCTTTGGCTATCCTAAACCGCATTGCGCGTCAGATGGATCAGGCAAATGTAGATACAGACTCGCGTTGGATCGTAATCGACAGTGTCTTTGCAGAAGTATTAATGGACGAAGATTCAAAGTTAATTAATTCTGACTTTGGTGGTGGAGATGAGCTTCGTAATGGGCGTCTGCCCGGAACTCTTCGTGGATTCCAAATCTACAAGTCCAATAACCTTCCCTATCTAGGTACTGGTGCTGGTACAGCCGCTTCGGCTGGCTCTGAAACAAACTTCGGAGTGTTAGTTGCAGGTCACGCATCTGCAGTAGCTACAGCGGAGCAAATCTCTAAGACAGAGACTTTCCGTTCACCTACAACATTCGCGGATATCGTCCGGGGCATGCAGTTATATGGGCGCAAGGTACTACGCCCAGAGTCTTTGTTCACTGCTAACTACAACTTAGCATAACACTTGCTAAATACAGGGGGCTGGCACAAGCTGGCCCTCTAACTCTTTTTAGGACTGTTGCTTAATG
>OBMK010002281.1_pt1 | contig 14685 bp, 24 predicted proteins | sample 1539081 | NCBI WGS metagenome assembly OBMK01 (sample SAMEA3355528, study PRJEB22509) | marine metagenome | biome: marine; feature: river plume; material: water | place: USA | collected 2010-08-07 | depth 0.5 m | reverse complement strand
GTAGGATCTTCTTGTACTACATCCATACTTATTAGGTTCCATCTATAAGTTATAGTCTGACCATTACGACTTCCCTGTGTAGGGTTTAAGAATACGTAAGGATAGTCTACTGTCTGATGACTACCGCTATCCCTTGCTACTGTTTTAATATCTGTGATAGCTCCATACCCAAAGTCCCTAAGGATTAGGTGTTGATCAACCGCTGCGGCTACACTATCTACTACGTCTTTGTAAGTCATACTTTCTCTTTTGTTCTAATCTTTTTTGTTCTTCTTCTAGAGCTCTCTCTTTTTGTAGAGCCATAAAGTTAAGAATCTTTTTAAGAGGTTGTTCTGTAACCTCATCTAATTTAAGTACATCGTCTTTTGCTAAGCCAACGATTACTCGATACCAACTTCTAGCAAGATGTAATCTTTCTAAGTGTGTGTGGTCGTTACCTTCTATATCGATATCATTAATACCGAAGAGTAACTTATATTGTCTATAAGTAAAGATACGATATTCTGCAAACTTGTCAATTGCCCATAGGGCTTCATCTGCATAACGTGTATTTACTTCGAGTAGTTTGATCATATCCTCCAAGTGTAAGTTCGTACCAAGGTTTAACCAGATATCCATGTCGACAAACTCGCCAAACGATAGATCATCACTTGCTTTCATCTTACATTCCTTTCTTTCATTTAGCTTTGCTACTATCAGTGAGATTGCAAGTACTAAGGCTTCTTTTGGTGCTTTAGCCATTAACTGTAACGGTATACCTGTAACGGCTGCTACAATCTGTGGATAGAACTTAGGATCCTCAAAGTCATAAGACATTACCGCCATCCACTGTTGAGTGGTTAACCTTTTAGGTATTGAGTAACTCTTATCGTTAACATTAATCTTTGCCATACTATCTAGAAATATAATAATATATTTATTTGAATTACCTACGGCCCATTACGGCGTACGTACCAAGTGACTTGTTTTGTTTTCTATTATAATTACACAGTGCTAATGAGATAACTGTATCGTCATGTAAACCACTAGGATGACCGTATCTAATGTTACGAGTCTTTGGGTTATATTCATAAGTAAATACTGTTAGTTCATTATACAGTGCAGGAAACAAGCCTTTAGAAGGTATCTGACACACTGCATTATTAAAGTCTAAGATAAGACCTTCTATAATCTCGTTCTTAGTCTTTGATGAGGTAACAAATGGATGTGTATCTGCCCAAGCCCTTTTGATTTGTTCAAAGATTACATCACCTATCGAGTTAACTTCGACCATTACAGTTGCATTGTATTTGCGGATTAGGACTAACATCTCTTGAGTCATCGTATTCCACTCTTGTCTATTATTTCTATAGATGTCTATTACTCTACCTTGTGAGTCCATGAATGTAGCGACAGTATAATCCTCTTGTTTACCAAGGTCAATACCACAATATACCTTACCGACTGGACTCGGATATGTTTCAAATGTATGACGATCTATATCCTGAAAGACTTCACCACCACTATCTATAAACTGTGCTAAGTATTCTTGTTTAAATACATTAGGTGGTATAGTTCTTTTAGCATCTTCTATTTCTTCGGCTGCAATGAAAGGTGTATCATAACTCGAACCAGCATAAGACCTGTAATTAGTATGGTCGTCTGATAACCCAAGTTGATATAAGTTATAAAACCAATTCTTACCCTTAGGTGTAGAGATAAACAGGATCTTCTTACCACGTACAAGTAATGTAGGTTTAATAGCCTCTGCATAAGCATCGTCCTTTATAAAGGCTGCCTCATCTATTATAGCATAATCAAGTGTAAGACCACGAATGTTATCATAGCGCTCTGCTGAACGGAACATAATAATCGAACCGTTTTGAAGTTCTATTTCGTTAGAGCTATAGTTGTTATTCTTAACTATACCGCTACCACCAATTGCTTGCATCAATTCTTTATGGACCTTAGTGGCCTGTGAGTAAACTGGTGACACCCAAAGTATTTTTACAGGACCATGATTAATCCCCCAATAAAGGGCGAGATTAATACCCATTAGGGATTTACCAAACTGTCGACCTATTGAGGCGATATGATATTTAGCAGGTGACTGTAAGATACCATTGATTAGTTCTCGTTGTTTTTGGTGAGGTGTGAAACCTTCGTATATCATTCTTCTATTCTATTTTCGTCATCATTAACATCAGGACCAAATTGAAACTTTACATTCTTAAACAGGTCTTCACCATCGTTACCTACATGCTCTTGTCTTGCAAGTTTAGGTATAATGTATTCTGATAGTCTAAGCATTAGATCCATCGCTTTAGCAGGATCTTCAGTGGCTACTTGTTGTAACCAATCCGACATGTTAGTTAGGTTCTGTTCTGTTAGACGTTGATAGGCTTCTCTAATTTCCTTAGTCTGTTTGTTAGGTATTCCCTTTTTTCTACCATTAGGATTACCGCTTTGTCCGGGTTTAAACATCTGATTTCTCTATATTTTTTAATTCTTTTAGCATTTCATCTGCTACCTTCTGTGACTTGGCTCTAATAGTATAGACCAACTCCTCTTGTAGTTTAAAGGTTAGGTTACCTTTAGCTGTACGATATACGTTATAACTTTTCATAATTTTCTATTTCTATTTTTAATCGCTTCTTTACGTTTAATACGCAACGACCGCAGCCACTAATGGCTTTTGCTTCTCCTGTTATCTCATTATAGATATGATAGAAGTATTGCACTATTTCTTTAGGTGTCTTAGTATTACCTAAGTGTACCTGATTCTTCTTTAAAAATTCGTAATGTGGTTTAGTCATATTAATAATTGTTTAATTTTCTGTCTATGAATTCTGCAAGAACAGAACTGGCTGCAGCTAGAAATATAGCAGACACCGATTCTGTAACGGCTATCCAATATCCTATCGTTAACCAGAATGTCATGCATAGTGTACATGAGAATGGTTTTTGGTCTTCGAGTCCTAGCTTCTTTAAGAGCCATTGATAGCCTTCGAAGTTTTGTAGCATGGCACCAAAGCTAGCAGCGCCAATAATTGTAATTAATGTAATCATTCTATTCCTCTCTTTTTTAGGGTTTGTTGTATATAAAGGCGGCATTCTTTTACCGCTTGTGAGATTGAGGTTCTTGGTATACTCGTTAATCTATTTAATTCAGAGTAGTTAGGTTCTTCTATCCACATCTTAAACAGAGTGGCTCTGAACCACTGTTCGACACCTTCTGCTTCCATCTCTTCTAAGAGACCTTGTATTGCTTCGATAGTTAGATCAATATCTAGATCATACTCTACATTAGCCTCTTTGTCTAAGGTTCTCTCGTATAGTTCATGTACTCTACCGCTTTGACGGTATAGTTTGTGATAGGGTGAGGTAGAACTGAAATAGCTACGCCATATCATACCACTTAAGAACTTCATAGCCTCGCCCTTGTCAACAAGTTCCTGAGCTCGCTTATGCTCAAGGAAACTTGCTATACAATGGTGTGCTACATCTACTGACTCATGAGAACCTTTACAGATTCTGCCGGCCATCTTTACGATTTCGTCGTAGTTTTTGGTAAGAAAGTTGTTCACTATTATCTATAGTATCTTTTATTAATTGACATACTTCGAATTCATCTCGAAGGGCCAACTCAGCTATGTCCTGTGCCATCATCTCTAATTGGTCAGGGCAGTCGCCAATGTGTACATAGTCTTTACATACTTCATGCCATGCAAGTCTATAATAATCCCACAGCAAGGCCTGTACATGTCCCTGTTGTTCTTCGGTTAATTCCTTATATTCTCTGAAATCTCTAAGTGGTAAACTACAATACATCGTCGTATAATTTTTTCTGAAACTTCATAAGGTTATATTCAGTTCTTCTGAGTACTGGTTCCTTATAGAACTCTACTAAGTCTTGGCCTTCATACCAATCGCTTGTCATCGGGCCTTGTGTTTGCTTTGCTATTATGTAATACCAGATTGCAACTGCATGTGGGTCTTGTAAATAAGTCCACCACCAAGCGGGACCATTGCCGCTCTTTGTAGGCTCATAGTCTAAACAAGCTTGGGACCATTGTATTCTCCAATAGCCACCAGCATGTGCTAACCTAAACACCTTTCTAATATTCTCTAAGAATTTATCTTCATCGGTTTTACCTGCACTCCAACCCAATACATTTCTAAAATCGTTATCGGCCATGTGCCACATATCATCAGGGCTCCTGTGGTGTCGGGGTGTTGCCTTGTATATAGAATATATTAAGGCACAAAAGAGTTTCTCTCTACAGTTTAGACTATCTTCAATTTCTATTAGGATCTTAGGTACATGTATCGCACATTGGAATCCTTCCTTTGGTCCTCTTTTTTTCATTAGTTTAGTATAGGTTATATATTTGTTTTCGTTTGTACTTTACAATTTGTAACTTTGTAACTACTGTAACCGGCTTTTTGGTTAGGGGAGTGTAGAATATGGTGTGGTCTAATAGGTTGGAAATATTAGTAACAAAATAACAATCCTCCTCAAACCAACTCTCATGTACTCCAATCATCCTTTTTTTAAGTAACTGAAACTGTAACTATGCTTCATCATCCGGTTACAAAGTAACAGTTTATAGTCTAACATCTGTAAATATTAGGTCTTTTACATCAACTTGGAAGTTTTTTCTCTCTGCTCGCCACCATTTACCCGGTACTTTATCTATATCAGCTGTCAGTATTTTCATCTTCTTAGTTGGCCTTGTTGTACGATCAGGTGCTTCTATCTTATTCTTATCTCTTAGGAATACTGTTAGTTCTTTTGAACTTATAGAATCAAATCTAACCTGCATTTCGTTTGCTACAATTTGCTTAAGATCTTTTAGTCTGAAATAAACATCTTGTTCTTTAGGATGAGACATAAACCAATTTTCAATAATCTCCCTTGCTGATTGATCAAGTTCACTCTCACTATCTTTAACCATCTTCTTAAAAGCATTAGACTTTGTAATAGATTCGTAAGGTAACCAGAACGTGACATCAGCTGATTCTTTATGTTTCATTTCTCGTTCATGTAATAGGTAATGTAAGTAGTGTGGTATTTCTTTAATACATCTATCTAAAAATTTTGCATCCTTGTTTTCTTCTGCAATAGGTGGAACTTCTCTAATCCAATATCTTCTATCACCTGGATTAATAGGCATAAAGTTAGAATCATTAGTAGTAAATATAAACTTACCATAGAAAGGAACAGGTACGTGATCTGTCTTCATCTTTCTCATATTCATAGTAGTTGCAGTAATCATATCTCTTAGCTTTCTTTCCATACTAGCAGGTTGTCCGAAATATGGTTCGTCTAAATGTATTAGTAACGATCTACAATATAACATGTTAAAGTCTCCTGATAGTTCTGAATCTCTAAGCTTAACATAGTTCTCTTTAAATATTTCTTGTTCTATTCTTGCAACTGCTGACTTAGCCGTACCTTGTGTATGTGAATATAAGATACGTGCTTGTTGTATTTGTTTAGGCCACTTTAACATTACAGTATGATAGTCATATAGTTCTTCGGTTTGATCTTCTTCTACACTATTCTTACCATAGGTATGATGCCATAGTTGTTTAAGTGTAGACCAATCTCCTGCTTCTGTATTGATATCAATCTTATTATATAAGTTCCACATAGCACCTACATCTTCTCTATAATTGAAATGTTCTGGTTCGTTAGTCCAACCGTCAAATTCTCTTAAACTTAAAAAGTCTTCTTGACTAAAACCAAACTTCTGCATGAACATAGTCTTTGTAATACTCGTTGGGTTTAATTGATCTGGGTTTGAGAATTGTTTACGATAGATATCGTTATTAATTAAAACATAGTTATCTATGTCTCTAAAGAACTCCATTTGTGGAGTCATGTCTAAATCTTCATTCATCTTTGTTGTTTATTATTTTTGATTAATCTTTGCATAGCCTTTCTATACCTATCTTGTTTATACTCGTTCTGAGTCTTTAGTTTATTCCATCGGCCCCACATATAGTCTACTATTCTAATTTGTTCTATTGTAACGAGAGGCTCTCTCTTTAACTCGTCAGCTATAGTTTGTAGCTTCTTCCATGCATCAGGATCTATAGGTTTTTGATGGTGTCTAATAGCGATATCCCAAAGTTTACCACCAATAGTGAAAGTATCTAATAAGCTTTTAACGGTCTCATCATCTACGCTATCTACTCTAATAAACTGTAAGATATCTTGTGGTTGTAATCTATTTCGCTTATAGTCTATCTTATCAATACAAGCTTTAGCATGGGGCCACTTGCCTTCTGCCTTTCTATATCTCATAGCAGACCATGCAATCTGTTCGCCTTCCTTACTTGAGAACCACCATGGCTTTGCATTACGCCATAGCTTAGGTTCTTTCAAACATTGATAGACTACGTATCTTTCTATGTGAGTTAATAGATACATCTGTTATAATAACTTTTCTACTTCCATTTCCATGTCTAAGGCTTCTACTCTCAAAAGCTTAGTATGTTTCACGACTGCGGCACATAGTTCGTACTCTTCTGCTTCTTCTAGTTCTTTAATTATCCAATCAGTATTCTCACTGATATCCATTCTCATAGCATGCAAGTAATCGCATTGATGGCCAGGATCGTCAAACATAACATCTGTTAGCTTTTCTTTAAATGCCCAATAGTGCCACATGTTTAAGTCTGTTTGCTTTATAAAGTTTTGGGCAACTGCAATAGCGTGATTAGTCTCGTTCATAAGTCTGTTGTAGTTTATTTATTTGTGTTTTAATTTCATTAAGTAGATCAATACAGTCTGTGAATGTCTTGTCTTCTTTGCCTTTAGCAATCTTATAACCTTGTTCGATTATAAATTTACCTAGCATGTTACGGTGTTCTTGTTTTATTTTCATAAGATCTTTAAATATTATTGAGTCTATTCGACTTTTAGTAGATTTCTTTTTCATTTAAGTGATAGGTGTTTCCTTGTTTTACAATCATGTTAAGATCTAATAGTCTTTTAACATGTCTACTTACACTCACTCTAGTGAATGGTAGGACTTGTCTAATCTCTCTTGTAGTAAATTCGTTATTACCTCTATTCTTTCTTTCGATAATAGATTGTAGTGTTAGCTTCTCACTAGATGTTAGTGACTCTAAACCGATAACGGCATTAAAACTTGATTGTTTAAACTTTGGCTTGCATTGAGCATCCATTGTAGTGTTTAAGTCTGCTCTTAGTTCTTCTAAAAGTCTTGTTGTTCTTGTTTGAAATTCATTCATATTGTTAATAGTTTAATTAAAGGGAGAGTTGTTACACTCTCCCGGTTTGTTTTAGATTAATTTGTAGTTGTATTTTGTGGAGCAGAATGTTTCGAATGTTTCATACTCTTTGTTTTCCCATTTTACACGGTAGATATTTAATGTTTCTCCTGGAACTTTGAATGGTCCTGCAGTTACTATACCTTTGATTGCCGGTACGTTGTGGTGTCTTTTTACTTCGATTTTGTCATTGATTGTAAACATGTTTGTTGATTGTTTTTAAGTTTGTAACTTCGTTGTTACTATTATTATACTTATATATCTAAGATAGTTTCAGTTTTTTTCACAAAAGACAAAAAAAGACCCAGGTAAAATGAAAACCTGGGTCTTAACAAACAAATTGGAGTGGTAAATTATAGGCACAAATTCAAACCCACTCCTTGAAGAATCAGAGGAAAAACAAAAAACAAAATAACCTCTGATATTATTTATACCACTATGTTGTGGTTTGTTTCAGCTATAGAGACTTAGTAGCTACGTAACCTTGTTGTCCTAATGCTTCTATTAAGAAGTCATGAGCAAAGTCTAAAATATCTACTCCGTCAGTTGCTCTGTCGTAAGGTTTAGATGCATTGTTTACAAATGGTAAACCTGCAACTGGTTTTTTACCAGCAACCCAGTCTGCTTCACTGACAAATATGTCAACAGCACCTGAGATTTCTGTTCCTTGTTGTGGATCAACACAGTATACTCTACCGTAAGCTGATTGTAATTCGATACCTGAAGGTAGTTCAATTACTGATGTGAAATTTAAAGCCATAATATTATGATTAATTTTTATTGTTAGTTATATATTCGTTTTAATTATGCTACTACTAATGCACCTGCATCAGAAACTGTAACATTATACACTGTTCCGTTAGGACTAGTTAATTTAATTGAGTTACCGTTACCAATAACTTCTAAGTTTGCAACTGCTGTTGTATCTGATGTCGTTGAAGAAACTCCGTTAAATGCAGCAGAATTATTTTGTGCTACAGTAGAGTTAGGTCCAGCAAATCCATTGTCACCAGTAACTGTTGAGTTTCTACCGATTGCACAAGCACCAGTTGAACCAGCATTGGCTTGTCTACCAATAGCTACTGTGTTAGAGCCTCCTAATTTTGATAGTAAACCAATTTGAACTGAATTAGAAATATCTTGTGTAGATGTAATTCCACCTTCATGTTCAAGTGAGTTACCAATTCTTACTGTATCGTTACATCCAGCTTGACTAGAGAAACTAGTTCCATTACCCATATGAATTACTCTATGGTTAGCTGCAGCATAATTATTACCATAACCTAGCATTATAGTACCTTGAGGTGTAAGGGTAGTTCCTTGGTTATTAGCACCAATGATTGTCATTTGATCATTTTTACCTTTTGAGTTACATCCAATAACAGTTGTATTATCAGAAAGAGCTTCAGCATATCCACCAATTGCAAGTGAACTGGTTTGAAAACCACCACCTTCAGATTTAGCAGATCCACCAATCGCTACAGATTGATATCCCGTTGAATCAGATTGCTTTCCAATCGCTACAGACATAGAGTTTGTAGCTTCTGTTTGATAACCTATTGCTATAGCGTCTGTTGAATTTGCTACAGGTCCATTACTTGTAACATATCCACTACCAATTGCTATGGCTCCTGCTGCGGTTGCTTGGGCATTAGAACCAATTGCAACAACACCACCAAGTCCACCTTGAACGGCTTGAGCTCCTTTACCAATAGCAACTCCACCTACAATTGTAGCAAATGAATAATCTACTCCTTTTTCATACGTAGCTCCATCACCTATAACTACTGCACCACCACCATAATAATCGTTAGTTGCAGCACTGTTTTGTACTTGAGCAGCATTACCTATTGTAATATCACCAACACCAAATTGTGTAGTAGCTGTTGTTACTAAGCTATCTGCATTCTTTAATGATTCTGAAAAAGAACCATTAACTAAACCAGCACTTCCACCTCCACCACCAGCTGCATCGATAGTAATACTACCTGCTGCTTCGGTTAAAGTAATGTTTGTTCCTGCTGTAAGTTGTACTGTGTCAACTGTAGCATCTGATCCTGTTAAAGTAATATCTACATTAAGACCATCCTGTGCACTAGCTAAATCATAAGTAGTATTAGGATCTACTGGTAAACCTGTTACAGTTGCTCCAGTTAAATCTAATGTACCTGTGAAGATAGCACCAGCTGTTCCTATTGATAGAGTAGAATTGTTTCCTAAACCATCTGTCATTACTTTTGCGGTTGCCGTAAGAGCACCGTTGTCTGTGGTTTTTAAGAGACCAGAGTAACTCGTGTTAATTGCATTTCCTGTTAAAGCTGCCATATATTCTAATTTTAATTTTTAATTTCTGTTAACCAACATCCCATACTCTGGATTCTGATTCCCAAGTTCTTGTATCTAAGTTCCATATGAATGGAGGAGGAGTTGGAGGTCCACCACCACATACATCGTCTTGTATAGCATACCACCAAGTCCCGTTTAAAGGCTGTGTTACACCATAATAATTTGCTAAGGCTATTACCCAACTTCCATTTACTGGAGCTGTAATACCTAAACCTAAACATACTGCTTGTAACCAAGAACCATTAACAGGTGCTAATTGTCCAAGCTGTATAGCATACGCACTAAGGTAACCACCATTTACTGGCTCTGTAATTGTAGGATTACTTGCGCACTCTACGTAGGATTTTACTGAATTTGTTATACTCATCTATATTGAAATATAATTTTATTTAGAGTTGTCTTTTTTACTTAAAAAGACTCTAAGCTTTTTGACATTCTTATGAGTTGCCTTGGATTGTTGTGGAAGGTCCACAATCCGAGCAGTCACCGTATCTTTCTTCATAATAGTTTAATCTGTTATTAGGTACAACTAATCCACTAAAATATGGATTATCCTTGTTAGGCATCATACCATCTGTTCCTGGACTTTGATAGTCAACAAACATACTTGGGTTATCGTAAAAGTATTTTAAGAGTCTCTTATTATAAAACTCAGCAGTATCTAAGGTTGTTTGTCTTAAATACTGTAATTCATCTAACGTTGTAGGCGTAGTGCCTTCTGATGTACCACTAACAATTCCTTGATTTACAAACTTATATTTAAGTGAAGGCATCATCATATACAATGCATAGTTCATTAGTGTAGGAGCAATATATTCCCTTAACAAGAGTTGTTCATCTACTGTAAGGTCGTTAGCTATAATTCCATTTTTAAGTCTTGTGTAAAACTTAGTTCCTAATGTATCTTGCATATAGATATCTTGTGCTTGTAAGATAAAAGGAGTAATCTCATTCATTCTTACATTATCATCAAGTTGTGTCCATTGCTTGAATCGTTGTTCTGAAACTAAAAGGGCTGTCTGGCTCATATTATTCTGATGCTATATTTGTAATGTTTTCTTCTAAAGCTGGATCATCAGCTTCAGTTCCTATTAACATCGGTACCGGTTGAATTTCTAATTTAACATTTAAACCAAATAGTTTTAATAAGTAACCGTATGTAGATAGGACTTTCTTTTGTTTAGGTCTAACAACAGTGTTCATAAAGTGACTGTAAGAAGTTATTATTTCTTCGCTATTAGAACTAAAACCTGCACCGTCTTTAATCCCTAGAAGTAACGGAGATGTTATTCTATGGGCTGTTAAGATTCTACTTGTTATTCTTTGCTCTAATGTAATGTAATAATCATCATTAGCATTCTCAATAGGAGTAACTTGTAGTTCTTTTCCTGGTTCAGAGAAAGCTAAAAAGAATCTACCAGCATTTTCTTCACCAGTAAATGTATCTTCTATCTCATTATAGATATCTCTTCTTTCTTCAGGACTTGGTATACCGTTTCTGAATTGAACAAACATTGAAGGTGCAAGACCGTTACTGATGTTTGCATTATGAAACCTTGAAACTCTTGCATCAAGTTGGCAGTCGTTTAACGCACCAACGTAGCTAGGTAAAGGATATACCTCTTGACCTGGTTCATAGTCTTTACAGTAATAAATTTGTGAAGCGTTTTCCTTCTTATTATCTGTAGGATCAAATGCTCTATACTCTACTGGTTTGTGCTTTCTAATTTGAGACCAGTCACTAGAATAATAATAACTAGTAATCTTATCTTCTTCATCAGGTTTACCGCTTCTCACATTAGAAAAAGGAAGATGATAAAGTTCTGCAATTCTGTTGCCTTCTTTGTTAAAAATTACATTGATAGAATAACCACCAAATAATTCATAATCTAAAGATATCTTTTTAAATATTTCATCTATCGTTTCTCCTTCTGCGTTAATGTATTCGTCTCCATAATTAACGATACCTTCACCTATCATACCATCAACGATAGCGTCAACACATGTATGGTGAATAGCAGAGTTATTATATAATTCAATTAGTTCTTGTGGAAATAGGTTATCCATACCAAACTTGATATAGTCTTTTCCTCTTTGTTCTTTAATAACTGGTAAGTTAAGAGCTTCAAAGTTAGAACCTTTAATACTGTACAGGCCTTCTGGATTTGTGTTTCTCATATTCTTTATTAATAATTAGGGCGAAAGTATGTTGCCGCCTCTCTATTTTCGTTACTACTTATATATTCTACTTCGCCAGAGCCACCTCCAGGTGACGTGATTATCTTTACGATGTCACCATATGAACCTATAGTCCATGTATAGTAACCATTCTTGTGTTTGTCTTTAAAGGTCGCTGGTACCGTTGCAATGATTTCTGCATATCTTGAATTTTGAGTGCCAAAAGTCCAATCGGCACTAGTGATTGTTAAAGCTACTTTTTGTGAATATTGCGATGTAAGCACTAAGGATGCATTAGAGTCAATTACACCAGGGTTATTGATGTAAAACTTTGCTGTAGTGCTGTTAATTACTGTAGTCATATAATAATTGTAATGTTTCTATCTAGAAATATAAAAACAGCCTGAGTTGTAATAATGAAAAAAGGCCAGTATTTCTACTAGCCTTTCTCTTATAGATTATGTGTGAGGATTATGCCTCCACAATACTACCAGTAACTTCGAATGAAGGTTTCTCTTCCATTCCAGATATCGTTAATTCATACCCATTTCTATCTCCGTAAGCAGTTCCAGATAAACTAGATCCTGCTGTCATGAAAGCTCCTCTTTCAACACCAACACTAAAATACTTAGCGTTATTGTCTTTAAATACCACAACCATATCAGTAGCTTGCGCCATTAATAAGATTTGGTCTCTTTTTGTAGCTTCCATTTTATTGAAAATCATGGTAAGAGCTTGGTCGTAAAATACCGTACCATTCTCTTGTGAAACGTTAATAGTTTCTGTGAACGAACTAGTCTGTCTTGGAACTTCAAAATCAAAGAAATCTGATGGTGTAAGAGCTGATCCCGCAACTGTAATCGCAGTGATAGTTCCATTAGTTTCAGTTATAGAGTCAACTGGCCCGTTAGAGATAAAGATCTTGTCGATACCTCCGTTAGAGTCGTTACAATCTAATGTAAAACCTGCTGTTAAATTTGAACATGCCATAGTGTATAGATTCTTTTTTTAAGTTATTAAAGGGACTCCATAAGGAGTCCCTATTGGATTATGCTAATCCGTTTGTTCCAAATTGATCTACCTGAGAGACTGCGACTCCGAGCCTCCACTTGCTGATCATTTTCACAATTTGTTGTCCTTTATCGTAGAAAAAGTCAATTGTTGAAGAGTCATCAGTTAATCCTGTTCCAGCAACTATCATAGACGCCGGGCCACAAGCCACGTAATCGCTCCCTGTAAGTCCACTAGTCTTTACAACTTTTACGTTAGCACCTGGAAGTTCAAAAGATCTACCGTCTCCTTGATCGTAATGGTAGTAATTTTGGGCGACTAATGATCTTCTTAGCACATTAAACGCCGCGGGCGACATAATCATGATTAAATCTTCACGATCTTTAGAAGCTTCATTTACTGCATCAAAAATGTTTAATGCTTGATCTACTGCGTTTGCTAGTGTGAATGCAGCTGGGTTAGCAGATACAGTAGCACCATTAGCTCCAGTTACTTGATCTTTAATACCTGTAGCAGTACCGTCACCGCTAATTAAGAAAGATTCATTGTACTTAGAAATTCTCTTTACGTAGTAATCAGCGATTACTTCTTCGAAAGGTACAGATTCTTGGTTTGCACCTGCCGACATTCTCTGAGAAAGCCAGTAATCGCGAAGTTGGTCAGGACATAAATCTTGTTTTACTTGTTTATCTCTAATAACGATATCAGTTTGGGTGAAATTTACGTCACCACTTGGGTTCCAACCGCAGGCTAAATCAGCAACGTTTAAGTCACCATCCATAAGGTTGATTGCTACTGTTCCAGCTGAAAGTCCTGATCTTAAATCGATCTCTCCCATTAGGTCAGTATTCAGAACTGCTTTAGCAATTAAGTCTAAAGAATTCTCATCTGTGTAAGCCGTTAAAGCTGTTAAATCAAATGCCATAATAATTAATTTGTGTTTTTAAATTTGTTTACTTACCTTTACGGATTGAGATTAAAGATTCTAATCTTCTTTCTGTTAAGGATTTTTGGGTTTCTGCATCTTGGGAGAAGGTGTTGCGGACCTTTTTTGCAGCTGGTTCGTCAGCTACGTCATTAAATCTTGAAGTAAGAACTGATAGTTCTTCTTTAAGTTCCTTAATCTCTTCAGTGTATGGTTGTAAAAGATTAGCTACGCCTTCTAATAATTCTTCAGCGTCGAATTCTTTTTTCACTTCTTCTTCTTTAACAATCTCTTCTTCCATTTCTACTTCTTCTTTTTCTTTTTCAGAAGCTTCAACTTCGGGAGCTTGTTCTTCAATAGAACTGATCTCACCATTTTCACCTACAGTGATTAATAGACCTTCTGTAGTTTCATGAACTCCGGCTGGTGCGAATGGATCTTCTGATGCACCTTCTCCAGCTCTTACAAATAGGATTGCTCCATCTTGTAATTCACCTTCAGTGTACACTTCGGTTCCATCAACTAAAGTAGCTTCAGCAGCTTTTATCTCTACTGTTTCTTCTACTTTTTCTTCGGTTTCCATTTCAACCACAGTTTCTGTAGCAGCTCCGAGCATTACTCTAAGCTTACTAATTGCGTCATTTACTGTCATACGGTTAAATGTATTTTTAAGTTAACTTATCTAGGTTGATCTAGACAACTAGAAATATATATCTTGCTTCGATTGACAAAAGCCACGAAGGAGGAGAGGAGGGAAGGAAGAGGGAGAGAGGTTTACTTCTCTTTTTTGTCTTTACGAGCTTCTCTAATACGTATAATATTAAGAACTATACCTGTGACTAACAAAGCAAGTGTTAATATTTCGTTAATTCCCATTACAAACGCACCACCGCCCACTATTGTAGTTACAGTTGCTGCCGTATCTTTCACCTCGTTCGTCA
>OBMK010002278.1_pt1 | contig 14699 bp, 13 predicted proteins | sample 1539081 | NCBI WGS metagenome assembly OBMK01 (sample SAMEA3355528, study PRJEB22509) | marine metagenome | biome: marine; feature: river plume; material: water | place: USA | collected 2010-08-07 | depth 0.5 m | reverse complement strand
AAAGTTTTTAATTGCTCTTGTCCTAACTCTCTATTTGTTTTCTTTTCATTTTCAGCATTTGCTTTTTTACGTGCAGCATCTTTTTCAGCCATCTTAGCCTGATCTTCTGTCGTGTTAAGCATCTTATTAAGCTCTTCCTTACTAATACCTAAAGTATCAGCCATCTTACCTTGAGCTAAGACATTACCATCTAATGCATCTTTATTTTCCATTACAAGACGTTTCATCTCCTCTTGCATGGTAACTTGATCACCTGTAGCTGCTGCTGCTCTTAGTTTATCTAGATTAAGATCTTTACCGAGCATCAATTCAGCTTCCATCTCTTTAGCCATAGAGCTTTCAAAATCTAAGGTAGATTCTGCTGCATCGGCTATTTTATTCATCTCCATACCCATCGCTCTAGCTCCAGCTGCTGCTTTTATAAGAGCGTCGGGGTTGCTTTTCATGTTACGTAATATCGTCTGAGACGCATTACCCATTTCTTCGAATACAGCTTTAGGTGCTACTGCTGTACCGTTCATAGCGTTAAGCTTTTCCGTTGTTCCACCAACTTTAGCCGCCATGTCTTCGTATGAAGTTCCGGTCTTAACAGCAAACTTAAATAACTTAGCTGCTGCTTCTCCAGATACTCCCATATTTCTAGTAAGAGTACCGAATGTAGTTACTTGTTTAGCAGAAAATCCTAATGACGTGCCTAATGCATCATTCATTTGACCGATATAGCCAGCTGCTTCTTGGAGTGGGATTCCCATTGCTGATGCTGCTCCACTCGCAGATTTCATGGCCATAGAAGCAGATATTAAACCTCCTCCTAATCCTTTCTTAACTATTTTAAATGCCTCAGATGCATTCTTTGCTCCTTCAAAAGCAAGAGAAGCAAATGCTGCTAAACCAGCCATAGATAGCGCTTGAATAGTACCTGTAAGTGCTTGGAAACGTGCTGCAGATTTACTTGTTCCTTGTGCTACTGCATCTTCAAACATTTGCTGTGACTTCCCTAATTCTCCGAATACTGTAGAAAAAGCACCTCCTAATACGGGTAGCATAGCTCCAACTTTCTGACCTAAGTTTGCAAAAGCTTTTAAAATTCCTCTACCTGCTGCATCTACTTTTATCATTTCCTGTTCAAGATCTTTCGCAGATTTTAATTGCGTTACTTGAGCGGCATTAATTTCATCTGCTAAAGTCTTTTGTCCAGTTAATGCAGATATTTCTTCTTGTTCTAACTTTACTAGATCTTCTTGAGCATTAATTTTTTTCTGTATTACTGCGAGTTGTTCTTCTGATGTAGTAGTTAGAGTCTTTGCTAAATCCCCTTGTTTCATAGCTGCAGACATCTGTTTTTGATGTGCAGCTTCAGCTTCAGCAATCATTGCTTCATTACCAGAACGTTTAGCTTGTTCAAGCATTGTAAACGAATCTGCTTCTAATTTAGCTTGTTGTGCTTTTGCATTAGCAATTTGAGTAGTAAACGTTAATTGTTCGTCTCTAGATTGCTTTCTTAATTCGTTTGCAAGTTTTTCTTGAGCAGCTTCTTCTTCTTTCCTAGCTTTTATTTGATCACTAAGGGATTTAATCTTTTCTGTAGTTGCAGCTTGTTCTTTTTCTGCTGCTAAGATTTGAGTAGAAAACTTTTTTCTTTCTTTAGATGATTTTAGAGCACTGACTGTCATCTCAGTCATAGATTCAGTAAGGGCTTTAACCTTACTTACATTTATACCTATATTCTTATTAGCGGATGCTACTGAGGAGAGCTTTTTAAATTCATTAGATAACGCATTTATTTCCTGCTGAGCTTCCTCGGCGGTTTTTCTTATTTCTTCTAATTGTTTTTTTCGTGCGTTACCACCGGAGAGGTCTCCTACAACGTTCATATCGTCAGCCATTTGATGCTTTCTTTTTTATAAATAGTAAAGGCCTCTATTATTTAGAAGCCTTTGTACTATATGAGGGAGAAATATCTGGTCCCTTTGCTACATTATTAGGTGTAGGTTGATTATCTTGATTTTGTTCGTTCATCTCCTTATGATACTGGTTTATAGCACCAAAGGTGTACTTTCGTAACCATATCGGCATATTATACACGGTGATCCAATCATAGCCGCCTTTACCATGAAACACTATTTCGTGTATTTGCCGGAATAAACTGCTTCTATATTCAGCAGCTTGCTTAAGCGTCAGGCCAAAAAAAGTTGATCGTCACAGGGACGTCGATGTCCTCCCCAACACCGTCTTCATTTATATGATAAACTTTAAATTCAACGTCTGGCTGTGTTCTAGTGTATTCTTCTCTAAGAGCTCTTGCATCTGCAGCTAATAATCCTTGGTCTACGAATTGTCTGATAGTACTTAATTCTCTATCACCATTCACAGAAGTAATCATGTGCTTCATTCTTGTGGTAACCCCTGTCTCATTGTCTTTGCTAATCTTTTTTAATCCAGCAATCTCTCTGTCTATCTTTTTATCATCCCCATGTGTGAGAAGCTTAAAAGTAACTTCATTACCACTTTTAGGTAAGTGAAATTGATAATCACCTTGTTCGTTAGCAACGATTTCTTCATCGAATACTTTATCTTTAATCTCTGATAAATCTACAGTAATTGTTTCTCCTTTAAATTCAATTTCGTAATCTTTACCGTATGATAAAATTCTTGCTGCTACCATAATAGCATTTTTATCTCCGATTAGTAGACTATCGTAAGGAAAGTCTGTTACTATAAGTGATTGTAGTAATTTATCTATTACAATACCTTTTGTAATGTAATTTTGGTTTGTTAGGATATCCTCTTCTTTGGCAGTCATGTATTTCATTTCGACTTTACCTGATTTAAGTGGATGACCTTCCGGGTAGTGTTTACCTTTAGAGGGTAGTTCTACCGTTTCTGTTGGTATTTTAAATTTTGGTTCCATAAATTTTATTAATTGTAAACTAGTTTATATATAAATATATGAATAAATAGCTTTGGAAACAACTTATATACAAAAAAAAAAGCCTGCGTTAGCAGGCTCTTTATTATATTAAGTATTAATTCCTAGTAATTTAGTATACAGTAATCCATGTTGATAGTGATCCCTAAATCAACTACTGCATCTGAAGACCAATCAAATTGTCCAAAGTCTCCGTTTGTTACGAATGCTCCTTTAATTATCCACTCTCCAATAACGTCGCCTACTGGTCCTAATACGTTAAGTGTTAAGTCTTTCTTATAGAAATCAGAATACCCTGCTCTACCTGTTACTGATTCGTATCCTAGTCTTGCCCATTCCATAACAGCCTGTGCTCCACTTGGAGTAATTGGATCGTAAAGTGTCATAGTCATTTCTGCCCATTCTCTCTTTCCTCTAATTTTTCTGTATGAATTGATATGGTCAAGCTTTACTACGTTATCTGTAAAAGTAGGAGCTTTGACATTTTTTATCATGAATGATGGGATCGCATCAATGTACATGATAAATCTGTTCTGTACTTTCGGTTCGAAAGCTCTAAACATTATTTCGTTAGGATCTAATACTGCCATTTTATTTGTTGTTTAATATAAATATCTTAGTTAAAAATTATTCTCCCAATGTTGCTCCAGTTGGCTGGATTACGAAGTCTAGAGTTATAAATTCAGCTGTTTTTGCTGGCTGAATAAAGATCTGTCCTACTAATTGGTTTCTATCTATTACGTCCGCTGTATTGTTACTGTCGTCCATTATTACTCTAAAAGCATATAGACCTTGTCTCTCTACTACTGATTGTAAGTAAGGATTAACATTTGATAAGAATACGTTTCTTGTTGCTATAGTATTTTGTTCGAATACTAATGACTTTGCTTGATCTCCTAAGAACTTCTTAAGTGCGATCAACAATCTTCTTACATTTACACGATCTAAAGCTGATTTCTTTTTCTGTAAAGTCTTTTGACCAAATACTGAAATGCCTGATCCTGGGAATGTAGCGATTGGATTAACATTAGCTGAATAAAGTTTATCTCTATGTGCTCTTGTTAATTTTCTTTCTGCTTGAATTACGTTAGGAATACCTCCTCTAGTAAGACCTGCTGGTGCAAACCATGGAGCTGCTGCTGCATCTGTAAATGCATAAACACCTGGTATAATTGTTGAAGCTGGAGCAAATTCTAATTTACCTGTTGAACTTCCAACTTGTACCCAAGGCCAGTAAGATGCTGCGTAAGAATTATTTACTACTGCTGCATGTCCTGCTGCTTGTGATACTGAAGATCCGTAAGGTGATAAATCTACTACTGCTATTGCATCTCCTCTATCCTGTGCTAAAGAGATCATAGAATCTAATTGTGTCTTATGATCACCAAAGCTGTAGATTAGACCTGGTGCAGAAATAATATTAAATAAATACTCATCTTGATTAGTTAGTAATGCGAATCCATCTGAGTAGTTTTCTGCTACTAATCCTTGAGTGTTATTGTTTGTAATATCGGCGAAGTGCATATTAAGCTCGTCTGATTGGTAATTTGTACCTGTTGCTCCGTGGAAAGATCCAGATGAAGCTACTGGTAAAGAACCTGTATAAGCTGCTGTTCTAATATTAACACCGTCATTAGCTAAATAATTAACAGTTTGTCTGTTAACATCTGATATTCTAATATATCTTGATCTATTAACGTATTGTCCGTTCGTGCTTAAGAAAGCTCCTTCTCCATCATCTCCTAAACTCTTATACTGATCACCAATAACGCTTGCAATGTAGCCTTCGCTATTTGGATCTAAACTAAGATCGTTAAAAGATTCTAATACTGTCTTAGCTTTTGTGCTGTCATCTCCTCTTCTAATCAATAGAGAGAAAGTACCTGCAGCTTTATTCACATTTTGAATTTCCCATCTAAGGTTATCATCGTCTCCTAATTTTAAAGAACCGTCACTGTTTTGTTCTCCAGGATCTCCTGCGCCAGTTGAGCTGTTTAAAATAACACCTGTTCCTAAAGTTTGCAATTGAAATGGTGCTCCATTACCGTCTGCTGCTCCAATTGTTGTATTTGAAGCTCCAGTAAATGAACCAGAAACAACTCTTGTAATAAGAGCTGTGCTTCCTCCTTGCTCAAAATATGATTTTACAGCTATAGAGGTTAAAAATTCAAATTTGTTTGAGCCTGATAAAAATGTTGTTCCAAATGTTCTTTGGTAATCGCCATATGACGTAACAACTGTTGGTTCAAATGCTGGACCTTTAACTGCTGGTCCAACAAATGCTGCCCCTGCTTCTAGTGGAAGTGGTGCAATAAAAGATCTATCCTGCTCGCGTGATAGTACCCCTGGTGAGATTAATGATTCTGCCATCGTATCTTATATTAGATTATTCGTTCTATAATAAATATCGTTAATAATTCGAAACCGGACTTTTAATGTCGTGTTTCCGTTAACAATAATAAATAGGAATAAAAGACCGAAAACAGTCTGTTAAGATCACTTAGATTTCGTAGAGTTAAATTCACCGGTAGTTAGGTTAACAGTACCGGGTCCGTACTTGTCTTCTAATGCTTTTGCAATTCTAACTTCTGACTCTCTCAAATCACTCAAGAATTTTTCTGCTCTTTCGTTTCTTTGATTTAGGTTGAGTTGGGCTATATTAATTAGCCCGAACTCCCTAATAATCGATACATTATGGTTTTCGATTTTCTCTAATGCTTTAATTTCGTCAACAGTTAATTTAGTTGCTTTCATCTGCTTGATCAATTTTTTGTAAATCCTTAGGTGCTTCTTCTTTAGCAGGTGTATCAAGTAATGTTACTTCTCCTGTTGATAAGTCAATTGTACCTGCGCCGTATTTAGCAGTTAAAGCCTTATTAAGGTCTGTTTCGCTGTTACGTAAATTAACTAATGCTGTCTTAAGGTTATTTTCATTAATATCTAATTCAATTCTAGATACTGCTATCTTACCTAACTCCACTCTAATAATGTTATTATCAGATTGTGCTTTATTAATTGATTGAATTTCCTCTTCGGTTAATTTAATTTTTTTCATTGTTATATTTTTTTATATATAGATAATATACGAAAGTTAATTTTATTAAACAACTTTAAAATTTAATATTTTGTTTATTTATTGATTTTACTATTTTATTTATATCAAATACTTCTTCAAGCTTATTATACGGTATTGAAGAAATATCTTCTGCTAAGTTAAAAGGTTGGTAAATTGCATTTGTAAAGTCAGGTTCCTTAGTAAATTCATTTGCTAAGATATTATCATGTATTTCATATCCAAACACTTTAGGTTTAGTAGCTACCCAGCATACAGTAGATTCTTTACCTAATGCTGCTGCAAGATGTTGAGCAAAGGAATCTATTAACACTCTCTTTTCTGATAAAAGTATTAAAATGGCTATGCTTCTATATCCATCTAGAGCACTTAACGTATCTTCATACTCATACTGATCTTGTCTTCGTATATGTACTATGGTGTAAGTATCTTTATAGTGCTGTATTAAACTATTAACTGTTATCTCCGGTATATCTCTTGTCCAAGCATACTTATAGCCCTGCTGTGAAGGTCCTCCATTAGGTTGGATTATCATTATAGGTTTATCAGTTTTATAGAAAGGAGTGAAGTATTCTTTTTCTGGATCTGTTAAATATATTTTTGGCTGTTCGTTATTATATTTTAAACCATAAATTTTACACCATGTCTCCAGTAGGTGTTCTTTTTCGGTTAAGAAACCAGTATTGCGGTAAGGATCTTCAACAAAGAGTTTACAGTCTTTATCTTTTATATACTTGAGATAAGCTCCGCTCATTTGTTCGAACCTAAAGCATTCATCAACATTCGGATTATTTAAAAATACATCCGGGTATGCAGTTACTATAATAAGGTTTGAATTTTTATAGCGGTTTTTGATTACCTCAATCATAGCAGTAGCTATGACACTTTTACCTAGACCGCCGTCTACTTGAAAAATAATATTCATATAACTTATGTATCTAAAGATCTTAGTATTTAAGTGTTTTTATTAATTATATAAATACCTTGCTTATACCAATATAACATATTTTATTTTAAGATACAACTATTACGTTAATTATCCTGTATTCTGCGGTACCCAGGAACGGCGATGATCTCTCACTGTGCTCCCCACATTTGTTATCGTAGCTTTTTTAATTACTACTTCTATATATCACTATATAGGTCAGACTATATCTTCAATCTTTCGATTGCCGGACGCTCGTGGGTCTATTATTGTTGGGACTCAAGACCTAGTCGTTGCACCTTCTGCAAAACTTAAACCCTTTGCAGCTTGGCTCAGGGTTGTCTCATTGAGAGTTCCTCTGAATTCATCCAGTATGGGCATGTATAAATATCTCTTAATTTGGAATTAACTTACTTTAGCTCTGAATATTTGAAATTCACTGTATCTAATTCCTGCATTGATTCCTGCTCTACCGTATTTTTTATTTCTTGGGCCTTTTCTATAAGTCCATTTACCGAAATTAAATACTAAAACATAGACTCCTTCTCCCCAAGATGAGTAGTCGTAATTATTTTCAAATAAAATATCTAATTTTATATAGTTAGGATTATCTTTAAAACTATTATTAGAAAGATCTTTAAAATCAATTATGCTGCTACTAGAATTAAGTTCAATTCTCAGTATCTGGAATGTATACCCTTTTCTCAGAGACATGTTGTCATGAAGTGTACCTTTATAAGCATGTTTTCCATTATTTGGGTAATCGTATGTTACTGGTCCGTTACCTTTTGATTGCCCAACACCGCTTATATTACTATGAGTTATACTTCTATTACGTTCTATATCTACAGGATTGTCTTCAGATGAAATTAAGGTTGAATACCTATTTTTCTTATTTTGAAGTTTCTTTAATTTAACATAAGGTACTCCTTCTGCCAAATATGCTTTTGCATAAGGTGTTAGTTTCTCTACTCCATATTCATCTGCTTCAGCAATTTTAGGTGAGAATAAAGCTTTACCGTCGTTAAATTTAATAGCAGCGGCTATAAAGTCAAAATTATGATCATAGCTCTTAAAATCACCAATACTATATTTCCCTATATCTCTAGCGCTTGATCTTAAAATTGGGTTAAGTCTATTTACAGTACCAACTGAGCCTTCAGATATTTCGCCAAGACTTACGTTAGTAAAACCTGTTGAACTACCGTAGTCATTATCTGCAAATTCTCTTCGCAATCCTAAAAGTGATATATTAGTTACTGGTACTGCCATTTATATTATTTTTTATATTCTATCATCTAGGACAATCTATCAGTGAAAAGCAGAATGTTTCTTCCCCTATTGTTATTTTCATATGAGGAGCTTTATATCCTTCTACGTTCATTTCTATGGATTTGATTCCATCTGATATACTTTTTCCGTTTACAACGACAGCAAAGCCTCCTCCATCTGCACCATCAGCACCTGCTGGACCTGCTGGTCCTTGTGCTCCAGTGCTTCCTTTCGCACCTGTTGGACCTGTTGGACCTGCTGGACCTTGTGGTCCTGTTCCGCCAGTATTTCCAGTATTACCTTTTAACCCTTGTGGTCCTTGTGGTCCTGCTGGACCTGTTGAACCAGTTGAACCAGTTGAACCTTTTGGTCCTGCTGGACCTGCAGGGCCTGTTCCTCCTGCTGCACCTGCTGGTCCTGTACTTCCAGTTGACCCTTTTGGTCCTGCTGGGCCTGCTGGTCCTGTTCCTCCATCTTCTCCATTCGATCCTGCTGCACCTGTTAATCCTCTTGGACCTGCTGGACCGGTTGCTCCGTTATTTCCATCTGCTCCTGCTGCTCCAGTTGATCCTTTTGCTCCTGCTGGTCCTGTTGGTCCTGTACTTCCAGTTGATCCTTTCGGACCTGCTGGACCTGTTCCACCAGCTGCTCCTGTTAATCCGATTGGTCCTTGTGGTCCTGCTGGTCCTGTTCCTCCTGTATTTCCAGTGCTTCCTTTCGGTCCTGTTGGGCCTGCTGGTCCTGTTGGTCCTGTCAAACCTGTTGGATTACCTACCCAGTCTCCTTTAATATTAATTACATCCGTACCGTTTATTTTAACAGATCCTACATCCGCAACTCCTTTAAGTTTTAATTGACCAGTAGTTGTTAATGACATTGCACCGTCAGTGGCAGCTTGACTTTCATATTTCCAAACCCATCCGCGGTCTGCATCATTATTCATTTGAAATACTGTAGCATAGTCATTTAAGTAACCGTAAGATTGACTAGATACCATTCCTATACCATAAGTAGCTGAAGTACCCCAGAATCTAAATTTACTTGCGCTATCACCTGAATTAGTATAGTGATATGCTCCACCATTAGGTCCTGCTGGACCTGTTGGTCCTGTAGGTCCTGCTGGACCTGTTCCACCAGTGTCCCCTTTTGCTCCTGCTGGTCCTGTTGGTCCTGTGCTTCCAGTTGATCCTTTTGGTCCTGCTGGGCCTGCTGGTCCAGATCCTCCTGTTAATCCGATTGGGCCTTGTGGGCCAGTTCCTCCTGCTGCTCCAGTGCTTCCTTTCGGTCCTGCTGGACCGGTTGAACCAGTAGAGCCTTTTGCTCCTGCTGGTCCAGTATCTCCTACATCCCCTTGGTCACCTTTTGCTCCGGATGGACCTGCTGGTCCTGTAGCTCCTCCTGGTCCTGTCAATCCTGTCAATCCTCTTGGTCCTGCTGGACCTGTTCCTCCATCTTTACCAGCATCTCCTACATCACCTACATCACCTTGATCACCTTTTGGACCTTGTGGGCCTGCTGGTCCTGCTGCACCTCCTGGTCCGGTTAAACCTCTTGGGCCTGCTGGTCCAGTATCTCCTACGTCGCCTTGGTCACCTTGAGGTCCTTTAGCACCTGCTGCTCCTCCTGGTCCTGTTAGACCTCTAGGACCTGCTGGTCCAGTTCCACCTGCAGGGCCTGTAAGACCTTTATCTCCTGTGTCTCCCTTAGGTCCTTGTGGTCCCGTATTGGTTGGTAATGTTACACAGTTACCACTGCTTATAGTTAAAGTTTGTCCGGAAATAGATAATGTTTGATCATCGTTCCAAGGCACGTTTACGTACATCTTTTCAGAAGCTACTTCTACTGGATAATTCTTACCGTTTTCACTATATCCAATCTTAAATCCACCTCTTGTAGATGATGAACCTGCTGGGAGTGAATAGTTTACTGTACCTGCAGGATCAACTCCTAAGTTTTTTCTTGCGTCTGCTACATCTGTTAAGTCTAATAAGTTTGATGCTTTTTCTAATTTTAAAGCTAGTTCTTTTGTAATGTTAGCAGCGTAAGAAGAATCATCACCAAGTGCAGCAGCTAGTTCATTAAGTGTATCTAATGCTCCAGGAGCGCCTCCTATTAAGTCAGCTACTTCTTTCTGCACATAAGCAGTTGTTGCTATTCTAGTAGAGTTATTATTTGCTGCTTGTGTTGGTGCTGTTGGATTACCAGTTAATGCAGCAGATGAAAACATTGTTGCTTTCGATTCGTTTGTTACATTGTTTAAAGCCAGTTGTGACTTTACATGAGAATTAGTAGCTTTTCTAATATACCCATCACTAGTATTTACATAGAAATCAGAAATAGTACCTGTAGTATTACCTGATGTAGTATTTATCCAACCCGTATTTAGGTATCCACTAGCATCTGTTCTAACAACTTTATTTACTTCATTATTTCTACCTGTATGTAAGTCTATGCCATCTAGTAAATTAGAATCAGCTGCTTTACCTGTTGATGGTAAAAATGTTGAACTATTGAATGCATTGGAACCTAAAGTATGATAACTAACAATACCTTTTTGGTTTCTTGTTAAAAATTTTATTGACGTATCTGCAGCTGTATCTATTGCTGGAGTATCTTCAAGATATATTGTTCCATCAAAGGAAGTAGTACCGTCTGAGTTAACATTAAATATTGGGACTCCTGATATGTCTGATACTGAGAATAAATCACCAGTTAAGTCATCAGTTATTGAGAATAATTGTCCTTGAGAGCCCTGTATGTCTAATACTACCGAGCCTGAGCCTTCTACTAGAAGACCGTGTTTTACTTTAAATTCGTTTGCCATAGTTGTTACCTTTCATTGTCCAGGTTATACTTATATTTAATAAATATCTACTTTAGATATTAAATGTTTTTTTAAATTCCAAATCTATTTTTATAGACATTAAAATTATGTTTTACTTTATCAGCAGTAAGTATTTCGTTATGTATTTTAAAAACAGGTATTTTACCTACCCATCTATACCCACTTCTTCCTCCAACATTTATTGACTGAATCTGATATGATGTATAATTTTTTGTTGAATGCGGTTCCCCATTATTATACAATCTAGCTACAGAACCATCCATTACTAACACATAATGATGAAACTCTGTATCTTGAGGTATTGAATGAGACCATCCACTAGCCTGTATTCCCATAGGAGTACTGCTCCCTTTAGAAGCATGAGCACAGTATAGTCTCTGATTGCTTCCATTATTAGTAGCATCTAGCCACATACGGTTACCTGATGTTGTATCTGATTTTACTATGGCTTCTATTGAAAAAGGGCTAGAGCTAGGGTTTCTACCGCTCAGTAAACCTGTATTAATTATATCATCTGTACCGTCAAACTCAGGTTGGCCGTAAGTATCAAACGATATAGTGGATACATCAATATTTGACTTCTTTGTTAGGTCTATAAGAGATTCTGTTGATGTTCTTTCAGATTTTGCTGAATATGGTAATGGGGTACTACCCCATGTAAACTGTACATCTGCAATTTTAACTGTAGCTCTTAGGCTATAATGCCCGTACATATATATTGAAGCTAATGATTGATTTAAATCTCTATTAGCGTTAGTTGTATAGGTCTGGTATACTCTCTGCCAGGTGTTTAACTTTGTATTATATGCTGATGCACTATTAGCTTGTCCATCGTGAAATCCATTGCCACCTGATGAGTTTTTTGTATATAATCCAGCTTTAGCGTTTTTTGATAGATTATCCACCCATTGTAACCAAGAGATCGTATAAGTATCTCCGTGTGTTTTACCTTGCGAAGTCCATGTACCTAATCCAGTACCGTAGCTCTTTGCTTTCCATTGACCGTCGAAATCGTTCATCACCACTACGGGTTTTTTTAAAATTGGGTCGTATTGCCAATGTGCGTGATAAGTATTTTGCCAGTCTCCAACTCCTGTATTAATATACCCTGTTATATCACCACCGCCAGCATTATAAGCACGAATTGCATTAGGGTGCTTAGTATTCCAAGAGCCTGCAGAAGTTGCGCTGTATGTAGTATAAGAATCCTGTGCTACCGCGTTTTGTCCATGTATGTAATTTTCAGTAGGTGCACCTTTATAGAATCTTGTAGATGTAATGTTATCTGCTACTACGTACCCGGTGTCATATCCGAATGTTAAATTATCCTTTATTAAATGAGGTCCTGTGTACATATTATTTAAATCTAGGTTTCATTTGATTAAAATTCTCAGCAATTTGTTCGTCGGATAAAGCAGTATCGTACACCGTTACACAACTAAAAGAATTATCAGCGTGATAACTACTTTGGGCAGATCCCCATCCGTTAAAATTTCTTATTTTAAAAGCTGTATTAATTGGTGATGTAGTTAACTCACTACTAAAAGTAACTCCGTTATCTGGGTTACCAACGAATGCTTTTATTTTAGTAGTTCCTATATCGTACCTAACTCCAATCATATTCCATGAGTTTTCTTTACATGATGCCCAGTTGACTCCAGAATAAATACCACTTGCCCCGCTTCCTCCGTAACTGCTATTCATACTAATCACAAAGTTCCCATTACCGCCGTTTTCAACTGTAAGTATATCTCCTGAATGTCCATCTGTTATGGTATGCCACCAGTTATTTGGAGCACCTGTTGTTTTATAAACCCAGAAATGAATGGTGAATGATGTATCTCCTCCAACTACTTTATCTCCATTGCCGATAGTTCCGTACCTAATACCGGTATCTAAAGTACCAGAACCAGTTTCACCAGCTGTTGAAGCAAAGTGCCTAACACCGTAGGTGGTAACATCAGTTGTGTTAGTTCCTAAGGTCATTGACTTATTACCTATAATATCTGTTAATTCGTTTGTAGACACATCAAAGCTTTTAGGGTTTGCAGGGTCCGCACAAAATATTAAGCCATCTGTATTTATTTTAGGTCCTACTTTTGTTCCCATGTTATTCTTCTATTTGTTCAGTCCACTGTTCAGTTGAAAGTAATTCTAGTATTTCTAAATGAGTATATTCTGTGTATTCTTCACTATATACTGAAGGTCTTCCGTAAGTACCTGCTTGAAACGTATTAGTTAATTCTTCTTCTGTTTCTGGATTTTGATAAGTTTCGGTGTAAGTTTCTTTTATAATATTTACTTCATATTTAATAAAAGTCTTAGTCCCATCTATTGATATTCTTAAAGATTCTTTATTTGGCTGTAAAACCTGATTAAAGTCTATATCATCTATTTTATCAACTGGAATTACCAGCCATCTTCTGTTTTCAAACATAGTTTATATATTTTTACTTACTTGTACTATATTCCAAAATGGAAGTTGTTTCATTTGTGTTTCATACTCATCTAAAAGTGTAGAGGGCATAGTATCATCATAATATTCTCCGCCATTTGTCCATATAGTATTACCGTCTAAATCTTCTACTACTCGAGTTAATGTATTACCCGATATTGTGAGTACTAATTTCATATCTTTTAATTCTGTCTCCATATCTTTTTATTTTATATATACTGCGCCATAGTTAAAAGAATTAGCAGAGTTAGAACTTACCCAGTAGGGTCCGTCTATATAGCCGCCGCCTGCAAAATAATTTCCAGTCCAACAAGAAGAATACCACCAGGGATTATTATTGTAATAAGTAGAACAGTTACCGCCATTTGTATCTTGATCGTTATCAAATGTTGTTAAATCATTTCCGCTAGAATACATACCGGGAGTAACACCTCCTACTATGTTAGTTAAATTTGCACGTGATTGAAAGCGATAATTGCTAGAGAAGCCAGACATAGTCCAACTTGACCTATAGGTATGTGTACCTGATAATGGTACTGTTGAGGTATGTACATACTGTACTACTTTGATACTATTAGATGATACCCTACCTGCTAATTCACTCCAAAACTTTAAACCTACCCAAGCATTAACGTCTGAGTATGATTTATTTAAGAGTTTCCTGTTTGGGTCTTGTACATCGTTTGTAGTATCGTCGTTACCGTTTATCCTATAATTACAAGTGTTGATAGCATCTACATATTCTAGGTTATTCATACCGGCAGTATATCTTCTGTTGGCTAAAACCATAACCCAACCTCCTCCGTCGTATTCTTGGTCTACCCATACAGTTGTGACACCTTGAGACGTATTTATTCTATACCACCCTGTTGGTCCTTCTATATCACTAACATTGTTATATACTGGTCCTCTAAATATTCCCATATTATATCATTCTAGGTAAAACTTTTACTTTCCAGTCATTTGACTTAACCGTAGCTCTGAATCTCATACTATCTGTGTCAATATCGCAAAAAAGCTTTACATCTGAGGTATCTCCTAAGTCAGCTGTTGATGTTTCTATAAACTCTACATTTGTACCGTCATTAACAGCCGTTACAGTACCAGCTCTCATATTACCACCCTTTATTACTACGTAATCAAAGAATACTGCATTCCAAGGGCTAGTATAAACAGTCATAATTGTTTCTGTACCTATAT
>OBMK010002277.1_pt1 | contig 14707 bp, 26 predicted proteins | sample 1539081 | NCBI WGS metagenome assembly OBMK01 (sample SAMEA3355528, study PRJEB22509) | marine metagenome | biome: marine; feature: river plume; material: water | place: USA | collected 2010-08-07 | depth 0.5 m | reverse complement strand
CACCTGTGATTAAGCCTTGACTACCAAGTTCTTTTAACTTACCAATAGGAACGTTTAGAGTTCGTGCTAAGGCCCTTGCTACATCCGGCAAACCTTCTAATATAGATCTAAGTTCATCACCTTGGAATCTACCACTTTGTAGTGCTTGTCCTAACTGTAGTAACGGTCCTTGTGCTTCTTGAGCACTTAATCCACTTGCTGTAATGGCTTTGGATACTGACTCTACAATGGTTGCTGTTTCTTCACTGGTTATACCAAGTTCATCTTGTGCTCTTGCTATTCTAAAGTATAAGTCACCAACACCATCTAAATCACTACGAGAATCAATGGCTATTTTTCTTATTCTATCAAACTGTAATGCTACTTCTTGGGCATTTGGATTTAGTGTTAACAGTTTGTTTTTTAAGTTAGTAATACTATCGCCAAACTGTATTATTTCTCTTACAGCAAAGGCACCGGCTAAAGTTTTTAAAATATTACTTGTTTTATTACCAGCAGATCCTAAACCATCTACTTCACGTTTACTGGTTTTAATACCTCTGTCAAACTGTTTACTGTCTAACTCTAATGATACTCTTATGTCTTTAGCCATTTTATATTCTCTTTATTAACTTATCCACGTGTTTAGCCATATACCTTAAGGTAGGTTCAGTAAATCCTTGAGGTGCCTGTTTACTGCTACCTGCGTCTAAGGCACCGGCGTACGGGTAATCACTGCGGATTTTATCTCCGCGTAACTTTGTTTTATTACGAGCATTACCACTCCTTTTAGGAGTATTGGCTTTGAGTTCCCTTTCAGCATCATTCAATAACTGATCCGGCACTTTTTTAAGTGCTTTCATCCTTCTTTGAAATATTTTGCTGTCTATTTTCATGATTCTCTTTTGCCTTATCTGCCGCTTGTTTTAGTGCGTCCATATCATACATTTTTTCATCTATACTTCCGCTATCTTTGTCTCGTTGATATTTTTCATATGTAAGTGCTACGTCCATAACACTTAAATCAAAACTATCTCCTTTACGCAACACTTCTGTTGGTAACTTGCCGTATCTTTTAGCAAGTGTATCCAACATTAAAATAAAGTTTGTATCACTGTTCCCCGGCTTAATAACGTGGTTAGTTACTTCCCCAAATGTTCACTTACCTTAGTCATTGCTTCTACTAATACTTCAAAAGGTAACTGTTTGTCTTCAGTCATCACAGGGTTACCTTCCTCATCGAGGATTAAGTCTTTCATTAGGTTGGCTATATCGGTAAAGTTTTCTTTTTCAGCATTTGCTAATCTTCCAAAAACTTCGAGGGGTTGTCTGTCATATATGAAAAACTCTAATGCTTCTCCATATTTTGCGACTATTTCTTCTTTATCTAAAACTATTTTGTTTAGTTTTGGTTTTGTTGCTATTTCACTTAGTTTCATTCTGTATATCTCCTTGTAACAAGTGGTTAATGGCACTCAAACAAAAACTTAATCTGTTTGTTGCCTTCTCTAAATCTTTTTGGGCACAACGAAGTTCGTTTTTAGTCTTCGCTGTCTCCTCCATCATGCTCTTCAGTATGTCTGCTGTCGAGTGTTCCTTCCAAATCTTCATATCTTTTCTCCTGTATATCTACAACTGTATTTATTGTTTTTTTGCTTTTTGTAGCGGGTTTGACACCAGCATCCGGCAAGTCTAAGCCGTGTTGTTTCGCTAAATCATCTATAGATGCTTCTATGCCACCTTCGAGAACAACCATGCGGTCTTCTCTACCAGTCCATACACCATCTATGTATTTTCTCATCCATTTATGTTCCATTACTGAACTCCTGTATAAAGTGTGCTACCCGTTACCGAGTAGCACTAAGTTTTTTGTGAAGTTTAAAAGTAAACTTATACAGTTCCTTCTGTCAACTCTCCATTAACTTCAATAGTTACCGGTGTGACCCATAGAGGACTCCCCGGATTTACTGTAGGTGTTAACCCAGTAATAAATCCTGTTCCGTCTATGTATCTGTTACCAGTAATAGTTGAACCTTCGAAATATATTCGAAAGTCAACTTCTACTTTAGCATTACTTTGTCCAAATAATCCATTCTTGATGATCGGTGAGGTTTCACCAGCCGCATCAGTTCCAAAGAACTGATCTTCATCAATAACAAGGTTTAAGGCAACACTATTTGTAGCAACAGTTGTTACTACTGATTCACTTTGTGAATCCAGTGTTTGAAACCTAAAAGTTCCTTGGGTATTTGTTAAAGAAATGTCATTGAGGTTTAATAGAGTAATCGATGTGGAGGCTGAATAAGAACTACCTTTGTCACTGATGACAACGGTTGCTTCTTTATCACTCGCACTTACATTTATTACGCCCATTGGGTTCTCCTTTTCTTATATTGTTATAAACCTATACTCAAATGTATAAGTTAAAATATCGCTTTCAATCTCAGTAGTAGTTTCACATTCTCTTACGAAAACATTAGCCACACTCTGTTTAGCACTTTGAATACTCGCGATTCGTGTATCCAAATCAGCAGGGGGGTTTTTAGCATCTACACTTACATAAGCATTAATGGTAGTTTCTGTTTGATCAACACTTCCGTTATCTAAAAACGTATCAGCCTGCGTTATAGTAGTGTTGTCTTGATCTAAATATAAAGTTTTCATATTTTTGATATTAAGACTATCACTACCAGCCGTATATGGTAACTCAGTGCTTACACTTATGTTACCAGTAGCCAAATCTGTTTGTAGTTGTGTTAGTAATGTTGTTCTATATGCCATTATCTTACTCTTGTAATATTACGTTTACTGCGGCTTCTACGGTTAGTTCTAAAAGAAACCATTTTATCTGCTTCTGTTAGACCGTCCCCTTCCGCATCATACCAATCCATCATATCCAATAGTTCGTCGAATAAATCTTCAAACTTTGAACTATAATATGTTATTTTTTGGACTTCACTGTTAAGTTCATCTCCAAAATCTGCTACTTTGGGTAGAAGGTATTCTTTGAGCACATAGTACGTAGAAAGATCGCTCCAGTCGGCTTGTCTTCCTACTATTCTATCTGCGTTTATAGGTGGTATTGTATTACCTGTTAAGGTAGTACTACCAGTATAACCTAAATAACTTCTCCATTTGGCAGATGCTCGTACCTTTTCATTGATCCGAGCAAATGCTTTGATTGATAAGTCTTCTAAATATTCATCAAGTGAGGTTGGCGTTGTTGGTGCGTCACTAAAGTTAATCTCATTAGATTCGAAAACCCTTTGATCTTTATCTTTAATATCTGCCGCATCACAGTATGATATTACATTACCGCTTACGTTTGTTACAAATGCCATATAACTACTCCCTTATGATGCCGCTACGTTTTTAACGATATTGTTACTTCTTAAGAAACGAACTCCAACTGCTTGACCAATAAGAGCATCCATTAACACTCTGTCTCCTGTCGCACTTAGTGAACCTACTGTTCCACCGTTGGCGATATGAGTTATTTGATCTACAAGTTGTAGTTCAATCGCTGGAGATATTGCTGAATAATACATTCCAGCCGCATCTGTTGGTGCGTTTGCTGATCTTAGTTTAGCAACTGCTGTTCCAAAAGCCGCCAATGTGGCTTTTTGTGATGTGGCTCCAACTGCTGTATTACCTGCTACTGCTTTGATAAAGTCTTTCTCTATTTGAGCAAAACCGTTTCTCATTGTTGCTACCATGGATGTTTGATCCAGTTTAACATCTTCCCACATTTTTAACTCCGGCTGTCTCTTAACCGCGTAAGCCATAGCCTCGGGTGAGAAAACTGGGCAAATATCTTGTGAGCCAGTGATTGTGTTAACAAGTTCTACGTTAGATCCTGTTGAACCATCTAATACTGCCGCCGTTGCCGGTGCTGTATCAGTGTTGTTTAGCATGTATTTAAACGCAGATATATCTGTGCCTTGTGCGATACTTCTTGCTAATCTTAATGAAACTGCGTTTGATACAGTTGATAATCCGCCGTCTTCTAAAGCCTCTGCTGTGACGTAAGAGAATGAACCTCTTTTGCCTACTGCTAAGTCGATAGCCACGGGGTTAAAGTCTTGGACTGCTCCAGTTTCGCCAGCAATATCAGCCGATTCATTGATATTGTTTGCTCCAGTTGTCCATGCGTTTGTGATTGGAATCCTCATTGTATTTCCAATCGCTCCTACTAAGTTGTAAGAGTTCGAAATAAGTTCGTTCGAAGGCATCAAGACTGAGTTGTCATAATGAGCGATAAGATCACCACTGACTTCTTCGAATAACTTATTTAACAGGTTAGCACTATTTGTTGACATAATGTCTCCTTATTTGTTATAGTTATTACGTGAGTTAAGAACTTCTTAACTCTCTTATTTTTGCGACTCTGTTTTTAACCATTTGATCTGTGATCTGTGATTTTAACAATGTCTTATTCTGTTCTCGTATATTCAAATATGCGGCTCTATACTCCGAGTCACTTGAAATGAGCGAGTCATTGACTACGCCTGTGCTCTTAGTTTTCGAACTACTACCTGTGTCTACGTCTAACACTGATGTTCCTTTTTTAGCAAATGGTAAACCGATTTGTTTGCCAACCATTTCAACTGCTGACTTGTAATCCGGCGTCTCGCCATCTGTGGTAAGGTAATCCTCACCATGTTTAAGTTGAAAATCCTCACCTTCAACAGCAAACATAGATCTTGCTTTCATTAAATCAACGACAGCATTTCTTTGTTCACTATTCCAAGCATTTGGCATTTCATTTTGTAACTTACTCATATGATTATTTAAGACTGCGTCAGTCTTTACCCTATGTAGTTCATTACGCAACTCATCTACTGTTTGTTCACGTTTTTTAACTGCGTCTCTCAAAGCATTTACATTAAGATCTGTTTGATTGTTTTCATCAATATTCGCGGTTTGTAGTTGATCAACAACTGTTTTTACCTGCTTTAATGAATCAACATTTAGATCTTTTAGTAATCCTTGTTCAACATCGTTTTTAGCCTTAGCGGCTATTTTGTTAGTGTCATCACGTGTGAAAACTCTAACTCCGTCTACAAACAGTTTACCATCACGGTTTTCAACTGTAGGAACACTGGATTTCTCCGGTGTTATATCAGCCTCTGTAGTGGTTGTATCCACAACATCAGTGTCTGTTACTGGTTGGATTGTGACACCTCCAACTGGTGTATTAACGTCAGTATCTTGTGACATCTTATTTCTCCTTTATTAACGATAGAAGTTCTCGTAAATCAAAATATTATAAACCGTTGTCTGTAGTAGACGAATCTACTAACTGACTAAGTCTATTGCGTATTTTGTCTCGCATTTCTTCTACAAAACTGCCGTCTTGTGCGGCTTCCATGGCGGCTTCTATAGCATCTTGATACTCTTCATGAGTAACAAAAGGCATATAAACAACGGTGCCATCTTCATTTTCATGACTATGTGTACCGCTACCACCTAAACTATTTGCCACTTTTTCTGCTTCTGCTTCTGTGGCGTATTCTTGTGGTTCATGGTTTTTATCCATAAACGTTGATTTAAAATCTTGGTATGTTTTTAATAAAGCATCTATTTCAGCAACTTCATGCTGTAATGCTTTTTTACTATACTGTCTGTTATAACTTATTGAAAAATCTGCTGGCATTTGTTGATTAGTCCAATCATACCACATGCCAAACAGTTTTGCTTCTGCGTTTTCTAAGTTCTGTGCTTTACGTCTTACGAATGCTTCAAGTTTACTGTCATATTGTTCTAACTGTTCGCCGCTTCTTGCGGATTTTATAAGATCATCACTGCGGATCATACTTATTTCAGCCATTTTAGTTATCTTTTGTTCTATTAACTCACGTATTTCTGTTACTGCTGTTAATGGCGGTGTAACAAACTCATATACATAGTTACTGGCTTCGCCTAAACCTGCTGGGACTCTAACAATGCTCCCCGGCTCAGCACCTATGGCGCCATCATTTAAACTGTCAGTGCTTTCATCCACAATCAGTGTTCCATGTGCCCCATAACTTATGACGCTGTAGATTTCAGCCATATCAGCATATACACTACGTTGGATTTGTGCTAAATCAAATGATGGTGTAGCACCTATGCCGTTGTATATTCGCAAACCTTGGTAAACTGGCACCACTGGAATGTAACCGAGTTCATTCTCTTCGATAACTCGGTAATAGCCGTCTTCTCTAACAAGATCGCTATTGTCTACATCGGGGACATAATCATCGTCCTCTCCTATCCAAACAGTTTCTATAGTCTCCGGTGTAATATGTCTATAGACTGTTTCGGCGTCGCTTTCATGAAGTTTTATTACGATTGACTTCAAGTTTAGATCGCCTCTTCCATCGTAACCGTAGTGCCAGTTTGTAACATCTAACGGTGTATGAATCTTCCATTTTGGTATATCACTGCCTATTGGCTTTATACAACTTACCCATGCCGTTCCGTATACGAACGTGTATAAGTCTAAGGTTGCCATAAACTCGTTGATATTATCTTCGTCACCATTTACATTGTTAAGGAACTCGTGTATATCACTGTGGTCCCCAACGTCTCTAACTGGTGGATTTTTGAATAGGATACTATTGTACTCTGCGGCTATAAGACGCAAGTAGTTTAGATAAGGTGTGTTTCTCAGTTTTTCTGCGTAAAAGGTTCCGCCGTCAACGGTGTTTTCACCTCTTTGTGCTTCTGCCTTTGTGCTTACATTCTCAACTCTTGCTTTGGATTTTTTAACATATCCATTAGAGTCAGTACTGTATGTGTTTATTGTTTCAGCAGGAGTGTTCATATCTACAGCATAGGCTTTTAGATATTTTCCATCGCGAATCTCTACGCCTCCGTAGAATGAGTCTCGGGCCAGTTGCCAGTCTTCTTGGTATTTGTCGTATAGGTCATGAACACCTAATATATAGTCGCGGTAAGAGTCGCTCAAGTGGATCTCCTGTTGTTGGTTTTGTTATAACAGTTATATTTATCTAAAAGTTATCTTTTTATTACATTATGTGATAAAAACACCGTTGACAAAGTTGCGTTCTGTAGTATAATAAATGTATATTTTAAATAAAAGGAGTTATAAAATATGAAGAATGTAACAAAAACAATATTATTAGATTGGACAGGTGATTGGAATATACCCGCAGAAGATCTTTTAGTAATAGAAAAAAGATTACCTAATAATCGTGTAGCAGTCAAACTGTTATGGACAAATGACAAAGATCCATTTTCTACAGGATATATGGGTATGTCAGCAAAAGAGTTAGTGCTTAGAAGTAGACACGATCAAAGCACAGGCCCATATATGGGTGAAGATTATGCCGATCCGTTAGGATACTATGAAGATAGCAGAACTAAGTTTTCGACAGGTAGATACAAAGGTTATGAAATATTTAACTTCGATGATTGGAGTAACGAAGTAGTTATGTTAGGCATGCGTGACATTGCTGTTCATGATTATGACGCAGATTACACATTTGAACAGGCAAAAGATTATTGTTAGTGGTTGACATTAATGATAAATGTAGTATAATAAATGTATATTTTAAATAAAAGGAGTTATAAAATATGAAAAACGTAGATAACACAAAAAACATAGACTTTACCAAAATGTCTAAGAAAGAAGTTGTAATGAACTTGTATATGAATACATCAATACAAATGGTTAATAACAATATAGACTATGAAATAATAGCAAATAAAACTGTAAACTCAGTAATATTTAACTTGTGTAATAATGTAATACAAAGCAGTAATAAAGAAAGACTCGAACTGTTAGGCACTAATGTTATGTCGACTTATATTGGATTAGGTGTAAGAGTATGTGATATGCTTAAAGGCATAGGCATTAAAATAGAAAATGCTTATGATGTAGATGCTACTTTAAAACAGTTAGACGCAATAGAAGGCAAGGTAGTAGTAGATAACTTTAGTTACTAAAAACACTTGACATTATAGATAAATCGTGTATAATAACTGTATATATTTAAAAAAAGGAGTAATATATGACAAACGGGCAAATAAGACAATACTGTAAGGACAACGACTGTTCAAAAACAGAAGCATACGCATACTTTAATCAAAAGATGCGAGACAACTTGGAAGACAATCCAGTTAAAAGCAACATAGTTAAAAAACTTATGGGTGTATACGATAATACTCGCAAAGAGATTAAAAAACCGGTAGGCCTATACGTAGGTTACAAGCCTAAACATCACAAAGAAGGCAACACTTATAGCACATGGCGTTTAGTTGCTGATCATGATAACATTATGGAAGCAAAAAGATCCATGGAAAAAGCAGGGATGACACGTGATGACATGAGTGGTGCTCTTTGGGAATACTTTAGAAATGACAAGTATGAAGTAGATATGGATGGCAACTGCGGTGAAGAGACTCACGCATTAGCATCAGCAGTAATGGCTTATCTCGCAACATACAATGGTTATGCCGGTGGTAATACTGGATATTTAATGACTATAAAAGAATGGGATCCTACTAATCCAAACGGTGCCAAGCACGGTGGTATTAGGCTGAAAGCAAATGGTTTTGAAAAACATACTTCATTCGAAGATTGGAACGAATGGACTGCCGAAAACCAAACAGATAAAGAGCAAATCAAAGCAGTATTCGATGGTTGTTTTGCTATGGAAGATGCTATGGCTGATGGCACAAGATTTGGAGTATTTGCTTGACAAACTGTCAAACGATGCTATACTAACTGTATATTTTAAATAAAGGAAAATAAAATGGCAACATTAGAAAAACTAAAAAAAGGCCCCGTAGGCAACTTAAATCCAACTGTTATAACATCGGAGTTACAACTTGCTGGATTACGCAGAGATGTGCTTAAAGGCTATATCGAACTGTATGGCAATGACATAGGGTTCGATGAATACTTTAATGATCCAAATAGCAGTATTTGGACTTACTTTACTAAATGTATAAAAGTAATATAACACTATTAGAAGGGGATGGGTTACATTATCTAACTCCCAATATACAGTATATACTTGAAGATGTATATGGAACTGTAAAGCAAAAGAAACATCTCACTGACAAACAGTTTAAACAGTTTCAAAGAGTAATGTCTGTGCTACCATATTATATAGCGGCGCATAAACACGATATTGTTTTTAAAGAAGAAAGATTAAAAAGGTCTAAATGTATAAAATAGTAGCAGAAAAACCTTTTAGGGTAAACACTAAGACATGGCGCAACAAAGAATGCGCCATTGCTTATTGTCGCATACTACAAAGCAGATGGGCTAATGAAAAGTTTTCAATAAAAGCAACAAAATCCACTAAAACAGATAAATAATACTGTAAACATTAATGTTCACGGCAACACGAGATTATTATGACAAAGAAAAAAAGAAATAAACAACGAAAAGTATATCAACGTTATACTGAAAAAGGCACTATTCGAACCAGTGGTAAAAAAGAGCATAGCACTGGCTGGAGAAATCATTATATAGGTGTAACAGATCCACTTTTAACAGCAGTTATGCCACATGAGTTAGACAGTTGGTTAGATGTAGAACATTTTGTTATACCATACACATACGACAAAAACAACAAAAATCAACTGTTTGTAAACTTTACCAAAGGCGATGCCGCATATATAGAATATTGGCTTATAAGATTGGAAAATGAAATATGCCACAAACATATACAATACGCAGGACAAATGTTTAATCACATGCTACAACCTGTTAATCATTACAGCACACATGAAGCAGTAGGAACAGCAAACAGCACACTCACAATGATAAGTGGTTTACGCATTAACTTTTTGCGTAACGGTGAAGATCCAAAGTATCTTAAAAGCCAACTTAAAATGATAGAGCATGTTTTTTGGATGAGTTGGTTTTTCCTAAAAGGTTACAACGACATACTTACAGATCAAGATGTAGGCTTTAAGAAATCCAGCGGCAAAGCAAACCCACAGTTGCTACCAATACATTTTATTGAGTATTCTAAAAACTTAGCAGATAGTGTAGCATTCGAAAACGACAACACAATAATAACATTATGATTAAAGGTAAAGGAAAAGTACTATTGCCGGATGGCACTAAAGTTACACAGTTCGAATACAAATGGGGCATCAGTGCCACAGAGTTAGCAAGATTAGAAGGCGTAGAAGGCGCAAGTATTCACATGAGAGTGATGAACTATGGCACACCCTTTCAGCGACGTGCTAAACTAAGCAAGTGGGAAGTTAAATACGGCTTAACAATAGGCCAAATAGCAGAAGAAATAGGCATACACCCTATTACAGTTGCTCACAGAGAGGTTATGTATGGGTCACCTTATCATACACCAGCAAAGACATTTACATGTACTAAAACTGGTAAAAAGGTATATGCCGGTGAATGGAACTTGGGTATAGTTAAAGGCAAGGACTGGAGAACTATAGGAAAATGGAAAACCGCATCTAAGCCTACTTTCTTTAAACTGGAAGACATATTAAAACAATAGGAACCATTATGGATCAATACGCATATTTAACACAACTCACACCCCATCATTATAAACATGATTTAAACCCTGCTCAACAGATGAGTGTGATATTGGACTTAGCATGTAAAATGGGATTTGCTTACACTAACCATGCTAACATAAGAACAGAACTATTTATTGAGGAACCGGCGGGCGAAAACAAACGAGAGCCTTTCTTTGTTGTATACAACAATGCGGCACGTCCTACATGTAACAATGGCCATCTCATGCTTAACAAATATATTCGTTCAGTATGGGCAGAGCCTATAGAGTTCGAATGCGGATTCCGTAAACCATCTAATGATTGGTATAAACAACGTAATGCTGAAAGAGTTCAGTTACCAATACAACCAATCGAAATACATCAAGAAAGTATAAACACTGATTGCTCGGATCTTAATGCTGTTAAAAAGACATTAAACATATGGCATAAAATAATGAACTACGATTGGGACGGTAAACTGTTAGACGGCACGATAAAAGGGTAGTTACTCCTTTAAAGACTACCCTTGCCGCACCTTAGGTTACTCCTACCTTATGTGTTTTTGTCGCTATCCCACAATACAACATACTGATCATCATATTCACGTGTGCCGCCATTGGTTAGAATATTATATACATGTTTGCCGTATTTTTGGCAAAGACAATATCTCTTGTATACTATGCTGTTATTTTGTTTTGCTAACTGTTGTTGATGTCGCGATAACGTAAGCCAATCTGTTTGAAACTTCATGAACATTGCTATGCCTTTATGTTCGTATTCGTTACTCATTATCTTTATCCTTTTTGCCCCATATTCTGTCCCAGCCATCTTCATATGCGTCATCATTAGCACCTCTACGAGCACTACCTTTTCCGCCATGTGTTTGACCCGGCTTAGGTGTAAATCCTTGCGATATATCCCTTGCGGCTTTTAGTGTGGGGTCTCTGTTGATAGTCTTTTCATTTGCTACCCATTGTTTGTCTTTTTTGCTCATATCATTCTTCCTGTGCTTCTACGTGTATCTCTATACGGCTCATGTCCTGCGCCTTTGATAGGAAACGTTCGTTGTATATAATATCCTAAAGCATCAGTAATGTGATCATGCCCTGTGCTTTTGTCCGGCTGTCTTGTGCCTTCCTTGTATACCATTTTAATCAATCCTTCTCGCAACTGTTTACATTGTGGTGTTATAAACAGTTTACGTTCGCCTAAGTTGTTACATAGTCTTGCGTTAACACTACTTATACGTTCGGCAACTGGCGGATTAGATTTACCAGTAATAAGTTTGAACCCATGCTGTTGTAATATTAAATGGTCACTCATGCCTGTGCTGTTAGTAGTACGCCTAAGTCCAGTTGCGTCGGGGTATACAAACACTGGTCTATTGCCATATCTTTTCTTTATTTCCAATGCCATTTCATTTGTATTTGAACTGTATATAGTTATTTCATCTATACACCATGTATCACCGTTTCTGTCTTCTACACACACCACAGCACTCATTGGATCTATGTTAAAGTCCATGCCTATGTGTAGCGGTGTATTTGTTGGTAAATGACTGGGTGCGGGTAACACGTTGTCCTCAGTATAAGAATAGTAACATACGCCCATATAAGAAACAAACTGCGATAAGTATTCCTGCTCAAATGTTCTGTCATCTAAGTCTCTTTTAGCGGCTTCTATCTCCGATGCCGGCACGTTGCCACCTTCTAATGTAGTGAACTGCCAACTTTGCCAATCTGTTTCACCGCTTAAACTGTATAAGTCATAAAACCAGTTTCTACCTTTAGGTGAGCCGATAAACAACGCACTACCGCCAGTATCACTAAGTGTGGGACGTAATATTTGGTGCCACGTTTCTTCATGTATATCCGCACACTCGTCTAACACTATAAAGTTATACTTAGCACCACGTAATGCTTCTCTGTTATCAGCACTACGAATAAAGATAACTGAACCGTTTTTAAGTCTTATGTTTAGATCACTTTCGTTTACTTTGTCTATCCATTTAACTGTATACAGTCTGTTCTTGAGTTCGTCCCATATCACTTGCTTTGCTTGTCGATACGTAGGTGCTACATACAGACACTTTGAGTTGGGATAACGTGAGAACTTTGCTAACTCATTTATACTGAGAAAACTCTTGCCAAATCTTCTTCCTGCGGCTACTACTCGAAATCGCGACGGATTATCGCTTACTTTCTTTTGCGGCGGCGTTAGTTTCATACTTTAATGTAAGTTAGAGTCTGTTGTTGCGGGTTTATTGAGTTCACTACCATATCCAATAATAATAGTTAAGACTGTTAGCGGTGTAAACCATGGATTTAGCATACCTAACATCTGCCCCCATAATAGACTTAGTCCAGTGAGACTCATTGTGTTTATATATCTTGTTTTTTCTTCCGAGAAGTTCATCTTCATATCTGTATCTCCAATAAATGTTGCTACAGTAGTATTTATCAGTTTATTGCGATTTTCCAGTATTATAGCGGTTGACACAGAATAAAAAGATGTTATAGTATATGTACGTTAGCAATAAAGCAAAACGTATTTAAAGGAAAGAAAAAATGGCAACATTAACTTTTGACAACGAAGTCACTAAAATCGTAAAAGAGAAGCATACTGTTACTACTGAAGTAAGAGATGATAACAAAACTATAGACGCATTAATAGAAGCCGGCTATACTCATTGTATTGACTACGAAATAGGAAATACAGAAGATGAGACTGTCGGAGCATTCGATTATAGTTTTATTCCGTTAACTAAACAGCAAACAGCAGAATATATAGAAGATTGTGCTGTAATGAATGTATGTCCAAATGCTGGCATTGGAGATCAAGCAATGGTCGATAGTGAGGAGTTTGCTATAGAAAAGCAAATAAAATGGATGAAAGACAATGCTTTAGCATTAGAACCTACTCTTAACATAGACGCAGGTGAGTGGCGTTTTGGCGGAGTATATACTTTAGCAGAAATGAAGAGGAATATAAACTACGTCCCCGATGCTGATGATATAGCAGACTTTGAAAAAACTTTAAATGAGTTAGAACTAAGTATAAAAGGTCTTAAAGCACAAGCATAGTATATAACTATATAAAGCACACTCTTTAGTGTGCTTTTTTTTGACTACACAAGGTTGACGCAGATTAGATATGTAGTATACTATATGTATATTTTAAATAAGTCTGTAGGAGGACTATATGAATGATAATAAAAATGTAAGTATAAAACTTACTGATCATGCTCGAGAAAGAGCACAAGAAAGAAACATAGCATTTGACGAAGCAGTTATTGTGTATCAATATGGCACCAGTTATAATGGTGCTAAGTTATTATCCAATAAATGGTCGCGTAAACGGAAACAGAGAGAACAAACAAAATCTATTGTATTACGCAAAAATGATTTAGCAAAACTACCTAAACCTTTACTGAATGCGTTACCTAAAGACTCTGTGCGTAAGTTACATAATATACTATTAGTTGTAAATATCAAATATAACGTAGTTGTTACTATGTATCGCGATTACAAACTACATACTGTAAAAAATATCGAAAAATATTTAGCAGAAAAAACTTTGCGAAGTAGATTAAATGGTATAGATCAGTTACCTATGTCACACACTGATATGATGACTTGGTCGAAAGATAAATGTTTCGAATCTTTCCAAAAAGTAACCAAGACTAAACATAAACATTTTCGCAATAAGTATTTCAAAAGACAATATTAGAGGTTGACGCAGATTAGATATGTAGTATACTATATGTATATTTTAAAAAAGGAGAATAAAATATGAAACTATCGAAAAAGAAACAAAAACAAGTAAAGCAGATGATGAAAGACACAGGTGGGTGTAGACTAACTTGTGAAACAATGGTAGCAGGTAACTTGTTAGGTATAAGAGCAACACACTTAGAAAATGGTGATGCGGCTATTGAACTTAAAGAAATATCTATGTATGAAGCAAACAATCGCTCATATATGACAAACTGGTTGGGCGATCAAATGTATAATCAGTTAAATCCATATGCTAAAGCAGAATCCAGTCTATTTTGGAAAAAAGGTGAGGAAAGTGATCCTTATGTTTTACCACAAAACTTAAGTAAACATCTTAAGATGTTAGCAGAAGAAACTGGCGTTACAACTGTAATAAGCGGCAACACAGGCGATATTTATGAAATGACAGACAAAATGTGGGAAAGTCATTTAAGTGTAGTCAAGTAGAGGTTGAC
>OBMK010002271.1_pt1 | contig 14729 bp, 14 predicted proteins | sample 1539081 | NCBI WGS metagenome assembly OBMK01 (sample SAMEA3355528, study PRJEB22509) | marine metagenome | biome: marine; feature: river plume; material: water | place: USA | collected 2010-08-07 | depth 0.5 m | reverse complement strand
GTCAAAATAGGCAAACCAGTCACGATAATGGCTTGGATGCGGCAAGGGGGACTCGTTGCTCTTGTCACCATTGGCAATGCTATCCTGTCCAAGATCAGCGGAGGCGGCCCATAGGGCATCTTGTTCTTCGGCAGGGTCGGGCGCGCGCAAACGCAGCAAATGGTCACGCACATGCTTTGCTTCTAACTTACTTCCTGGAAATAACAGGCAGGCGCGTTCAATCACATTGCGCAATTCGCGCACATTCCCGGGCCAAGGGTAACGCATAAATTCTTGTAAGGCGCTTTCGTCAAATTCGGGAAGGGGGCAGTTATCATCCTGTTTTTCCATAACCTTTTTTAATGCCATGATGATTTGTGGGATATCAACAGCGCGTTCTACAAGGGCGGGTAATTTAATCGGAAAAACATTGATCCGGTAGAAAAGATCAGCGCGAAATTTACCAGATTCAATATCGGCTTCGATATTTTGATGTGTTGCGCAAACAAGCCGAAGATCAATTGGGATATCTTTGCCACCGCCAACGCGTTGGATGGTGCGGGTTTCAATCGCCCGCAATAGCTTTGCTTGAAGCGGCAATGGCATATCGCCAATTTCATCGAGAAATAATGTGCCACCTGATGCCATCTCAAACCGGCCTTGGCGGGTTTTTTCAGCGCCGGTAAAAGCCCCTTTTTCATAGCCAAACAGCTCTGACTCTAGCAATTCGGCTGGAATGGCTGAACAATTGATCGAAATCAAATCGCCTTTTCTTGCTGAAAATTTGTGAATGCTGCGGGCGACAAGTTCTTTGCCGGTGCCTGTTGCGCCAAGGACGAGAATGGTTGTTTTGGCTGGCGCCGCAATATCAATAAGCCGTCTTACATCACGCATTGCTGCAGATTGGCCAACCAGTTCGTTTTCACCCACAATAAATACCCAACTAAATTAGAATCATTGACCAAGTCTTAAGCACAACCCTAGACCAAAGTGTCAGAAATTTGAACAAAAAAAATCATCGTTTTGGTTTGTGTGTCAGAAAAATGTAATCTTTTTTATTAGGTGTAGCAGATAAAGAATATAAATAAATCAGATAGATAGATATTTTTATCCTCTCTTGATCCAACTTGGCTTGGATTTTGCCTTTACCAATGGGCATGAGTAGTCGGGAGACATGAGACATGGTTAAAGTTTGTATTGAGAGACAGTTACTGCCTGTGGTGGATATGCTGATCGATATTTTCACAATGCGGATGGCCGAAATTGGCATTCGCGAGGATATCGCGGCCAAGCCAGCAGGGGACTGTGCGACTGGGTCGGCAAACCCGAATGCTAAAATCCCGCAAAGCTATGATGTGTTCCTATGTAGTGCCGAATTTGCCGAGAAGAATGGTGGCACGCCTGGCATTGTTGATATGGCACGAAGTATGAAAGCCAAGAAATTAATGGTGATAGGGCATGATGAAAGCGATCAGTTCCTTGTCTCGCACGAGATGAATGGCAAATTGATCCGGCTTTGCATGCCAAAATCAGCGCAAAACACCCCCGCGGCGGCAAATTACAGCCTGCAAATGGCAGTGACGCTTTGTCTTGACGGTGACCATGTTGCTGTTGCCGATCCGAATAGCCGTCAATTAATGGCGCTGGCTAGCCGTGTTGCCGTGACCGATGTAACCGTGTTTATCAATGGCCCAACGGGAACGGGTAAAGAAGTTCTTGCCAAATTCATCCATAATCAATCAAGCCGCAAGGACAAGGCCTTTGTCGCCGTCAATTGCGCCGCAATCCCAGAAAATATGCTTGAAGCGATTTTGTTTGGTCACGAAAAAGGCGCGTTTACGGGCGCATCAACAGCCAATAAGGGTATTTTCCGCGCTGCTGATGGCGGCACTCTACTGCTTGATGAAATTTCTGAAATGCCATTGTCATTGCAGGCGAAATTGCTGCGGGCATTGCAAGAGCGCACGGTTACCCCACTTGGCAGCCAACGCGAGATTGATGTTGATGTTCGGGTGATTGCCACCACAAACCGCGAGATGCTGTCTGAAATCAGCAATGGCAAATTCCGCGAAGATCTATTTTATCGGTTGAATGTTTTCCCGCTGACGACCCAGCATCTGGCAAAGCGCACCGATGATATTATTCCGATCAGCAGCATCTTGCTGGCACGTCATAGCATGGTTCTTGATGATCTTCCGTCGATCGATGATGAAGCGGCAGACATTTTGCTAGCTTACAATTGGCCGGGGAATGTTCGCGAGCTGGAAAATGTTTTGCAGCGTGCAATCGTTCTGTCGTCTGGCGGCAAAATCATGGCTGGTGACATTATGGTCGATGGCGCCATTCAAGAGCGGATTGTGAAAAGCATGACGACCGAAATGGCACTTTCAAAAAGCGCAAGCGCTTAACCGGTTAAGAGGTAGATATGACACAAATTAGTTCAATGACTGGCCCAATTTCTTCGCTTCGCGCACAGCTTCGCGCACAAGCTGATGCAGCCCTTGCCCCCGAAACCAACAAACCCGGTTTCACGGATCGAATGGGCAATGCGCTAAAAGAAGTGGCAAACGCGCAGAATGACGCCGCCAGCATGACCAAAGCCTATGAACTTGGCACCGAAAACGACATTTCAAAAGTTATGATCAGCCAGCAGGTCTCCAGCCTGGGGTTTCAGCTGACTTTGAACGTTCGGAACAAAATGCTCAGCGCCTACAAGGATATTATGAATATGCCAGTTTAGGCAGCACCAAACCGTGCCTTAAAGTTGAAATTAAGACCCATTAATTAAAAGTTCAGGACATAAAACCATGGCCGACGCAGTTGTAAATCAGAATAGTGAAATGGTTTCGAATGACTCAGGTGTTTTTCAGCAAGCAGGGTCAATCGTCTCGCAAGTCAGTCGCATTTATAACCAGCCAGCATTTCAACGCTCGCTGCCTACCTTTATTGCGTTGGCGGTAGCGGTGATTGGTCTTGGAGCTTATCTCTGGATGCAGCAACCAACACGAACCACGCTCTATGCAGGTCTTCCCGAAGCAGAAAAATCGCGCGTTCTGGATGCGCTCCGCAATTCGGGGGTAAATGTAACACTGGATCCGGTGACGGGTGACGTTCTAGTCCCAACTGAAAATTATCATAGTTCGCGGATGACATTGGCCGCGCAGGGGCTGCCAGCGTCGGCGGCGACAGGTTACGAACAGCTGGACTCAATTCAAATGGGGTCAAGCCGGTCGGTTGAAGCGGCAAGATTGAAACAATCACAGGAAATGGAACTTGCTCGTTCGATTAGCGAAATTGATTTGGTTATAAGTGCAAGAGTGCATCTTGCCCTTCCTGATAAAGAGGTATTTGTGCGCCAGCAGGCTGAGCCAACCGCGTCAGTCTTTTTGCAACTTGCGCGCGGGCGCAGCCTTGGCCGTTCTCAAGTTGAGGCGATTTTGCATTTGGTGTCGGCTTCGGTTCCAAGTCTGACCAAAGAAAACGTCTCGGTTGTTGACCAAAACGGTAATTTGTTATCCCGAAGCAATGGTAGTGCAGAGGGCCGGTTATCAAATGAACAGCTAGAACAACGGATCCGGTTAGAAGACATTTACCGCGCCCGCATCACTTCGTTGCTGACACCGATTGTGGGAGCTGGCAATATAAATGCCCAGATCAATTTGGATATTGATTATACGCGGAGTGAAATTACCGAAGAAGTTGTTGATCCAAACGGCAATGCGCTTCGAAGCGAGCAAAGCACATCAGATAGAACTATGGCAGCGCAGGCCAAGGGTATTCCGGGTGCGCTTGCAAATCAGCCACCTGCTGCGGCCAATTTGACAACAGAATCAACTGCAAATGGTGGCAATGAAGAAATGCGGTCGCAATCGTCAAGCGAAGTGAAGAATTATGAGGTAAGCCGAACCGTTTCAAGTACAATGAATCCGACTAGTGTTATCCGTAAAATCAATGCTGCTGTTCTGGTGCGCGAGCGTACCATCACGGACCCAGATACCGGCCTGCCAACAACGCAGAAAATGTCTGAGGGTGAATTGCTTCAGATTGAAAAGCTCGTTGCCGATGCTGTTGGTATAGATAAAGAGCGGGGTGACAGCCTAACCGTCTCAAGCGCACCCTTTATGAATGAATTGGCTGAAGGTGTGAAGATTGAGTGGTTTGAAAAGCCCTATATGCGTTCGATCATCAATCAAACTGGATTTGTGCTTATCCTCGCCATTGTTATTCTTGGCGTTGTGCGCCCACTACTGAACCGCATTCTAATTCCGACACAAGTTCCTGGTATGCATGGTGCGCCTGGTTCGGAAGATGAAATTGATATTGACCAGATTGAGGTTGGCGAAGGTGAAAGCCTTGAGGATATTAAGGCCAAGCTGAAGCCGAAGAAGGCGTCAATTTCAGCGGAAATGTTGGATACGGCGAACACCTATGATGACAAGGTTGCGGTAATCCGTATGATTGTCTCCGACGAGGCGGGTCGTGTGTCCAACGTGTTCAAGTCGATGATGTCGCGCGACATCAGCTAAGCGGCAAGTGATAAAAGTAAAAGGTGAGTGACATGGCTGCTCCAGCAGAAGATCAAGAAAAGGATAAAGGGTCAGTTTTTGACAATCTGACCGGTACGCAAAAATCAGCAATCTTGATGATGCTGATTGGTGAAGATGAAGCATCAGAAATTCTGCGCAACCTATCACCGCGAGAGGTCCAGCATTTGGGTACAGCAATGTATTCGGTTCAGGGACTTGATCAGGAAACTGTAAATCTTGTTCTTGATGAATTTCTGGCCATTATCAAGGCGCAAACCAGCCTTGGCATGGGTGCCGGAAACTATATACGCAATGTCATGGTAAAAGCGCTTGGAGAAGATAAATCCCAGTCAGTTTTGAGCAGAATTGCACCATCGGCAAGTGAGCGGCCTATTGAGATCCTTGATTGGATGGATGCGCGTTCGATTGCGGAATTGATTTCTGACGAGCATCCGCAGATCATTGCGCTCGTTGTTTCTTACCTTGACGCTGGTCAAGGTGCAGACGTACTTGGGCTTTTAGCTGAAAATATTCAATCAGAAGTCATTCGTAGAATCGCAACCTTGAAAACAGTTGGTCCGGATGCCATTCGTGAACTTGAAGAAGTGATGCAACGTAAATTTAAAGCAAACACCTCGCTCAGGGCTACTCAGGTTGGCGGTATTGATGCGGCGGCACGAATTATGAACTTTACTCAGCAGGCCATGGAAGGCCGTATCATGAAAGATATTGCCAAGGGTGATAAGGGTCTGATGTTGGCCATTCAAGAAAGCATGTTTGTGTTTGATACTTTAATTATGTCAGACGATAAGTCATTGCAAACTCTGCTGCGCTCTGTCGACAGTGAGCTTTTGATCATGGCTTTGAAAGGTGCGGATGAGCCGCTTCAAGAAAAGCTGTTCGGATGTATGTCAAAACGTGCAGCTGCTAACATTATGGACGAAATGGAAGCACTTGGGCCAGTGCGGCTAACAGAAGTGCAGGCAGCGCAAAAAGAAATCATCAATGTTGCACGACGCTTATCTGATGAGGGCAGTATTGTTCTTGCCGGTCGCGGCGGTGATGATTTTGTCTAGGCCGGAAATAGAGTATTTGTGACATGATCGATGCGGTCAAAATGGATGTTGAAGAACAAAGTGGCCATCTTGCTGAAAGTGAGGTTGCCCGCCTTCTTGCGGTTTTGCAAAATGCCGAATTCAAACGGTCCGAAACCCGCAATATTACGAAAGATCATAGCTTTAAACCCCGCAGTCTGATGGAAATTGCGATTGAGGCGCAGCGACGCGACGCCGAAATCGAAGCGGATATGCAAGCCAAGGAAGCACTTGCCGCGGCACAGCGCGCTGAGGCAGCGTCGGCAAGCAAGGCACAAGCTGGCGAAGCCCAAAATTCAGATGACCTCAATTCTGTAGACACCAATTCGGCTAATCCGCAATTTGATAATCAAGATGCGGTAGTGAGCTGCGATGATGGTGGGGCTTTGATGTCTGCCGATGGTGCTAAAGATCCACGTGGGGAAACTGCGTCACCTGACAACTCGCCATTGCCAATCAGTGACGCCGCTTCAAATGTTACGCCAGATAAGGTTTCAGATGACCAACCTTCTGGTGCAAGTGTCAACCTAGCCAATGACGCGCTTGCAAATAACCCGTTTGCCAATGATACCGTTGAAAATGATTTGATAGCCGATAATGGTGATGGTGATGCTGCCGAAGACACACCGAATGCCGCAAATTTTGAGACCGTAGCGGCGGCATTTGAACGTGGCAAAGCGGAAGGGATGATTGCTGGACGCGATGCGGGGATCGTTGAAACCAAAGCCGAAGCCGAAGCGGCGGCACAGGCGAATTTGGCCGATAAAATTGCCGCTTTTGAGGCGGCACTTGTTGCGCTTGCCAAGCCGCAGGCTTTGCAGGCGGAAGATTTATCGCGCTCGATCCATTCTACGATTTTGAGACTGGCAAGCCAGCGTGCTGGCCAAAAAATTGATGACATGCCTGAAAATTTCCTTGTCCGTATCGAGGCGCTAGTGACCAGTATTGGCCAGAAAATGACTGCTGGAAAAGTGCATATCAACGCTGATGATTATAAAGTCATGTTGCCATATTTAGCCGATACGCATTTTGATTTTGTTGCCGAACCAGGCCTAGCGCGCGGTGATGTCATTCTAAAATTTGCCGGTGTCGAATTACATGATATTGCTGAGGCCCGCCTTGGTGGGCAATATGCCGAAACCGCAAAGACAATGGCTAAAGCGCCTGCAGATCTTGCCCCCGGCATAACGCCAGATGAAATAACCCTAACCGAGCCAGCCCCGACCGAGCCAGCCCCAACAGAGCCAGAACCGGTTGAAACAGCGCCAGTTGAAACAACATCGGTAGAAGGCGCTGCTGCATCGGATAACGTCACATCGGATAACGCCGCATCGGATAACGTCGCATCAGATAACGTCGGACCGGATAACGCTCAGGATGACCAGTCTCCTTCGCCATCAGATGAGACATCACCATGAGCGCGCTTATGGGGCAATTAACAAGTGATATTGACGCGCTTGATTTAGACAAGCCGGTCCGCCTGTCGGGCTGCGTTAGCCGGTTTGACGGCCATATTATAGAATGTGATGGCTTTCCCGCCACAATTGGCACGCTTTGTCAGGTTGCGACCCAAAAGGGTGAAACAATCAATGCCGAAGTGATTGGCTTCAAAGATAATAACAATCTTCTGTCGGTTCATGACCATAATGCGCAAATCAGCGTTGGTGCTAAAGTTACGGTCAGCGATGATGGCCATTCAATCAAGGTGGGGCCAGAATTGCTTGGCCGCGCGATTGACGCGCTTGGCCATGCGCTCGATGACGGGCCGCCAATGCATCTTGCCGACAGTTGGCCTTTAAATGGTAAAAAAACCAACCCGCTGGCGCGGCGTCCGGTCGATAAGCAGCTTGATGTCGGCGTTCGGGTAATCAACAGTCTTTTGACGGTTGGGCAGGGCCAGCGTGTTGGCATCATCGCTGGATCAGGTGTTGGTAAATCCATTCTTTTGGGGATGATGACGCGGTTTACCGAGGCAGATATAGTTGTTGTAGGGCTAATTGGTGAACGTGCGCGTGAAGTGGCAAGCTTTGCCGCTGAAGTTCTGAACGGCAAATCTCGCGACAGAACGGTGATTGTTGCAGAACCGGCTGATCGGTCGCCCTTGTTGCGGATTCGCGGGGCAAATAGGGCAACTGCCATTGCCGAATATTTCCGTTCAAAGGGTAAAAATGTTCTTTTGATCATGGACTCGCTAACACGCGTTGCGCATGCGCGCCGTGAAATTGGGCTGGCACTTGGTGAACAGCCTACCTCAAAAGGCTATCCGCCATCAGTTGTGTCGATGATACCGGCATTGATTGAGCGAACCGGTACGGGCATTGGCAATGAAGGGTCAATCACCGGTTTCTATACGGTCTTGGCCGATGGCGATGATGCGAACGATCCGGTGGTTGATACCGCCCGTGCCATTCTTGATGGACATATTTTGCTGTCGCGTGAACAAACACAAATGGGGATTTATCCGGCGGTGGATGTACCATCTTCGGTCAGTCGGGTGATGAATGACATTGCTGGCCCAACACAAATTCAAGCGGCACAATATTTTCGGCGACTGGTTTCGCTTTATATGGAAAACCGCGATTTGATCTTGATGGGTGGCTATGCGCCCGGTCAGGACCAGGACCTTGATCTTGCTGTCCAGCTATGGCCGCAATTAATGGCGCATATTCAACAGCCCTTTGATCAAAGCGCATCCTATGCTGACAGTTTGAAGGCATTGACCGATCTTTTTAATCTGCAGGCTGGGCCATGAGCCGTCGTGCCTCAATTTTTGACCGGCTTGCGCTAAAAGAGCGTGTTGCGATCAATCAGCAAATGAAAAGCCTTGGCGCCTTGTCAAATGAGTTTCGGCAGATTGATGAAATGCGCCAAAAGCTTGACGAAATGGCGCGTGAGCAAGCGCCGGGTGACGGCGTGCAGAATGCAGGCTCGCTTCGGGCGGCGGCGCAATTGAATTACCAAATTCGCGTTCAGCTTGAAACGGCAAGCAACCGGTCTTATCATCTGGCCGAGGAATTGCGGCATATGCGGCAAAGAATTGCGCAATCCGATCGCCGCCGCGAGAAATCGGCCAACAAGGCCGAAGCGCTTCGGGCTAAGGCACGAAATGATAGTGATGCCAAGCGTGAAGATGACGAAGCCTCACGTCGGCGTAATCAGCCGCGGTAAAAGCCCACTATTAAAAAATCCAATCGTTACATCAGAAATGGCATCCGAATTGCAATGTCTTTACGATGAGTTTTACCCGATCTCGATAAGCAGGCTTTGTACGAATGTCAGAAATTTTGTCTAAATCAATGCATATGTCAGGCGCAGGCGCCGCATCGTCTGTAGCGGCGAAAACCGAAACCAATGGTGATGATCTGTTGTTTGCCGCGCTTTTTGGCGGTGCAACCGGTGATATATCTGCCGATGATGATAAAGCTGACGCTGCGGTCTTGGCTGGTGTGTTTGCCGTGCAAGCAACCGAACAAGACGATCCTGAGAGCCCGCCACAAGAGGCATTGTTGGCGATGATTGCGGCGATGCAGGTGGCCAAAGGTTTCGATCAGAGACAAGCTGGCAAGGCAAATGATGTGGAATCGGAAAATAGTGATGCGGCAAGCGTGGATGAAAATAGTGATGCCTTGGTGGATATGATTGCCGCTGTTCCGCTTGGACCCCACACCAATCCGGTAAATAGTGATGCAGTAAAAGGTGATTTGGCAACGGGTGTTTTGGTAAAGGGCGCAATTGCTAATCCATTACAAAATACAAAGTCAGCCCGCGCCAACATGGCCTTTGAAGATGGCAAAGCATCCAGTCACGCCACTGGAAATTTGCCAAAAATTGGCCCTAGCCCGATGAAGGGATTAAGTCAGGGCTCAATGGCGCAAACAGTAATAATGACTTCGCCAAACAGCCTTACAAAATCTGCAGGTGAGCCGGCAGCAACAGGTCAGGCAGCGCCGTCTAAAACATTTATTGGGCCGATGCCTGCCTCATCGGCTGATGCCAAAATGGCGGCTAATATTGCCAATCTGCGCGCCATTCGCGCAGCCAATCTCGAACAGAGAAATGCTGAAATCAACGCCAAGCGTTCTGGTGATGATGCTGTTAATTTTACTGGCAAATCAGATAAAGTTATTACCACTGTAGCAAGCCTGAAGCAGGCTCTCATGACAGATGGCCCGATGCTGATGGGCGACAAGATGTTGGCGCGTACGACCGCCGGCATTGATATGGCGCGGCCAAATCAGGCCTCATCAATCTCGGCTGATAGCGCATCCGGCGCTAATGGACAGTCTTTGAATAATCAGACTGGTGGTCAAGCTGGTGGTCAGACTGGGGGGCAAACTGGTGGGCAATCAGGAGGACAGGCTGGCGTTGCGTCAGGCGGCGGCTTGTTAAATAATCTGAACATGCTGCAAACGCTCGATATGGCCAAAAATAATTGGACCGAGATGCTACTCCAGCGCGTGCAAAAGGGGCTTGCCGGTGGCAAGGATCAGCTGGATTTTCAATTGAACCCGCGTAACCTTGGTAAAATGCAGATTAGTCTTGTGATCCAGAATGACCGCACAAACATTCAAATCCAAACTGAAACATCGGCTGCGGCATCAATGCTTAGCGAATCTGAAGCGCGGCTGGCGCAAATGCTGGAAGTGTCTGGTCTTCGCCTTGGCAACCTCAATTCGGGCCAATCACACGGGTTTGGTGGCAATAAGTCGGGTGGTCACGCCAACCAGCAAAATCAGGCTGAAAATTCTGGCAAAGCTGATGATGATGGTAACAGCGTAGACGTAATTACTGAGCGATCAGAAAACTTGATTAATATTCAAGCCTAGTACAGTTGTAATTACTAATGTATTAGGTAGGGACGTCCATTGGAGGATGAATCTATGGCAGATGAAGAAAATAACCAGCCCAAAAAGAGTCGTGGAATTTTAAAAATTCTAGGATTCGTTTTTGGTGGCCTGTTTCTAGTTGGTGCAGGTCTTGGTGCCGGATTTTTCATGTTTAGTAGCAACCAACCAGATCCGTCAGAAGAGATTGAACAGATTATCGAACGGAAAATGGTCGAAGCGGATGAAAAGAAAGCCGCTGAAGACAAGGCTGCTGAGGGCGAAAGCAAGGTTGCTAAGGAAACCCCTGAGGTTAAAACCTTTATGACAACATATTTCGAATTTCCAGGCACTTTTACGACAAATCTGATGAATTCACGCAAATTCCTGCAGGTCGGTCTCGGAGTTTCAACACAATATGACGACAAGGTCATGGCGAATGTCGAGGCGCATCAATTGGGACTTCGTTCAGAAATCCTGAATACAATAAGCGAGTTTTCCGAGGCTGATATTCAAGGCAAGGCTGGGCGCGAGCAACTGGCAAAAGCGCTGACCGAAAGCATTAATCAAAAATTAATTGCGCTTGAAGATTTTGGCGGTGTTCAGGAAGTTCACTTTACTTCATTTGTGCTGCAATAGATGTTTCACGGTAACGCTTAAGGTCGGTTAGATCATGTCGTCACGCAAATTATCAAGCGAAGAAGTCGATGCGCTTATGGACGGGCTGAAAAGCTCAAACCATGACGTGAATGCTGATGTTTCTGGATCTAGCGACGTACGCGCTTTCCAGTTTGGTCAGGATGATTTGTCTTTGATGGGTGACTATTATGCGTTGCGGTTGATCAATGAACGTTTTGCTCGTATCGCCCGCGGTGTGTTCTTACCGATGTTGCGGGTCCAGCCGCGTATTTCGCCATTTCCACCAGAGGTGAAGACCTTTGACGAATATTGTGACAGTATTGATAGCTTTATGAATTTGAACATTTCGCGGATGGAAGAATTACGCGGGCCAATGTTGATGACATTGCGGCCAAAATTCGTCTCGACCCTTACCGCTTCATATTATGGCGGATCAATTTTCCAGCCAGATCAGAAACGAAACGAATTTACCAGCACCGAAGAACGCGTCATTGAGATCGTTCATCGGGGCTTGAGCAATTCGCTTGCCGATGCTTGGTCAGATTTGATGCCAATAACCTTTTCTCAGCCAAGCCGCGAGGTGAACCCGCAATTTGCATCCTTTGTTGATGGAAGCGAGTTGGTGATCATCTGTTCCTTTTTGATTCAGCTTCCTGATGCTGAAGCAGTCAATCTTGAAGTCGTCTATCCTTTGCAAACCCTAAAGCCGATTGCATCACAATTGCGGTCACGCGTGCAGTCGGATAGCGGCGATGACGATGTGACTTGGCGTGAAAAGATGGAACGCGCGATCTTGAATATTCCGTTGAATATTACTGCGCTTCTTGGCGAGCCGGTTATGTCGATGGGTCAGTTAATCCGCCTGAAAACAGGCGATGTTGTTCCCATCCAGATTAATGAAGGCATTGAAGTGCGGGTCGAAGATAACCCGATCTTCCTGGCTGAAATCGGTGAAGTGTCGGGACAGGTGGCGGTAAGCCTGTCGCGGCGGATCTAGATAATTTACATGTGAAGGCCGGTGATTCGGCAAAAAGAAGGAAAAGCACGATGGCAGATGAAAATGAAAATCAGACAGCCGAACCTACAGCCGCACCAGAGGCCGCTAAGGGAGCCGCCAATGCGCCGTCAAAAGTGACTGCTGAAAATCTGCGTGTTCTTGAAAATGTCGAAGTGCAGATGACAGTTGAGGTTGGGAACACCGAAATCAAGATTCGTGATTTGCTGCGGTTGAATGAAGGGGCGGTGATCGAGCTTGACCGTCTTGCCGGTGATCCGTTGGATATTCTGGTCAACGGAACCATGATCGCCAAGGGTGAAATCGTCATGGTTGGCGAGCGATTTGGCGTGCGCTTTACCGAGATTGTCGACCCCGAAAAGCGGGTGGAAAATCTCTAGGCTAGATTTGTTCTTACGTGTCATTCATTTGACAGTTGCTATACAGGCCAGAGGGTTCTGCGGATCGAACATCCCAAAAAACACCTGATCAAGCAGCCTAGAAAACACAATATATTCAGCTCCTTAATATTTATTTAAGGGGCTGTTGTCTTGTCTGGCACATTTTTTGCCTTTCCTTAATCAGGATCGTCCTGACGGAGTTTGGCAATGTATACGAATATCATCGGCACACAGCAAATTTTGATCACCGCCGCCTTTCTTGGTGTGATGATCCTGATTTTAATTATCCTGCGCAGGAAAAGCACTGTAATCCGCGCGAGCATGAAAGCCGGAAAACGCGTTTCTGTTGTTGAAGATACAGCCGTTAGCCCAACTGAAAGATTGCGGCTGGTCAAGATTGATGCCCAAGAATTTATTATGGTATCGGCCAAAGGCCATGCGCCAAGTCTGGTACCGTTGGCAGTTTCAGATAGTGGGTCAAATTCGCCAAAAATTCAAAAAAACGCCGGCACAAGCGAGCATGACGCGTTAGATGCTGCAGTTGCTGATGCGATGCAGGCGCACGCCACAGCCAAGCCATTTACCAAAAGCGATCCTCTGCATGCCACCAGCCAAACAAATGCGGTGCCGTCAGATGATCAGCAGCAGGCCTTTGCAAAGACCTTTCAAAGCTGGAGGCAGCAAAATGCAGCACGCTAGCCCGATATATATCGGCCGTCACCTGGCGGTTGCCGTGATTGCCTTTCTGGCGGTTGGTGCGGGCTTTGCCGGTCAAGTGATGGCACAGGACGCTGCGAGCAGCCTTGCTAGCAATATGGCTGGACTTGGAGCTGGTCTGCCAGCTTTGATCTCCAATAACGGTGCTGACGGTAGCACTTCCTATTCATTGTCTCTACAGATTTTGGCCTTGATGACGGCAATAACGGTTTTGCCGTCATTGGTGCTCGGCATGACATCTTTTACTCGTATTATCATTGTGTTATCGATTTTGCGGCAAGCGATGGGAACCCAGCAAACCCCGCCTAATCAGGTGTTGATTGCAATTGCACTATTCCTGACCTTTTTCATTATGTCGCCAACATTGACAACGATTTATGACACCGCCGCCGAACCTTATTTGAATGGCAGCGTTAGCGCCGAATCTGCACTGTCCTCGGCGAGCGGTGATATGAAAAAATTCATGGTAATGAACACACGTAAAGATGATCTGAACATGTTTATGGATCTGGCCGAAAAAGGTGCGGTGGAAACGCCTGAAGATGTGCCTTTGACCGTGTTATTGCCAGCCTTTATTACGTCTGAATTGAAAACTGCCTTTCAGATTGGGTTTCTGCTGTTTTTGCCATTTTTGGTGATTGATATGGTGGTGGCTTCGGTTTTGATGTCGCTTGGTATGATGATGCTTAGTCCAATGCTGGTGGCACTTCCCTTTAAATTGCTTTTATTCGTTCTGGTCGATGGCTGGAGCATGACGGTTGGATCGCTTGTCGCGACCTATGCTGTTTAACCCTGATGGGGTGGAAGGACGCTGATTATGGGCTTTGATATGAATGTCGAATTTTTGCGGATGGCATTCTGGCAGATTGTTATGGTGGCTGGACCGGTGTTGCTAGTGGCGCTTGGAATTGGTTTATTTATCGGAATCATTCAGGCGGCAACATCAATCAATGAGCAAACCCTTAGCTTTGTGCCAAAGCTTTTTGTCGTTTTGATAACCTTCGGTCTGCTGGCCAATCTAATGATGGTTCAGCTATCGGATTATTTCTATTTCATCTTCGAGCAGGTTGCACAGGTAGGCTAAACAAATGGGTGATGCTGCATTACTAAATTCAGGCGGCGTTGGGGCGCTTCCCGGGCTAGATCTGCAATTTGTGATGGAACTTCTTGCTGGTTTATTTCTTGCAAGTTTGCGCATTGGCGCCTTTTTGATTGCTTCCCCTTTTTTTGGGGGTAGCACGGTACCGCTGCAAGTTCGCATTATCATGGCGGTACTGCTTGGCGTTGCGGTGGTGAATAATGTGACTGTTCCCGATTGGCAAAGCTTTACCGCTTTGACAGGGATCCAGGTGATCATGACGGAGCTTGCCATTGGTATTGGTTCAGGGCTGATCCTGACCATCTGGTTTTCGGCAGTGCTCCTCGCTGGTGAAAAGATTGCCAGTTCGGCCGGTCTTGGATTTGCTGCACAGATTGACCCTGATTCAGGTGGTCAGACACCGGTTGTCAGTAAAACATTTTCGTTGTTTTTGACGGTGATTTTCCTGTCATGGAAC
>OBMK010002263.1_pt1 | contig 14761 bp, 27 predicted proteins | sample 1539081 | NCBI WGS metagenome assembly OBMK01 (sample SAMEA3355528, study PRJEB22509) | marine metagenome | biome: marine; feature: river plume; material: water | place: USA | collected 2010-08-07 | depth 0.5 m | reverse complement strand
GACCTCAGCATCTTTGATATAAGCATTGAAGTCCTGCAACGTATCACCTGAGAACGTAACTGTCTCTTGGTTCGATAGGTCACAAGCAACGATTACCCAAACCTTTGTAGGCTTTAGTCCGTTAGCTTCTATATCAAAAACAATCTTCTTCACTAGAACTCCTGCTTGTCGTCCGATACAGGGCATGATGTTTCAATCATACGACCAGTATCTTTGTCATAGTACAGGTAACAAGCCGCGCCTGTTAGTCCTGCGTATCTGTTCTTAAGTACACGTACTGTAGTTGTGTTACGTACCTGTGCATCTTGGTTCTGTTGGTCACGTTCCAAACCAATCACCATGTCCGATAGCTGTGCGATTGCGGCAGAGCCACGTAGTTCAGCCAAGCTAATCTGTCCACCATCTTCGTGTGCTTTACCTGATGGTCTGCGTAGGTGAGATACCAAGAACAATCCAACACCTGTCTCCTGTACTAACTGTCGTAGCTTAGTCATTATACTATCAATGGCTTTACGTTCGTCACCATTGTCTTGGTCTGACACAACGATGCTTAAGTGGTCAAGAATAATCCATTTACAATCAAGACCTTTCGCCATATACCTAATGCGACTTAGTAAGTTATCTTCGTTGGTAGAACCCCAGTGGTCAAACATATAGATACGTCCTGTGCCTAATGTCTTGTCCCAAAATACCTTCTTATCTTCCCTGCTAAAGTCGCGGCTCAGATGTAGAGTCTGGTTTGCCTCGATGCTCATAATCCCTAGAGCAGTCTTAGGTATGTCCTCTTCCAACGCGAGTATGCCAATGTTGTCATCTGTTGCACCTAGTAAGTAGTGTTCCAACTCTCTGACAATCTGTGACTTACCCATACCAGAACCACTGGTTATTGTTACGAGTTCCCTCTCTCTGAAACCATAGGTCATATCATTCAAGCACGACCACGGATATGGTATGGACTTAACGTCCTCCTGTGCTACGATTGAATCCCAAGTATCTAGTCCTGCAATGATACCATCTGGTTGATAGGTCTTAGCATTCCACCATTCCCTGATGAATCCTTGTACGTTACGCTCCTTGAGCATATCTCCTGCATCCTTTGCAGATAGCTGTACGTTCTTCGCCTTGTTCGGTGTAAACAAATCCAACACCGCGCGTGATGCTTCCTGACCTGCTTTGTCACTGTCGAAACAGATGACCACGTTCTCGAATGATTCAAGCCATTCCAAGTTCTGCTTGATGTCCTTCACTGCTCCTGATGCACCTGAGCGTATTGACACTACAGCCCACTTACCATCAAACATCTCTGACACTGCTAGAGCGTCTGCTTCTCCTTCTACAATTGTTATGTATTTACCACCACCTTTGAACGCTTGCTGACCAAACAGACCTACGTTGTCGAACGTACCGCTTGCATAGAATGCCTTGTTGCTTACTATGCGTGACTTGTTCCCTGTCTGCGCGCCTGTGTCCTTGTCAAAGTATGGGTAGTGGTGCTTGCTTATCTGACCCTCTGTATCGTACTCAACTGTAACGCCAAACTTTTTGCACGTTGCCTCTGAGATACGTCTGTCGGGTATTGATGCTACTACTCCTGTCATCTCTAATGTCCTGTTCGCTTTTGGTTTACTCTCTATAACCTCGCCTGTTGCCCTCTCGTAGTGGTCACAACCGCCTGTAAAGCAGACGGCATGACCATCGGAGTACCTCGCGAGATTGTTCTTAGAGCCACACGAAGGGCATGGCTCATGTTTAACAAAATGCGAGTCAGTCATTAGAAGTCACCACCTCCTTCGGTAGCCTCTGCGAGTTCAATCACCTTGATGGCTGATAAATACGTAGACGTGCCGTGTACTGGGTGAGGTTTACCCTCTGCGTACTTGACTCGTACCTTAGAGCCTCTGGTTAATCGACCTACAAAGTCTTTGCCATCTGCATCAAACATCGGTACTTCGTACTTGGTGCTGAACTTACGCTGTGCTGTGCCTTCGTACTCTCGTAGCTTGACACCCTTATCAGCAAGTTTATCTGCATCTTCTGGTTCTAATGATAAGACCAGTGAGTACTTGCCTGTTGATTGACCCTGATATTCTTCGTGTTCGTCAAGGTTTGCGAACGCTACGTTACCTTCTAATACTGCCATTGTAATTTGCCTTTTATAGTTAATTAAAGATTACTTTAGTATCCTTAGGATACTTTAGAATATATTTTAATATATATAACTAAGTATCCTTTAGATTACATAAATATTATATCATGTATTACTGTTGGTTGCAACTATTTTATTAATCCTCCTACTGTTGTGCTAGTTCTTCCTCTATGCAATCCCACGCAGACTCGTATGCTGAATCCCAGTTATCCCAATAACCGCAAGCTATGTCATCGTTGGCTCTTTGTTTAGCCCAAGCGTTTAAGCAAGGCTCTTGGTTTATTTTCAATTCTAATTGTATGCTCATTAATTGTTACTCCTTATTATATCACGTTCGTCTGCTGTTGACCAGTTCTCTTCTATCGCCTCCTCTGATGCTGTATGACACTCAGAGCATAGGTCAAGAAATTCGTCAGACACTCTGTCTTTTTTGCGTAACTCTGCCTCAGTCAGTATAACGTCACACGCTTTACATCTACTCATTATTCAGCCTCCGTGTATGGTCTGCCATAGGTTATTGATAGGAATGGTAGCAGGATTACTACGCCCTCAAAAGGCATCGTGCTGTGTTCCTCTGTCAGGTGATTATACACCCAGACTGCTTTGCTGTCAACAAACTCCAAGTCTATACCTACTCCGTTGCGTAATTCAATTGTCAATAGTCTGTCAAATATTTTTGTATTAATCATTGTCTAGTTCTCTCGCTGTTAAGTCATCATCGTGGTAATCGTCATCGTTATCGTAGGGCTTGTAGTATCCCTTGCCTTCGTCATAATCGCTGTAGTCGTAACTAGGGTCATCGTCAACCCTGCAATAGTCTCTACCTGTCATTTTACTCTGCTCCTATCTTTTGTGCGTACTCGTAGCCTGTCCTGTAGCCCTCTTGGTACGATTCGTTGCCTTCTGGGTCACAGTTAAAGCCATTGACCCCGTCATATTCACCACGCTCCATATCTGTGAACTCTTGAAAGTACTGTTGCATATTGTACGTGTTCTCTGCTAAGTCTTCAAGCTGTGCTTGTTGTATCGCATCTTTACTCATTGTCTCAACCTCCGATAAAATTAGTCAACAGGGTGTATCCTAACACAGCTAGATAGCCTAATGCAAACCCCTGTATAAACTTTTTCAACATAACGCCTCCTCTCTACCAGTTATGGACTACGCCCGCAATAATGAATAGGCACGTCACCAAGTTTAATACTACCACAGCAGACCGCATCAGTGCAACTATATCTGCCTCTCTGTTGTTGTCTCCTAGTTTCTCACCAAGAGACAATGCCCACAGCCTCCAGAGTTTACGCCCAAGAGAAATCAATGGAAACCTCCTTAATGGCTACGTCAGTGTGTCCAATGTTGCGCCATACCTCCGCTATATCTTCGGCATCTTCACGCCTCACAAAGTAATCTGCGACCTCTACGCCTCCCACCCAGACTGTATAGAGCATTATTCCTCCTCCTGTTCTACTAGCCAAAACGATAACTCGCTGATTTCCTCGCGCAGTCTGTCGAGACGTTGTTCAAACTTCCACAAATCTTCCGCGGCTTCCTCGTTGCGTGTCTCCTTTTTCAACACTTCCAGTTTACAAGAGGCAGTCCATAGGCAGTCCTCAATTTCTTTTCCTCGTAATTCTTCCGCTAATTTCTCGTTGTTCATCGCTTCGCCTCCTATAGGCTTGTTTAATTTCAATTTAGAAGGGTACTCTACAGAATACCCAACTAGATTGCAACTAATTATTTTACAGCGTACCAACTGCTCGACATTGCCTCCTTGTTTCCGTTGCGTTCAATGTGCATTGACCAGTCTTTAGTGTAGACTCGCGCCTCTTTACCTGCCAGTTGCAGTACAGCGTTAAGCCTGCTCTGTGTGGTGCGTGTCTCCCACCCTGCGTTTGACACTAAAATTATCCCGTCAAAGTGTTTTGCAATGGCGTTGCCGTGTAAGTACAGCGTACCTCCTGCGCTCTCTGTGTTGTCTTTACGCGCATCTTCTCCGCGAATGAATGCTCCTACTATATCTTTTTCTATCTGTCTCATTATGCCACCTCCTTCAGTTGTAGTTTTTCTTTCTGTAGAGCTTCGAGTTCGTGCTTCATGTCTAGATATTTGTTTAGTAGTCTAGACGATTCCTCATTTAGCTTGCCTCTATATTTGGGCAGTAGAGCCATCTGTGCCTTGTATACGCCCATTGCTTCGTTTTCGTCACGTTCTGCAATAGCGTTGTATTCTTCTGCGCTCTCCTCGCAGTATGTCTTTACCGCCCACATACGCCACCTGATAGCTTCCATATCCATCTTGTATTGCTCTTGTTTCAACTGGTTGTATAGGTCTGCTTTTTTCATAATGTCTGCCCTCCGTTGGGCTGTGTTCGTTGTTTGATGGTTCACACTTTGCCAAAAGCCTCGACCATCGTCCACAAAAGTGAGTGACCAATAAATCCAATCGGGTCACTACCGCTTGGTGACTGGGCTACAGCCTAAAATTATTTTGTTGCAATTCTGGGATTCCTCGCGATGCGTGCGTGTACGGCTGTGCGCGTATGTGTGCGTAACGTGTGCGCGTGTATGCGTGTCGCGTGTCCGTGTGCGTACGTGTGTGTGTCCGTGCGTGGGTGTGTCCGTGTGTGCGCGTAGGTGCGCCCAGAGGTATCCGCAGGCACACACACACCCGTGTCCGCAGGTACGCGCAGGTATCCGCAGGTGCGCCCGTGTGCATACCTGTGTGCGCGAAGGGGCGGGGGGGCGTGCGGACGCGTGACGTGCTGTGTGGTTACCGCAGGTATACTAAAAAAGCTAAAATTCAATAAAAAGAATTAACCGAAGTTTATCCCCTAAGTATTTGTTTTCCTTATGTATTCTTATGTATACTTAAGTATGACAAATATTCATATAAAGGGACAATTTAATTACTATTAGTTATGGAACTAAAAAGTTGGCTCGCGGGTCTAAATAAGCTAATAAAGTACTTGACATTAAGCTATAAATATGCTATAATATACTTATAGTATAGATTAATTTAAAGCCTTAAGGATACTTAAGTAGTCTTAGATATTATTCTTTAATGATTATTCTTTAAAGTTAAATACTAAACGCGTCCCTAAGTATACTTAAGATAACTTAAGGAGAGTCCTATGGACGATAATACAGCTACTCCGAAAAGGAGAAGGGGCAGACCCAAGAAATCAGATATGGTGTCAAGAAAAAAAGGCACTACTGGTTTGTCAAGGGGTCGCCCGAAGGGTGATGCGGCTATCATCAACGAGTACAAGGGCAGGATGTTGTCATCCCCTAAGTCTCGTAAAGTCCTAGACTCGATATTCGATGCGGCACTTAACGATGACCATAAGAATCAAGCCGCGGCATGGAAGTTAGTCATGGATAGGATATTACCCACAGCTGTATTTGAGAATGATGTCATTAAGGGCGCGGGTAAGTCAGCGATACAGATAAACATTACTGGAGTTGGAGGAGAGACTACAGTGGTGTCAGGGAATACAGAGGATGTCATAGACGATGGAGAAATCATAGATGGCTAAGTACTTTGATAGAGACGAGTTCGCTTGTCAGTACACAGGTAACAACGAGATTGAAGATAAGTTTATTGAGAAGCTAGATAAGCTAAGAGAAGCCTGTGGTTTCCCCTTTGTAATTACGTCAGGATATAGAGATAAAACACACCCCATTGAAGCTAAGAAAGCAAAACCAGGAACAGGAACTCATGCACAAGGCATTGCCGCGGATATTAAAGTCACTAACGGCTACCAACGGTTTCGTATCGTTGAGAAGGCTATCGCGCTTGGATTCACAGGCGTGGGAGTTGCTCGTGGCTTCGTCCATGTTGATATCCGCAGTCCTGACGATACAACCCCTTATGTAATGTGGACTTACTAGTTGACTGAGTTAAACGTATCACTCTTACCGTGGCAACAGGAAGTCTTTGAAGACACAACTAGATTCAAGGTCATAGCCGCAGGTAGGCGTACAGGTAAGTCCCGTCTAGCCGCATGGATGTTAATCATCAGGGCTTTACAGTCTGATAAGGGTCATGTCTTTTACGTTGCACCTACACAGGGTCAGGCTAGGGACATTATGTGGCAGGTATTGATGGAGATAGGCAACCCCGTCATATCCTCTAGTCATGTTAATAACTTACAAATAAAGCTAGTCAACGGGGCAACCATAGCACTCAAGGGTGCAGATAGACCAGAAACCATGCGTGGTGTCAGTCTTAAGTTCCTCGTTATGGATGAGTATGCGGATATGAAGCCAGAGGTCTGGGAGCAAATCCTTAGACCTGCACTAGCTGACCAGAAGGGAGATGCACTGTTCATTGGTACGCCAATGGGACGTAATCACTTCTATGACTTATATAACTATGCTTGTGTGGCAGAGGATGAGACCTTTGTAGGCTATCACTTTACAAGCTATGATAATCCACTACTAGACCCTGAAGAGATTGAAGCGGCTAAGAAGTCTATGTCCGCATTTAGTTTCCGTCAGGAGTTCATGGCATCATTCGAGGCACAGGGCAGTGAATTATTTAAAGAAGATTACATTAAGTTTTCTGAAGAAGAACCCACTAGTGGTCAGTATTATATTGCTGTCGATTTGGCGGGGTTTGCTGATGTGGCAAAAGCTACAACTAAAACTAAACGACTTGACCAAACGGCTATCTCGGTTGTTAAAGCAAATGAAGAAGGTTGGTACGTTGCTGACATCATTCATGGTCGTTGGGGTGTGGAAGAAACTGCACGTAAAATCTTTGAAGCTGTACGAGACTATCGTCCAGTATCTGTCGGGATTGAGAAAGGGGCGTTAAAGAACGCTGTACTTCCATACATCTCAGACTTGATGAAGGCTAATGATAGGTTCTTCCGTATTGAGGAACTAACTCACGGCAACAAGAAGAAGACCGATAGAATCGTGTGGGCTTTGCAGGGTAGGTTTGAACACGGTAAGATTACACTTAACAAGGGTTCGTGGAATACAGAGTTCCTAGATGAACTGTTTCAATTCCCCAATCAACTTGTACACGATGACTTGATTGACTCACTCGCTTACATAGACCAGTTGGCTAACATAGCCTACACCTCGGACTATGTGGAAGAAGAATTTGAATTTTTAGATACTTACGCAGGGTACTAATATGTTACTAGAAGATAAGGAAAAGTTTACACTGGAGCAAGACTTAGAAGGTTGGGTCATTGACAAATGTCAAGGTTGGCGTGACCACTATGAGTCTAACTACTCACAGAAGTTTGATGAGTACTATCGCCTATGGCGTGGTCAGTGGGCGGCAGAGGACAAGACTAGAGATTCGGAACGCTCGCGTATTATCTCCCCTGCTTTACAGCAAGCAGTTGAGTCATCCGTTGCGGAACTAGAGGAAGCTACCTTTGGTCGTGGTAAGTGGTTTGACATTGAGGATGACGTTACGGACAACGAGAAGCGTGATATAGCGATGTTACGTGAAGTCCTATACAAAGACTTTAAAAAGAATAAAGTCCGTAAGAGCGTAGCTGAGTGCCTTATCAACGCGGCTGTGTTTGGTACGGGTATTGCTGAAGTAGTATTAGAAGAAGAGAAAGAGTTTCAACCTGCAACACAGCCTGTCATGGGTGGAGAATTAACAGCAGTTGGTGTCAACATCGTAGATAAGACTTGCGTAAAGCTACGACCAGTAATGCCACAGAACTTCCTTATCGACCCACTAGCTACTTCCATTGAGGAAGCATTGGGTTGTGCAGTAGATGAGTTTGTCCCTATGCACTCTGTAGAGCAACTACAGGAAGCAGGAGTCTATCGTGACGTATACGTAGGTGATGCACCATCAGACTTTGACATTGAACCAGATAAAGACTTAGCTGTATTCGAAGACGACAAAGTACGTCTCACTAAGTATTATGGTTTAGTACCTCGTCATTTATTAAAGGCGGCTCAAGAAGAAGAAGAAGACGAAGATGCAGAAGTAGAAGAACTAGTCGCTAATGAAGAGAGTGATTCATACTACGTAGAGGCTATCGTTGTTATTGCTAATGACGGTACTTTACTTAAGGCTGAAGAGAACCCGTACATGATGGGTGACAGACCAGTCGTTGCATTCCCGTGGGATGTCGTTCCTAGCCGTTTCTGGGGTCGAGGAGTATGTGAGAAAGGGTATAACTCTCAAAAGGCGTTAGACGCAGAACTACGCGCTAGAATCGATGCCTTAGCCCTTACCATACACCCAATGATGGCTATTGATGCTACACGTATGCCTAGAGGTGCTAAAGCAGAGGTACGTGCAGGTAAGACTATCTTAACCAACGGCAACCCTGCTGAAGTCCTACAGCCATTAAACTTCGGTAATGTTAGCCAAGTTACCTTTAACCAAGCCGCTGAACTACAGAAGATGGTACAGACAGCCACAGGTGCTATTGACTCTGCGGGTATCTCTGGTTCTATCAACGGGCAGTCTACAGCTTCGGGCATCTCTATGAGCCTCGGTGCTATCATCAAGCGTCACAAGCGTACGTTGATTAACTTCCAAGAATCATTCCTTATTCCATTCGTAACTAAAGCCGCACATCGTTATATGCAGTTTAACCCTGAGCGTTATCCTGTAGCGGACTACAAGTTCCATACGTCTAGCAGTCTAGGTATCATTGCTCGTGAGTATGAGGTTACACAGCTTGTGCAGTTACTACAAACTATGCAACAAGACAACCCAATGTACTCACAGTTGATTATGTCAATCATTGATAACATGAACTTGTCTAACCGTGAAGAACTTATCTCTTCGTTACAACAAGCTAATCAGCCTAACCCAGAAGCACAGCAAGCACAACAAGCTATGCAACAGGCACAGGTTGAGTTCCAGAAGTCACAGACTGCGGCACTACAAGGTCAGGCGTTTGAGTCACAGGCTAGAGCGCAGAAACTTGCGGCAGAGGCTAGTGTTGTACCACAGGAACTTGAGATTGACCGTATCAAGGCTGTTACGGCTAACCTTAAGTCAGGCGATGCAGATGACAAAGAGTTCCAGAAGCGTCTTAAAATATCAGAGCAGTTACTAAAAGAACGTGAAGTAGCTGTAAAAGAAACCCAACAAGGAAAAGCAAATGATAACACAGCTTCAGTTCAACAAGGCTTTGGAGGAAATCAATCAGTCGTACCAACTCCAGAACAAGCGGTTGGAGGCATTGGAAGCAGACCTCCGCGTCCTCAAGGAATCCCGCAAGGAGAAATCTAATGCCAACAAAAAAAGACCCAAGACTAGCTAGAGCAGGAGTCTCTGGCTTTAACAAACCTAAGCGTACACCTAATCACGCCAAGAAGTCTCATGTGGTAGTGGCTAAGGAAGGTGACAAGATTAAGACCATACGCTTTGGTGAGCAGGGCGCAAGCACAGCGGGCAAGCCTAAAGCAGGTGAGTCCGCTAAGATGAAAGCTAAACGTAAGTCCTTCAAGTCTAGACACGGTAAGAACATTGCTAAGGGTAAGATGTCTGCGGCTTATTGGGCTGATAAAGTTAAATGGTAATCAGGAGAATACTATGCCATACGGTAAAGGTACATACGGTAGTAAAGTAGGAAGACCTGTTAAAAAGAAAACCAAAGCTAAAGCTAAACCTAAAAAGAAACCAATGAAAATGGGCAAGTATTGATGCCTACTAAAAAGAAATCCACAGTAAACAAGGCGGGTAACTACACTAAGCCTACCATGCGTAAGAACCTGTTCAATAAAATCAAAGCAGGTACTAAGGGTGGTAAGGCAGGACAGTGGTCTGCTAGGAAGGCACAGATGCTTGCTAAAGAGTACAAAGCTAAAGGTGGAGGGTACAAATGAAAGGCGTTAAACACTATAAAAAAGATGGTACTGAACACAAAGGCACTACACATAAAATGCCTAATGGTGAGTTACATACTAATAAGTCTCACACTAAAACAAGCGTAAAACTTTTTCATTTAAAAGACTTGTCTAAAAAAGCCCAGATGAAAGCAAAAGGTAAGAAGTAATGGCTTTAAAAAAATCACAGAAAAGCCTTAAGAAGTGGACTAAAGAGGAATGGGGTACTAAGTCAGGTAAACCCAGTACGCAAGGCAAGAAGGCTACTGGTGAGCGTTACTTACCCAAGAAGGCACGACAGGCTTTGACCAAAAAGGAATATGCCGCTACGACACGTAAGAAACGTGCTGACACCAAAGCGGGTAAACAAGTAAGTAAACAACCTAAAAAGATTGCAAAGAAAACAGCAAGACATCGTAAATAATACTTGACATTCTTAGTAAACTATGGTATAATATTACTATAATATACATTAAGTATGTTATTTAAATTATTAATTAAAGCTGTCCTATAGGGAGAAACAGTAGATGACTGATGTAGAACTAGAGAAGTACTATCGTTCCTTTGAAGAGATGTTCCGTTCAGATGGTTGGAAGAACTTAATGCAAGACTTTAAAGGAAGTGCAGAACAGGTCAACTCCGTAGAAGCCTGTAAAGACGACAAAGACCTTAACTTTCGTAAGGGACAACTTGTAGTCATGGCTAATATGCTGAACCTAGAGTCACAGATAGAAACAGCTAAACAACAAGCACAAGAAGAAGCAGAAGAATGAGACGTATGTTTGACTTCAAATGCGACAATGGACACGTTAACGAGTTCCTCAGAGACGTAGAAGTGGAAGAAGTTGATTGTCCTGATTGTGAGTTGAAGGCTAGAAAGATTGTTACACCTGTAAAAGTTAATCGTGGTAAAGACTCTTGGAAGGAAACACGGAAGTGGGCTAGACAAAGAGAGTCACACATGAACGCTAACAAGACGTAACACAATAACGTAAGGTTAACTCTTGACCATAGAACCCTTACACTTAATACACCTCCATAATGATATTAATCACGGAGTTTAATAATGGCACGACTAATAGATGAGCGTCCAGAAGACGTAGAAGAGAACGACATTGACACAACGCTAGAACAAGAACCTCAAGCTGAGGCAACTCTTGAAGAACCTGAAGCAGACATACCTGAGAAGTATCAAGGAAAGAGTACAGCCGAGATAGTAAGGATGCACCAAGAGGCTGAGAAACTTTTAGGTAAGCAAAGTTCTGAAGTAGGTGACTTACGCAAGGTTGTTGATGACTACATTCAGACACAACTCACCGACACTGAAACACAAGCAACAAATGCTGACGAAGAAGTAGATTTTTTCTCTGACCCCGACAAGGCAGTCGAGAGAGCAATTAATAATCACCCGAAGATTAAGGAAGCTGAGAACATCAGCAACCAGTATCGACAGTCAACGGCTATGGCTACACTGCAAACAAAACACCCTGAGATGCAGGGAATCTTGCAGGACGCTAAATTCGCTGAGTGGATTAAGGCTTCGAAGATTAGGACACGGCTCTTTGCACAGGCAGACCAACAGTATGACGTAGATGCCGCTGACGAACTATTTTCCCTATGGAAGGAACGTCAACAGGTTGTCACTCAAACTGCCGTTAATGAGAAACAACAACGAAAGCAATCTGTTAAATCCGCATCTACAGGCAATGCCCGTGGTAGTGGTGAACAGAGAGCCAAGAAGGTCTATAGACGCGCAGACATTATTAAACTAATGCGTACTGACCCAGACAGATACCAAGCACTATCAAATGAGATTATGCAAGCGTATGCAGAAGGGAGGGTACGAAACTAATATTATTTATAAGGTGAATTAAAAATGACAAATAGAACATCTACTTATCCCGCTACTACCGTGGTTGATAGTGGCACTACATACAGTACTGTCGCAGGTAACACTAACGCGGCTACTTTCGTACCAGAAATCTGGAGTGACGAAGTTGTTGCGTCTTATCAATCTAACCTTGTACTAGCTAACCTAGTTAAGAAACTTTCTATGACTGGCAAGAAAGGTGATACTCTTCACATTCCTAAGCCTGTTCGTGGCGATGCTCACGCTAAAGCAGAAGGCACAGCGGTTACTGTACAGAACGCTACTGAAGGCGAAGTACAAATCGCACTAGACAAGCACTTTGAGTACTCACGTCTAATCGAAGACATTACTGAGACTCAAGCATTGTCTTCACTTCGTCAGTTCTACACTGGTGACGCGGGTTACGCTCTAGCTAAGCAAGTAGACACTAGCTTGTTTGAACTAGGTAAGCAGTTTGGTACAGAAGCCGCAAATGGTGTGCTAACTGATTATGTCAACAGCAACTCTTACAACTTCTCTGGTGCTTCAGGTGTTGAGGCTTATGCCGCTGACGCTGTTGCCGCGGCTGACGTATTCAACGATGTAGGTTTCCGTGAGTTAATTCAAAAAATGGATGATGCTGACGTACCTATGGACAATCGTTGTCTAGTAGTACCACCATCAGTACGTAACGCTATCATGGGTATCAACCGTTACTCTTCTAGTGACTTCGTAGATGGTAAAGTTGTAAACAATGGTCAAATCGGTAACTTGTACGGTATTGACATCTTTGTTTCTTCTAACTGCCCAGTCATCGAAACTGCCACCGAGAATACCGCAGGTGGTGCCGTTAAACAAGCTATGTTATTCCACAAAGACGCTATGGTTCTAGCAGAGCAACAAGGTGTTCGTTCACAGACTCAGTATAAGCAGGACTTCCTTGCTACTCTATATACTGCTGATACTTTGTACGGCACTGCTGTTCTACGTCCAGACGCGGCATTTAACATTATGGTTAACGCGTAGTAGTACTTAAGGGGTTTCTTCGGAAGCCCCTTTCCTCCTTTTCTTTTTTATACAATTCTTTTTTTTTTTTTTTAACTATAGGAATGTTTCATGGCTATATTCAGAGGTGTAGGTGGCTCAGGAGATTCATCGGACAGTTCCTTTCTACAAGCAATTACTGAGCAAGCTGAAGCCGCGGAAGCATCTCGACTAGCCTCAGCATCTGCCGCAAATCTTGCTGTTGGCTTTGCTTCTTCTGCTTCTAATTCCGCAACCACAGCAACTACTCAAGCAAATTCTATATTAAACCTTACAGCCGCCACTGGAGATGCAGGTACTAACGCATCCTATAATGCTTCTACAGGTGTGTTAACTATACCTAGAGGAGATGTAGGTTCTCCTGCCCCTGTTACTACAGCAAATGTAACTGCCGCAGGTGCGGCTATGTTAACTGGTGCTAACTTTACTGGTGCAGTCAGTGTAGGCAATCTAGGTGGTAATCAAAATTTAAACGTTGTTGGTAATATAATAGTAAGCGGTACAGTAGATGGTAGAGACGTAGCCGCAGACGGTACTAAGCTAGATACTTTAGAGCGAGTGTACAGAAGAAGATTTGCAGAAAACGCATATACTTACAGCTCTGTACTTAATTATTTAACTTACTCCGTAATACCTATTATAGATGACGTAAGAGGTCATACAACTACAGGCTCTGAGAATGAATTAGATTTCCAAATAACGGCAAGTCACTATGATATTAATTCAGCAAATGAGTTTCTTTTTTATGTAAGGGTAAAAGCACCTTATTCTGGTGCTGAAGACACTGTTAACTTGGGTACTGTTTCAGGTTCATCATCAGTGGGTAGCCTTAAGGCTTGGAATGTTGATGGTGATGTAACCAAACATCTTTCTCCTTATTGCGGTATGTCAACTACTTCTACAGGGGCTAATGCTTTTTCTTTTAATAATAACCATTCTTGGACTTATAACGCTGTAACTAACAAAACAACTATTGTTACTTATGCTTATCAAAGCAACTTACCGTCTGATGGGGATACTTTATATTTACATCCTTTTGATTGGGAAAGCACAGGAACATTTATTATTGGAGACTACTATCCTGCTGATGCTTACAACGCTAGTGGTACTGTTAATATTAGAAGAGACTATAAAATATATTTAGGCTATTTTAAAAATCAACCCGTATTGGATGCTTATGCAAGGGAAACTACTGGTGCAGAAAACATAGCTATTAACTCAGTAGGTGGTGTATTAACACAATATCAGGATTAAATTATGCAAGTAGGTTACTTACAGTTAAATTCAGAAGGTGCTACTGAACAAGTAATACATAGTACTCACAGTTCAAGAGAAGAGGCACATACAGCCGCAGTAGCTTTAGCCGACAGTCTCGTTGGTAATGATAATGTTTTAGAAGTACAAAGAGGTTATCCTAACAGCGAAACAACTTTTCATCCTAGAGTAAGTTACAACGTACCACCAACGGACGCACAAAGAAACCCATCTTAATAAGGAAGAACAACATGGTAACGGAAGAAACTAAACAAGCTGTAGACGTATTCGCGGCATCCACAGGTGTGATGTCACTAGCGGCTTGGTTGCCTCCCGTTGCTAGTATCTTTACTATTATCTGGTTAGGTATTCGTATCTATGAATCAGAGACAGTACAGAAGATTGTGCATAAGAAGTGAAAAAGTTATTTTGCTTACTAATGATGTTCTCATGGGTAACACTGGGGGACAACGCTCAGGAAGGTAGTTTGAATACGTACCACGGTTCTGACTCAACTACTAATAGTAACAACACAACTACAGATACGTCAACTAGTAATACATACAATGGAGCAGGAAGCAGTAGCGAAATACCAGTAGGTTCTGCAATTACTCCTAGTTACATGAGTAATGGTATGGACACTT
>OBMK010002251.1_pt1 | contig 14869 bp, 7 predicted proteins | sample 1539081 | NCBI WGS metagenome assembly OBMK01 (sample SAMEA3355528, study PRJEB22509) | marine metagenome | biome: marine; feature: river plume; material: water | place: USA | collected 2010-08-07 | depth 0.5 m | reverse complement strand
GAAGCCTACGCAGATGGGCAGACTATGCGAAAAAGGCAATCGCCAAAGCGGAAGAAATTGAACGCACCCGACTCGGAGCCAAAGCCCAAGAAGACTACGAAGAAGACTGCAGCGAAGCCCAAGCATGAACCCGCAAAGATAGTTGAAGAGATTCCTATTGAGGAACAGCACAACATAATCTTTAGACCTAATGAAGGACCACAAACAGAGTTCCTTGCGGCAGGTGAGCGTGAGGTGCTGTATGGCGGCAGTGCAGGTGGGGGTAAGAGCTACGCCATGCTGGCAGACCCATTACGCTATATGGGCCACCCAAGCTTCTCAGGATTGCTCCTACGGCATACTACGGAAGAACTTCGTGAACTTATATTCAAGTCGCAGGAAATGTATCCCAAAATCTGGCCGGGAATTAAATGGTCAGAACGTAAGATGCAGTGGACTGCACCCTCTGGTGCTAGACTTTGGATGTCGTACCTAGATAAAGAAGATGACGTGTTACGTTATCAAGGTTTGGCATTTAGTTGGATAGGATTTGACGAGCTAACTCAATGGAGTAGTCCCTTCGCTTGGAATTATATGAGGAGTCGCTTGAGATCGACAGCACCTGACTTGCCTATCTTTATGAGAGCGACAACAAATCCCGGCGGCAGAGGTCATCACTGGGTTAAGAAAATGTTTATTGATCCAGCACCAGCGGGAAAAACCTTTAGTGCAACGGACATTGAAACAGGTGAGATACTCCAGTATCCTGCAGGACACGATAAAGCAGGAAAGCATTTATTCAAACGTAGGTTCATACCTGCGAGACTTTCTGACAATCCTTATCTGTCAGAGCAAGGTGACTACGAAGCCATGCTGCTTTCCTTGCCCGAACAGCAACGTAGACAGTTACTAGACGGTGACTGGGATATTAAAGAAGGTGCAGCCTTTACTGAGTTTGATCGTAAGGTTCACGTAGTTGATCCCTTTAAGATACCAAACAACTGGGTAAAGTTTAGGGCGTGTGATTATGGTTATGGTTCTTATAGTGCGGTTGTGTGGTTTGCTGTTGCACCTGACGAACAACTTATTGTGTACAGAGAATTGTACGTCAGTAAAGTTCTAGCAACAGACCTTGCCGATATGGTCCTAGACTTAGAGGCAGAGGATGGTAACATTAAGTACGGAGTGCTTGACTCTTCTCTTTGGCACAAACGTGGTGACACTGGACCTAGCCTTGCTGAACAGATGCTCAACAGAGGATGTCGTTGGAGACCGTCAGATCGTTCTAAAGGCTCTCGTGTAGCAGGTAAGAACGAAGTACACAGAAGACTACAAGTAGATGAGTTTACAGAGAAGTCCCGACTAGTGTTCTTTAATACGTGTACAAATATAGTGGCGCAATTACCCGCAATACCATTGGATAAAAAGAATCCAGAAGACATTGACACACACTCAGAAGATCACTTGTATGACGCATTACGGTATGGTATAATGTCAAGACCAAGATTTAGCATATTTGATTACGATCCTAATGCTACGAGATCAATGGGTATGCGAGTAGCAGATTCAACATTTGGTTATTAAGGAAAAATAAATGGCAGAAGATAACGAAATATTTATTGAGGATGACGCTGTTATTCTTGAGGATACAGATAACTCAGTAGAAGAAGATGCAGATACTTCTAAAATTATTCCATTTATTATGGAACGGTATCATCGTGCTGAAGACTATCGTAGGCAGGATGAAGAACGTTGGTTAAGATCATATCGTAACTATCGTGGTATCTATGGACCAGAGGTTCAGTTTACAGAAGCTGAAAAGTCTCGTGTGTTTATTAAAGTAACTAAAACAAAAACACTGGCTGCGTATGGTCAGATTGTAGATGTATTGTTTGCAAAGAATAGTTTTCCCCTTACCGTTGATCCTACTGAACTGCCAGATGGTGTAGTAGAGAATGTAAGTTTTGATCCTGCTATCCCTAAAGAAATGCAAAAGGATAAGAAAGCTGATCCTGTATCTCCTTATGGTTTCAATGGAGATGGCAAAGAGCTACCAGCAGGAGCTACAGCAAAAACATTACAAGAACTACTTAACCCAGAATTGCGTGAAAAGCTAGAAGATATTGACGGTGTTAAAGAAGGTGCAGGTACTACACCCACATCCGTTACTTTTAGTCCTTCAATGATTGCAGCAAAGAAGATGCAAAAGAAAATTCAAGATCAACTTGATGAATCGTCTGCGTCTAAACATTTACGTAACACTGCCTTTGAAATGTCTTTGTTTGGCACAGGTGTTATGAAAGGTCCATTTGCTGTAGATAAAGAGTATCCTAGTTGGAATGATGAAACAGGTGAGTATGAACCTACCTTTAAAACTATTCCACAAGTATCTCATGTGTCGGTGTGGAACTTCTATCCTGACCCAGATGCAAACAACATGGACGAAGCACAGTATGTAATTGAACGTCACAAGCTATCTCGTTCACAGTTGCGCAATCTAAAGAAACGCCCATACTTCCGTAGTCAAGTTATTGATGAAGCTATTACTCTTGGCGAAAACTATGACAAAGAATATTGGGAAGATGATCTATCTGATTACGCACCAGAGCACGGCATAGAACGTTTTGAAGTACTAGAGTATTGGGGTATGGTAGACGTTGAGATGCTTATGCAGCAAGGTGTAGACATCCCCCGTGAACTACAGGATACTGACGAACTACAGGCAAACGTTTGGATTTGTAATGGTAAACTGCTGCGTATGGTATTAAATCCATTCAAACCTGCACGTATTCCTTACATGGCAGCACCCTATGAGCTAAACCCATATAGTTTCTTTGGAATCGGCATTGCAGAAAATATGGATGATACTCAAACACTTATGAATGGTTTCATGCGTATGGCTGTAGATAATGCTGTATTGTCAGGCAATCTATTGATTGAGGTTGATGAAACTAACCTTGTACCGGGGCAAGACTTGAGTGTGTATCCCGGCAAGGTGTTCCGTAGGCAAGGGGGCGCACCGGGACAGGCTATTTTTGGCACCAAGTTCCCTAACGTTGCTGGCGAAAACTTACAGCTGTTTGATAAGGCACGGGTACTTGCAGACGAATCTACTGGCTTTCCATCCTTTGCACATGGGCAAACAGGTGTTAGTGGTGTAGGTCGTACTGCTTCTGGTATCAGTATGCTTATGGGCGCAGCTAGTGGCACAATTAAAAACGTAATTAAAAATGTAGACGATTACTTACTTCGCCCATTAGGTGAGGGACTGTTCCGATTCAACATGCAGTTTGACTTTGATCCTGAAATTAAAGGTGATCTGGAAGTTAAGGCACGTGGTACGGAATCACTTATGGCTAATGAAGTACGTAGCCAACGGCTTATGCAATTCTTGCAAGTATCATCTAACCCAGCACTTGCACCGTTTGCTAAGTTTCAATACATTATTCGTGAGATTGCAAAGTCTCTTGATCTTGACCCTGACAAAGTTACCAACAATATGAACGAAGCTGCTATTCAAGCTGAACTAATGAAACAGTTCCAGCAAGAACAGCAAGCACAACAACCTCAACAAGGTGGTCCTGCAGGCGCAAACCCAATGGACCCATCAGGTGCAGGTGGTGGTAACATAGGCACAGGTCAAGTGCCAACACCTCAAGAACAAGGATTTAGTGGAAATGCAGGACAAGGAGCACCACAGCAAGCTCAAGGGGCTGGTCAGCAACCAAGCCCAATGGGATAAGTTTACAGACTATTTAAGTTTTTTAATAGAACAACAACATCGTGTTATGGAACAATCGGATAACGTTGTTGCAATGCACAGAGCACAAGGTGCCGTATATCAATTACGTAGGCTTAAACTACTTAGGGATGAAGTATTAAAAAATGGCTGAAGTAGGTACCAAGACAGGCTCAAAAACACAAGCAGGTAGGGATGTATACAAAACACCTGAAGGTGAAATGGTATCTGAAAAGTCTACTACTTTTAAATATAAAGGTAAGTGGATCAACGTACCTACCATACATAATGGGTATGCCTATGACGATGACATACTTCGCATGATGTTAGATTCGGAAGTTATAAAACCCACAAGTACCCATAAAAGTAAAGAAGATGCTATAAAGTCTGCTGTAGAAAGAAGTAAGTCTTTAAATTTTAACGAAGGTGGGATGGCTGACTATCGTAAACGCCTTGTTGATATGACAGACGAAGAACGTGCAGAAGTAGCACCCAGTGCGGGTAACTTCTCGGATGTGTACGGTGACAGGACAGATAAACCTTTATCTGTGCAAATGGCAGAGGCAGGACTTGATTTTACTCCGGTAGGTGCTGCAATGGCCGTTTCAGATGAGTTGGACCAAGAAGACCCTAGTCTTTTAAAGATTGCTGGTATAACTGCTGCAGAGGTTGTTGGTTCTGCTGCACCTATGGCTAAACCTGTCTTAAAAAGTATGTTACGTAAGGGCGATGATGTAGCTGTTAACTTAACAGAACAGGCACTAACTAATACTTTAGATGACTTAAATATTTCTGCTGATGATTTAGAAAAGTGGCGTAAGAAAAACTATGCTAAGAATAAGTTCAGAGTACCTCCTCAAGAAAAGTTAGCTGATGCTGCAGATGCCCTACGTCAAGGTGAGATAACATCTGCAGAGTTTAGGGAGCTATCAGGGGTTTTCCAACCCATCTTACCCATAAAGAAGATGCCAAAGTTTCCTACAAAGAAAGATGTAGCACAGGCTTTACATGCTACAGGTGGGGACAAAAAAGTAAACAAGGGTATTATTGGTGTAAATAAAACTATTGAAGATGGTACTCAAATATCTGCAAGATTAGATATACCAGCTTACAATGACACAGATACTTGGGTTGTAACTCTTCACGATGGTGTTGATAAAAGTGGAGCTACAGTAGGATATGGTCAAACTGCTGTTCTTAACAATGTAAATTTTACAACCAATCCTTTAGCTGCTTCCTCTATTGCTGCAGGTAACAGCAAGGCTACCATTGCCCGTATGAACGGGGAGTGGGAAAATATGGACCCTGAGGCTGTATATAAAAAAGCAACTGAATTATTAGATAGTGATGAATGGGTTCAAGTAGGTATGAATCCGTATAGGGCTTCCTACTTCTATGACAAAGCAGACGGTATGCCTATCCTAAGTGCAGAACAAGTTATCCAAGTTGGACCTCTAGTTCTAGCTAAGAAGGTTAAGAAGACAACGCCAGACGATGAAATGTTTCAATTCACAGATAAAAGAACAGGCGTTACAACAAATTTTAATCAAGGCGGGAAAGTAACGAAGAATCAAAATAGAGAAGACGCTATTGAATATGCAATAAGTAGATCAGATACTAGAAAGCAAGAGGAACCACCTATGCTAGAACAACAAATGGACCTTTTTAATGAAGGTGGCCTCAAGGATGAAGGTGGCATGGTAGACGAAGAATCGGGAAATGATGTTCCTAATGGTAGTACTAAAAAAGAAGTACGTGACGATGTTCCTGCCATGCTCAGTGAAGGTGAATTTGTTTTACCTGCTGACGTAGTTCGTTTCCACGGGCTAGAAAAGATCATGCAACTTCGTGATGAAGCTAAGTTTGGCATAAAGAAAATGGAAGCTATGGGTCAGATGGGTAATTCTGAAGAGGCTACATTGGATGACGATGTTCCCTTTGGCCCTGCCGATCTTATCATTGTAGGCGGTGGGCCTATGGAAGATGAAGACAAACCACGTGAGATGGCTGAAGGTGGTATGGTACACGCAGCTGCAGGTACGTTTGTACCCTCTAGTGGTATTGCAGGATACCAACCTTCTATCTATCAAGGCCAACAAACTACTGCATCTTACACCCCTCCACCTAGTTCTGTTGCACCCCCACCACCTACTGCATCACCTGCTGGTGGATACATGCCTAAGTTTGTTACAAATCAAACTACTCCGTTTAATGACGGTAGTCTTCCAGCAAATATAGGATCAACAAGTACAGCACAAACTGCAACTAATACCTCAACGGGTGTAAACACAGCGTCTACAGAAGATAAATTCTTTGATACAGTTGGTGATGTATATACAACAAAAGAATACATTAATCCTGAAACAGGAGAACGTAAAACCATTTCTTTCTACAATGGCAATCCTTTAGTAGATATTCCTGATGGATTTATTCTTCTTTCAGATTATGAAAATCAAACAGATGACATTGAGTCTACGTCCGTAGAAACAACGCAGGTAACACCCATTAGGGATGATAAGGGTGCAGATAAACTGCGCTTATCTAATATGACAATGCAACAATCTGGTAGTGCTTTGTCTGCGCTAAAAGATGCAGGTAAAGATTCTATTCTTGATGCGTGGCATAAAAACCAACAATCAAAAGCAATGATGACAACCCTATCTTTTATTAACCCTGTTGTGGGTATGGCAGGACGTGCTGCTGCTAGTCACTTTGGAAATCAATTAGAAGATTTAATGAAAGAAAAAGGCATAGACATACCTGATATAACAGCAGACAAACAAAGCTTTCTTCAAAAGGTAGGTACTGGTATAAAGAATATGTTTGCTGATGTGAGTAATCCTTTTTCAAATGTAGCAGAAGAGGGTACTTCATATGCTCCGATATACTCACCACAAAATTCTCCCTATGGTGATGGTGCTAGTAACAATCTATTAACGACAACTAATACAGGCAGTGCGTTTACAAGTAGTCAAGCCGAAGCATATGATAATGCGGTAAGCTCTGGTAATGTAGATGTAGCACAACATTATGAAATACTGAATGCTAGATATAATAGAATGTCTGAATATATGGCTGCAGGAGGTGCTGAAGGAGGAGCTTCTACAAGTGGAATGAGTTCCCACACTTTACAACAAGCGGAAAAATTATTTGACAGCGAAGGTAACAGAATATTCGACACCGTAAACGAAGCTGATGCTGCTAATAGCAGTGATGGTGATGGTGACTCTGGCACAACCACTACAGCTGCATCATCTGATAAAAACATTGTTGAAAAATTCTTTGACGGTGTTGCAGAATTCTTTGGTTTCGGAGGTGACGACTAGGTTTAGTGTACCTAACTATAAACACTAATATGACTGGCCTACCCATCCCCCTACCAACAGGCTACGGTGGCCCCAGTGAGAGGACATATAATGTCAGAACAACAAATAATGGCTGAAGAAATGCAGTCACCAAAAAAGGTAGCTTTTGCTAATCGTAAGTATACAAATGAAGAACGGTTACAGAAAGAAGAAGAAGAACTTGAAAAGCTACTAGAGGAACAAAAGGGTGAAGCTGAACAGGTAGAAGAACCTAAAGAAGCTGAACCCGCAAATGCAGAAGAAAAAAGTTTTAAGAAACGTTATGGTGATCTACGTAGGCACCAACAACAAAAAGAAAAAGACTACGAAGATCGTATTAAAGCCCTTGAAACTCAACTTAGTTCTGCAACTAAAAAAGAAATTAAGTTACCAAAGTCTGATGAAGACATTGAAGCTTGGACAACTAAGTATCCAGATGTAGCTGCTATCGTTGAGACCATTGCAATTAAAAAAGCAAAAGAACAATCACAAGGTCTTGAAGAACGTGTTCGTGAAATTGATGAAATGAAAGCATCAGCATCACGTGAGAAAGCAGAAGCGGAACTTATGAAGCTACACCCTGACTTTGGTGACATTCGTAACAGTGATGACTTTCACGAGTGGGCAGAAGAACAACCTAAGTGGGTTCAAGATGTCCTATATGAAAATGACGCAGATGCCCGTTCAGCAGGACGAGCAATTGATTTGTATAAAGCAGATCGTAATATTACAACTAAGAAGTCTGCTTCATCAAAAGATGCTGCACGTTCTGTGGGTACACGGAATGAACGCAGTAAGCCTCAGTCGGATGCTATGGGAAATGCTATCCGTGAATCTCAGGTACAGAAGATGTCTCCACAAGAATATGAAAAGCGATCAGACGAGATCATGGAAGCTATTCGGACTGGAAACTTTATTTACGATTTATCTGGCTCTGCTAGGTAATAAGTATTGACATTATAGTTATTTGTGTTATAACTATATGTATAATATATTATGCAGCCCCAGTGATGGAATACCTGTATAAAATATATTCCCCAAGCAAACAACAGACCTTACGGACTTACCTAGTAAATCATGGCCCGTAAATGTAACGCAAAGGCCAAGTGTTACACTTTACGCACCCTAAGATGTCTAGCCTCCAATATAAGTATCTGTGTGTTCTGCATCTGTTCTTGCTAATAGGAGAATGTTCAAATGGCATTTACATCAGCAGGCGGTTACGGTAATTTACCTAACGGTAACTTTTCACCAGTAATCTACTCCAAACAGGTGCAACTTGCGTTCCGCAAGGCATCTGTTGTTGAAGCAATTACCAACTCTGATTATTTCGGAGAGATTGCTAACATGGGTGACTCAGTTAAAATTATTAAAGAACCTGAGATCACCGTAAAAGAATATGCACGTGGTACGGCGATCACGCCACAGGACCTTGACGATGAAGATTTCTCGTTAACCATTGATAAAGCTAACTATTTTGCTTTCAAGGTTGACGATATTGAGGAAGCTCATAGTCATGTCAATTTCCAAAGCCTTGCTTCGGATCGTGCTGCATATCGGTTGTCTGACCAGTTTGACCAAGACGTTCTTGGTTACATGTCAGGCTACAAACAATCTGCACTGCACGGCAATGCCGATACTGCCAACACAACTACTAACGGTAGTGTTGCTGTATCGACTGCAGGTACAGACGAATTGCTTGCTTCAATGAAGCTAGATGGTTCTGACTTTAATGGTGGTTCTAGTGGCAACACTGTTGCTCTACTGCCACGTACAGGCGGTGCAACTGCTACACCTTCAACTGCAGGTGAAGCAAATCCACTACAACTTATTGCTCGTATGGCTCGTAAGCTAGACCAGCAAAATGTTGACACAACAGGTCGTTGGCTCGTTGTTGACCCAGTATTCATGGAAATCCTGCGTGATGAAGATTCTCGTCTTCAAAATGCAGACTTCGGTGAATCTGGTGGTATCCGTAATGGTCTTGTTGTAAACAACCTGCACGGTTTCCAAGTACACGTGTCTAACAACTTGCCTACTTTTGGTACTGGTCCTGCAACAAACGCAGCTTCTGGCTCAACTAACTACGGTGTTATCGTAGGTGGTCACAGTTCAGCTGTTGCAACTGCAGAGCAGATCAATAAAACAGAAACATATCGTGACCCTGACAGCTTCGCTGACATTGTTCGTGGTATGCATCTATATGGTCGCAAGATTCTTCGCCCAGAGGCGTTGGTCAATGCACTCTACAACTTACGATAAGGAGAATAGAAAATGGCTACTATTACTGCAACTCTAGCTCCTGCACACGGGAGTTCTTCACGTGGTCGTCAAGCGTATATGGTTGAACAAACTATTGACCTAACTGCAAATAGCATTGCCCCCGGTGATGTAGTACAGGCTATTACTGTACCTGCTAATACTAAAATTATTACAGCAGGTATTCAAGTAACAGCTTCTGCTACTCAAAACACTGGTACAGATGCTACTGCTACATTAGGCACAGCCGTAGACGCTGATGAGTACGTGGCTGCATTTGATATTGACGGTGCTGCTGATGGGGCGTATGCTCCTTCCGCTACTGTAGCTGGTGATGTTGTCATCACTTCTGCAGATACACTTGACGTAACTCTTGCAGGCGGCGGTGCATCATTTACTGCAGGTACACTACGTGTATACGCTGTAATGATGGACGTTAGTGCACTAGGCGAAATGACTGCTGACGAAGTAAGTCGTGACAACGCTTAAATAAACTAATTGGGGGGCAGGGAAACTTGCCCCTCTCAGCTTATCTAAAGGTTATTTAAATGGCAACTACGTACATCACACTAGTAAACGATACACTAAGACGTTTAAACGAGGTCACACTAGATACTGCTGGTGATGGCTTTGATACTGTACGTAACGTACAAGCTCTTGCTAAAGATGCTGTAAACAGTAGCATTCGTCTTATCCTACAAGACGGACAAGAATTTCCTTTTTTAAAAACAACATTTACTCAAACCTTAACTACCGCACAACGAACCTACGACTTTCCAGATAATATGGGTTCGGTAGATTGGGATTCGTTTTTTCTAAAAAAGACTACCGGGTTGGATAATACCCCTAGACATTTAAAAACATTAACATATAATGATTACCTACAAAACTATCGCACACAAGATGATGAAGCTGATCAAACAAATGGGACAGGTAAACCTACCTACGTGTATCAAACACTAGAAGAGAAGTTTGGAATTACTCCATTAGCAGATGCTGCATACGATGTTGAGTATATATACTTTAAGTATCCCGATGATCTTGCTCTGTATACAGATACAATGATTATTCCTGAACGTTTTAAGCACGTAGTTATTGATGGTGCAATTATGTTTATTATGCGTTTCCGTAGTAATGAACAAAGTGCAGCTATGCACCAAAGAAATTTTGAAGAGGGCATTAAGGCGATGCGCCGTATCTTAATGGATGATAACTTGTACATTCGTTCTACGGTAATTCAACGTCCAGCAAATAGTACTTTTAGTAGCGTGGTCTAATGGCTGATAATTTATCTTCCTTTAAAGTGTTTTGTCAGGGTGGTTTAAACACTAGTCGTGACGTGTTATCACAAGGTGAGAATCAACCGGGTTCTGCTATTAGTCTAATTAATTATGAACCCTCTGTTACAGGTGGTTATCGTAAGATCAACGGGTTCCGCAATGACTATGGCACAGTAACAGGCACAGGCAGTGTTTTAGGTGTTTGCGTAGCTAACGGGATCAACGATGGCATTCTTGCTTGTCGTAAACCTTCTAGTGGCAATAACTATTTACACTACTGGAATAACTCTACAGATGCTTGGGTTGCAGTATCTACATCTGGCTCTCCTACAATGGTAGGCGTTACTAAGGTACGTTTTACAAAGTACAACTGGGGCGCTGCAAAGATTATACTTACTGATGGAATCAATCCTGCAGCTACATACGATGGCAGTACCTACACGCAGATTACACATGCTGACGCACCTGATGATCCTAAGTTTTCTGCAGTGTTTCAAAACCACATGTTCTTAGCTGGTGATCCTAACGAAAATACGAACCTTTACTTTAGTGCACCTTATGATGAAACTAGTTTTGCTGCTGCTAATGGGGCAGGAGTTATTAACGTAGGCTTTCCTGTTGTAGCAATCAAACCCTTTCGTGATGCGCTATATGTGTTTGGTAGTAATAATATTCGTAAGCTTACAGGTAACAATATAGCTAACTTTGTACTTGAGAATGTTACAGATGACCTTGGGTGTTTAGCTACAGACAGCGTTATTGAAATTGGTGGTGACTTATTATTTCTATCTCAAGACGGCTTGCGTCCTGTTACTGGTACAGATAAAATTGGTGACGTAAATCTTGAAACGGTATCTAAGGACATTCAGTCTATATTTACTGACATTGTATTTGATATTGACTTAGAAGGTTTAAGCGCAGTAGTTATACGGCAGAAGACGCAGTTTCGTTACTTCTTTGCATCAGCCGATTCACAGGGTATTCTTGGGGGTTTTAGACAAACACCTAATGGCTTACAATTTGAATATAGTCAGATGTTAGGCATAACCGCTACTTGTGCCGATAGTGGATACATAGGACAGTTTGAATTTGTTATTCATGGAGACAGCGCAGGAAAAGTCCAAAAGCAAGAAGAGGGTTTTAATTTTGATGGTAACGAGATTTTCAGCCAATTCCAAACTCCCTTTTTTCACATGCAAGACCCAGAGCAACGTAAGATATTTTATTCAGTAGCTACCTACTTACGGTCTGAAGGTGACAATGAAATTATTCTGTCGGCTGTTTACGATTATGAAGATGTAAATACATTAAACCCGACAAACTTTACACTAACAACAAAAGGTGCGGCTGCATACTATAACGAAGCTAAATACAATAGTACTGCAATATTTGATGGGAATCCTTCACCCGTTCAACGTACTAACATATCGGGATCAGGTAAATCTGCATCCTTAAAATTCGTAACTAATGACACAAGTGCATCACACAGTATCCAAGGTCTAGTGATTACATTTGGAGTAGGAGATAGATTGTAAATGGCAGGTTATTCAAGGCAGTCAACAGCTGACATTGTTGCTAATGCGGTTATTAAGGCTGCACCAGTAAACGCAGAGTATAATGCTCTTCGTGACGCATTTGCTTTAGCTACTGGACACAAGCACGATGGTAGTTCTACTGAAGGTGGTTACGTACCTCTGATAGCTGACGCAGACGCATTAAATAAAGTAGTAGTAGACACAACTAACAATCGTATTAGCTTCTTCAGTGAGGTGGGCGGGTCTGCAGTAGAGCAAGTACGTATTCAAGATGGTGCCATTGTTCCTGTAACAGATGATGACATTGATATTGGTACGTCTGCATTAAAGTTTAAGGACTTGTATATTGATGGCGTAGGTTACATTGACTCTGTTACTGTAACAGGCGCTGCTACCTTTTCTAATATAGACGTTAACGGTGGTGCAATAGACGGTGTAACTATCGGTGCAGCTTCTGCAGGTGCAGGTACATTTACTGATCTCACTGCTACAGGAACTACAACTGTAACTACGGCAGATATAAATGGCGGTAATATTGATGGCACTATTATTGGTGCTTCTACTGCAGCGGCAGGTACATTTACTGCATTAACTGCATCAGGTACAACAACAGTAACAACTGCAGATATTAATGGTGGTAACATAGATGGTACAGTTATTGGTGCTTCTAGTGCTGCTGCTGGTAGCTTTACAACTGTATCGACATCTGGACAAGCTACATTGGCAACTGTTGATGTTAATGGTGGTAATATTGACGGTACTATTATTGGTGCGTCAAGTGCTGCTGCTATAACAGGTACAACTATTACAGCAAGTTCTGGCTTTGTTGGAAATTTGACAGGTAATATTACAGGAGATATAGATGGTGATATTACTGGTGATATTACTGGTGATGTAACTGGTAACGTAACTGCAGGTTCAGGTACATCTACATTTAACAATGTAACAGTCAACGGAACACTAGACGTTACAGGTACAACAATTGCTAACGTTACTGATCCGAGTAATGCACAAGATGCTGCCACAAAAAATTATGTGGACTCAGAGGTATCTGCACTTGTAGACTCAGCACCGGGAACATTAAACACACTCAACGAACTAGCTGCAGCATTAGGTGATGACGCAAGTTTTAGTACAACTATTACAAATAGTATAGCTGCCAAGCTACCACTTGCAGGTGGTACAATGAGCGGTGCTATAGCTATGGGTACAGCTAAGATTACAGGCTTGGGTGATCCAACAGCTAACCAAGATGCAGCAACTAAGAAATATACAACAGATACATTCTTACCATTAGCAGGTGGCACTCTAACAGGTGCAGTAGCAGCGGGTAGTAACAAAATTACCGCTACGTATACACCAAGTGCAAATGCAGACTTGACAACTAAGACATATGTAGATAGTATTGCAGGATCAGGAACTGCTGCAGCATCATCAGCTACTGCAGCCGCTTCAAGTGCTACAGCCGCTGCCTCAAGTGCAACTGGTGCAGCAAACAGTGCAACAGCAGCCGCTAGTTCTGCAACCTCTGCAGCAGCTAGTTTTGATTCGTTTGATGATAGATACCTTGGTGCTAAGTCATCTGCTCCTAGCGTAGACAATGATGGTGATGCCCTTCAAGTAGGAACTCTTTACTTTAATACTACCTCAAACTCTATGCAGGTATATGGTAGCTCTGGTTTTACTGCAGCGGGATCATCTGTAAACGGAACTACAGATCGCAACACATACACTGCAACTTCAGGTCAAACAAATTTTTCAGCTACATATGACGCAGGTTTTGTAGATGTTTACCTCAACGGTGTAAAACTTTTATTGGGTACAGACTTTACCGCTACATCAGGTACAGCAATTGTACTGGCATCAGGAGCTACAGCAGGGGATATTGTAGACATTGTAGGTTATGGTACATTTACCTTATCTACACATTACACCAAAACAGAAGCAGATGCTCGTTATCTACTAGAGTCAAATAACTTATCTGATTTAACAAGTGCCGCTACAGCCCTTACTAATTTAGGTGTTACTTCTACTGCCGCTGAACTTAACATACTTGATGGTGTTACAGCAACAGCTACTGAACTAAACTACGTTGATGGTGTAACATCTGCAATACAAACACAGGTAGATGCCAAACAACCTTATGCAACAATTGCAGTTACTGTAGTTAACTCTGGTGGTAACAAGTATGCTCTTGATGGAACTGTGCAACAGTTAGGTTTACTTGCACCTTCAATAACGTATAGGTTTGATCAGTCAGATAGTTCTAACTCAGGACACCCATTACTACTAAGTACAACTTCAGATGGTACACATGGTGGTGGTAGTGCATTTTCTACAGGCGTAACAGCAGTAGGTACTCCCGGCAGCGCAGGTGCTTATACACAGGTTAAACTAGAGCAAGATGCTCCTGATACACTGTATTACTATTGTTCTAGTCATAGTGGTATGGGTGGAGAGATAGACTCTAAAGCTACAGTTTCTAGTCTAAGTGATCTTAGTGTAACTGCCACCGCTTCTGAGCTAAATATCATGGATGGTGTAACAGCTACGACTGCAGAGATTAACTACGTTGATGGTGTAACTTCTGCGATACAAACTCAGATTGATACAAAGGCACCTATTGCAGGACCAACATTTACGGGAACTCTAGCCGCACCAACGATTAATGCTAGTACTGCATTACAAATAGGTGGGGTAGCAATAACATCAACAGCGGCAGAACTTAATATA
>OBMK010002245.1_pt1 | contig 14915 bp, 13 predicted proteins | sample 1539081 | NCBI WGS metagenome assembly OBMK01 (sample SAMEA3355528, study PRJEB22509) | marine metagenome | biome: marine; feature: river plume; material: water | place: USA | collected 2010-08-07 | depth 0.5 m | reverse complement strand
AGAACTGGATCATCCAGGCGATGTTCAAGCTCTATCCCTGGGAGCAGATGCTGCGCGACGACTACGCCGCCCCCCTGCCGACCGCCGATGTCCGGGTGCTTGAACCCGCCTGGAAGAGCATCCTGTCCAACAAGGCCATCCTGCCCCTGCTTTGGGAACGCCACAAAGGTCACCCCAATCTGCTGGAGGCCTATTTCGAGGGCGATCCGGGGCAGGCTGCTCTCGGGAATTCCTACGTCCGCAAGCCCCTGTTCTCGCGCGAGGGCGCCAATGTCGAACTGATCGACCGGGGCGTCAGCGCGGAAGCAGTCGTGGACGGCGGCTACGGCCAGGGCCGTTTCATCCGTCAGGCCCTGCACGACACCCCCCGGTTCGACGACGCCCACGTCATCGTCGGCTCCTGGGTGGTCGGCGACGAGCCGGCGGGCATGAGCCTGCGCGAGGACGCGGGCCGGATCACCCGCGACACCTCACGCTTTGTCCCGCACTTCATCCGTGACTGAGGCTCAATCGAAAACAGCGATCGGCCCGCGCAACCACTCTCAGACCCACGCCTGGATGGCAGCTGCTGATGATCGAAACTGAGACAAGCCGAGCCAAAAGACTGAAGGCGGCGACGCAAGGCGTGCATCAGGGCCTGGACGAAGCCGTCATGGCCGCCCGCCCCTTCGAAAGTCGCGCGCGATATGCGGAGTTTCTGCGAATGCAGCAGATATTCCATCGCGACGTGGCGGCCCTCTATAAGAACGAGGCTCTGACGGCCCTGATCCCGGATCTGGCCGCGCGGCGAAGGTATGACGCGGTGATCGCAGACCTTGGCGACCTGGAGGCCGAACCCGGCGTCGAGTCTGACAGCCCCGTATTTGAGGATCAGATCGCCGACATTCCCACCGCGCTGGGCTGGCTTTACGTGGCGGAAGGATCGAATTTGGGCGCGGCGTTTTTGCTGAAGGCGGCGGCCGGCCTGGGCTTGTCAGAGGCGTTCGGCGCCCGGCATCTGGCCGCCTCTCCGGACGGTCGCGCCAACCACTGGCGCAGCTTCACCGCCGCCCTGGACGCGGCGGAGATGACGCAGGCTCAAGAGGATCGGGCAACGGCCGGCGCCACAGCCGCCTTCGCCCGCGTGCGCGCCCTGGTGGAGGCGCACCTCGGACCGGATCAGTCGGCGGCGGCCTGAACCCCGCCGACCGTCTCCGCCTTATTGCGGCGCGACCCGCCAGACGGTGTTCGACAGATCGTCGGCGATCAGCAGGATGCGACGTTGAGGGTCGAAGGTGACGCCGACCGGCCGTCCCCTCGCCTTGCCGTCCTTGATGAAGCCCGTAGCGAAATCGACGGGCTGTCCCGCCGGACGACCGGCGTTGAACGGCACCCAGCTCACCTTATAGCCGGACAGGTCCTGGCGGTTCCAACTGCCGTGCTCGCCGATGAAGGCGCCCTGGCTGAAGGCGCCGCCGAAACCACCGTTGGTGGCGAAGCTCAGGCCAAGGGCCGCGACATGGGAGCCCAGGGCGTAGTCGGGCTTGACCGCCTCGGCCACCTTGTCCGGCCGCTGCGGATGGGCGCGCGGATCGACGTTCTGCCCCCAATAGCTGTAGGGCCAGCCGTAGAAGGCGCCGGGCCGCACCGAGGTCAAATAGTCGGGAGCCAGTTGCGGGCCCAATTCGTCGCGCTCATTGACCACGGCCCAGAGAGCGCTGGTGGTCGGCTCAATCGCCAGGGCCGTCGGATTGCGGATGCCGCTGGCGAGGATGCGGTGGGCGCCGGTCTGCCGGTCGATCGCCCAGACCACGGCGCGGTCCTGCTCCACCGCCATGCCGCGCTCGCCGACATTGCTGTTGGATCCGATGCCGACGTAAAGGGTCTGGCCGTCGGCGCTGGAGGTCAGTGACTTGGTCCAATGGTGGTTGATGGCCGAGGGAAGCTCGGTCAGGACCGCGCCGGGCGCTGTGATCCGCGTCTGTCCAGGCTGATAGGGAAAGCGCAGCAGGGCGCCCTGCTCGGCCACGTAGAGGGCGCCGTCCACGAAGGCCAGGCCGTAGGGCGCGTCCAGATTGTCGATGAAGGTCGTGCGGAGTTCGGCCTGTCCGTCTGCGTCGGCGTCGCGCAGCAGGGTGATCCGATCCCCGCCCTTCACGCTGCTCTTGCCCTTGGCCTTGATGAGGCCGGCGATGACGTCCTTGGGACGCAGCTTGGGCGCATGGCCGCCCGACCCTTCCGCCACCAGAATGTCCCCGTTCGGCAGAACAAGAATCTGGCGCGGAATCTTCAGGTCGGTCGCCAGGGGCGTGATGGCGAAGCCAGCGGGCACGGCGGGCCGGTCGCCGTTCCAGCCCACCGGCTCGGCGATCTTCATCGGTGGAACCAGGGTCTGGTTCTGGGCCGGCAGATCGGGATTGGGACCGGTCTGTCTGAGGTTGGGATCGCTGCGACTGCAAGCCGTCAGGGCCAGGAGCACGGCGGTCGCGCCGAGAAGGTGTCTGATCATCGTGCAATCCCCCGAACCGGCGCGGCGCTATAGGCGAACCACCCTGCGACAAGGACGAAGAGGGTGGACAGGATGGACAGAGTCAGGCCCAGGGCCCCGACCGAGCTCCATGCGTCCTGGCTGTGCTTGAAGGCGTTGATCAGGCCGCAGAGCCAAGCCAAGGCCAAGGCGACGACATAAGTCAGGGTTGCCAGCCGCTGAGGGGTGCGCCAGGCCAGAACCAGTTGGACGATCGCCCACAGTCCTGCGACGCCGCCGAAAACCAGGGCGCCGACAATCAGCCAGGCCGAAAAATTCGACCACTGCATCTCGGCGGTCCGCAGATAGGCGATGTCGCTGATCAGGGCCGAGGTGAACAGGGCGATCGGAAAACACAGCAGTATGGCGTGGAGTGGATTATGGGCGGGGCGCTCCGACCCTGTGGCGGCGATCATCGACCTTCAATCTCCTCGTCCAGCCTTCGTCTGTCCGAGCCCAATCCTCCGTCGAGGAATTTGGTTTCATCAGATCATCGAGGGAGCGCGGCCCTGGGCGGAAAGGCTGTCGCCGCCGCCATCATCTCCGCTACACAATCCGAGATTAAGCCGCGCTCGGTCCGCGACGCTTCGTCGCTGAAGACAAGGCCGTCTTCCCCGAACGTCGCGCCGCGCACTCGACAGCTCATCCTCGAGACTTCATTGAAACCTATGTCTCAAGTCCAAGCGCCCGGCCGGGCCGCCGACGCCCTTCAGATCATCGAGGCCGCCATCGCCCAGGCGGCGGCCAACGGGCTCGACAGCCTCACGATGCGCGACCTCGCCCACGCTGTCGGCAAGAGCACGACGGTCATCGTCAACCTCTTCGGATCGAAGGCCGGGCTGATCCAGGCGGTGGGAGAAGAGGCGCTGCGGCAGGACGCGGCCTTTCACGCCGCCTTCTTCGCCCCCGTCGCCGGCCTGCCGCCCAGCCGAGACGCCCTTCTGGCCTTGTTGCGGCACTATCTGCGCCTGCGCGCCTCCGACAGCGCCGGTTTCGCGCGGATCTGGGAGGCGCTGTTGATCGACGGAGACGCCTGCGCCGAGCGTCGCGATCTCATTCGGCGCTGGGCCGCGATGCGGGAGACGGCGTGGGCCGACTATCTGGCGGCTGATCCCCGGCTGGTCGATTTCGCCTCCATCATCGTGGCCTGGACCACGATGGAGCAGTTCTACGCCGGAGCCCTGGGCGAACGCGCAGACTATGAGGTGATCGCGTCCGAAGGTCTGGGCGGCCTCGTCGACCGCGCCTTCGGCGAGACTGAAAGGCCGGCGACCGCGACCCTCTGGCACAGGGAAACCCTGATCATACCCCAGGCGCCGGCGGCCGGACTGGAACCGGATTCGATGAAGCTGAAGCTTCTGCATATCGCGGCGGATCAGATACTGGAGCGGGGTCTGGGCGCCCTGACCAACCGGTCCGTCAGCGCCGTGGCGGGGACCTCAACCTCGACCATCGCCTATCACTGGCCCGACATGCGCCGCTTCGTCCTGGATGCGGTCTGGCACAGCGTCTTCCGTGACATGCCGCTGTATCTGGCCGGTCAACGTCCAGAAGGCGACCCGGCGTCGGCGGACCTGGAGCGTTGGGCGCGGCTGATGGCGCCGACAGTCGCCATCACGCCCCAGGCAGAGGGCTTCTACGTCCGATACGCCAGGCTGATCGCGGGCGTGTGCATGGAGGCGCGGCGCGACCCCGCGCTGCGTGACCTGGCCATGTTGCTGCGCGGTCCCGAAGGCGGAGGCACCTATTACAATCAGGCCGGCGTCTGGCCGGCCGACTTCGATCTCAATCGGCTGGCGGCGACGCGGTTCGCCCTCTGGATCAAGGCCGCCGCCCTGACCGCTCGGGCGACCGGAGAGCCCCTCGACGGGGCGGCGCTCAAGGCGGCCGCAACCCGGCTGGTTGCGCGTCGTAGGTGACAGAACACACGTTATCGTCGTGCGCGCTCAGCCCTGACTACGGCTGACAAGAACAGTTCTAACAAGCTTCATAAAAGCATTGCGCGCGCAATCTAATGCCGCATCGTTGTCGAACATCTGTTTTTCCACGCGACGATGCGGCCGGACTTCTCCCCAGGGTCAGGGCCCGCTTCGATCAGGAGGCGACCAAACGGCTGTTCGACGACCTTCAGCAACACATCGACACGCGAGGGTGGGGGCCCCGCGCGTCGCCCGATGGATGGTCAACATGCAACGTCTTCTTCTCGGCGCCTCGGTCGCCGTCCTCACGGCGGCGGCCCTGCCCGCCTCCGCCCAAACCCAAACCGCCTCTCAAACGGCCTCGGTCGATGACGTCATCGTCACGGCCCAGCGTCGCTCCGAATCGTCGCAGAAGGTCGCCGTGGCCCTGACCGTGGTGTCCGGCGAAACGCTGGACGACCGCAACATCCAGACCGTGAACGATCTGGAAAACACCGTGCCCAGCCTGGAGGTGGACAGCCAGCTGGGCGGCGGCCAGCCCCAGTTCCGCATCCGCGGCGTCGGCCTGACCGACTACGCCGCCAACAACACCTCGACCGTCGGCATCTATGTGGACGAAGTCGCCTATCCTTACGGCGTGATGACCCAAGGGCTGCTGTACGACATCGCCCGCATCGAGGTGCTGCGCGGCCCACAGGGCACGCTTTACGGCCGCAACACGACGGGCGGCGCGGTCAGCGTCATCACCAACGCCCCCACCGATCACGTCGCCGCAGGTCTGAACCTGAGCTACGGCAGCTATGACGCGGCCAAGATGGAAGCCTATGTCTCCGGCCCCGTCGTCGATACCCTGACCGCCCGCCTTTCGGTCGCGGCTGAATCGGGCGGGGCGTGGCAGTACAATCGCGACACCGGCGAGAGCCTGGGCGACAAGGACACCAAGGCCGCGCGCCTGCGCCTGACCTGGCGTCCCTCGGCCCAGACCGACGTCAATCTGAACCTGCACTACAGCCGCGACGAGTCCGACGGGCGGGGCCTGCGTCTGATCACCACCCCCTTCACCGCCGGCGGCGGGCGGGTCTATCCGATCGACACCGATCACCGCATCACCGGCTGGGGCATCTCGCCCTATTTCGCTCAGTTGATCGGCGCCTCGCCCAACGCCAAGCCCTTCCGGGACAATGAGGGCAAGGGCGTCAGCCTGCGGCTGAACCAGGATCTGAACTGGGCGACCCTGACGGCCATCGCCAGCTACGAGACGTTCGACCGCAAGGAGTTCAACGACTGGGACGCCACGGCATCGAACGAGGCGGGCACCTTCTTCTTCAACGACATCGACACCTCGTCCCAAGAGGTCCGCCTGGCCTCGCCGGCCGGCGGTCGGGTCCAGTGGTTGGCCGGAGTTTATCACGCCAATGAATCCGTCGGCGGCGGCTTCTATTCCGACTTCTCCGAAGCCAAGAGCCTGGCCTTCTGGATGAGCACCACCTACGGCCAGAAGGTCGAGACCACCGGCGTATTCGGAAATCTGGACTATCGACTGAGCGACCGTCTGACCCTGGTCGGCGGCCTGCGCTATGAGGATGAAACCCGCGACCTGAACAACTTCAAGACCGAGGTTCTGGCCCCCACGCCGTCCGTCCGGGCCACCACCTCCAAGTCGCAAGAGATGGGCGAGTGGACCGGTAAACTGGGCGTCGAATACACGGTCAGCGACGACATCCTGGCCTACGCCAATGTTTCGCGCGGCGTGAAGTCGGGCGGTTTCACCACCTACAACAGCGGCCTGCCGGACCAGCTGGAGCCGTTCAAATTCGAAGAGCTGATCGCCTATGAGACCGGTCTGAAGTCCAGCTTCTTCCAGCGCAAGCTTCAGTTCAACGCCGCCGCCTTCTACTACGACTATCGCGATCAGCAGCTGCAGGGCATCCTCTACACCCGCACGGGCCGCGTGGGCCGCATGATCAACGTGCCCAAGTCCCACATCCAGGGCGCCGAGATCGAGGCCGTCTGGCGGCCCCTCCCCAACCTGACCATCACCCAGGCCCTGGCCTACAAGTACGGGGAGTATGACGAGTTCTTCTTCGTCAACAGCGCCGCGACGGAGGCGGCGCGCGACAAGGTGACGGGCGAGTACAACACCATCGTCTACAGCGACCGCGCCGGCGAACGTCTGCCCTTCCCCAAATGGGACTACAAGGGTTCGATCGCCTATGACTGGCGGATGGGCGACTGGGGCGTCGAGGCCCAGACCAACTACGCCTTCCGTGACGAGAAGTTCAGCACCTCGGCCAACTCGATCATCGACTCCTTCTGGCTGGTCAACGCCGGCCTGACGGTGCGGCCGATGGACGGGAACTACGCCCTGGGCGTCTATGTGAACAATCTGACGGACGACTATTCCGAGGAGTCGCGCAATCGCTTCATCTCGGCCTCGACCGGTTCGCCGAACCCGCCCCGCACCTGGGGCGTGCGCCTGAGCTATCGGTACTGACGCCTTGCGGGCTTCGGTCGGTCGGCCGAAGCCCGCCCTTCTTCGTTGGGAGAGACACGCCTTGCAATTCCCCTGGAAACGTCTGGGCGGGACCGCCGCCGCCCTCGCCGCCTTGACCGCCTTGACCGCCGGAGCCGTCAGGGCCGAACCGGCGCCGCAGCGGTTCACCATCGCCGTCATTCCCGACACTCAGAACTACGTCGACTTCACCCATCAGCGTGCGGAGGGCTTCGCCTTCGACGCCCGCGACCTGATGGATCAGCAGCTTCAATTCATCGCCGACAACGCCGTGTCGCGCGGCGGCGACATCGTCTTCGCGACCGCCGTGGGCGATGTCTGGCAGCACCCGATCATCGACATCGACCCGGACCATGCGGCCCGGGGCTTCCGCCCTCGCCCAGCGCCGGCAGGCGCGGGCGTCGCGGCCTGGGCGGACGGCGTGCGGAATGTCGAAATCCCGGCGGCCATCGCCGCCTACGACCGGATCGACGGCGTCCTGCCCTTCTCTGTCGTGTCAGGCAACCACGACTATGACGGCCAATGGTGGGACGAGCAGTGGCCCCAGGATCTGACGGCGCCGCCGGGCGACCTGCGTCGTCTGGGCATGATCCACATCGGCGGCCTGACCGCCTTCACCCAGGCCTTCGGCGCGACCTCGAAATATTTCAAGGACCGGCCCTGGTATGTGGCCTCTCATGACGACGGCGCCGACAGCGCCCAGGTCTTCGAGGCGGGCGGCTATCGCTTCCTGCATATCGGCCTGCAGATGGCGCCGTCCGACGCCAGCCTGAAGTGGGCCGAGACCGTCATCCACGCCCATCCCGGCCTGCCGACCCTGATCACCACCCACGACTTCATCGACAAGACCGGCCAGCGCCGCGCCCATCCGGTCGTCGATCTGAACGCCCTCGATCCCTTCGACAACAGCGCCCAGGGCGTGTGGGACAAGCTGATCAGCCGCAATCCGCAGATCTTCATGGTGCTGAGCGGCCATCATAACGGCCAGGCCTTCCGTACCGACCTGAATCGACAGGGCGGCGCCGTCTATCAGCTTCTGTCCGACTATCAGGACCGCAATCAGACGGCGCTCGACGCCGGCCTGGCGCTGGGCCGCGCGCCGGGGATCGGCGACGGCTGGCTGCGGCTGATGATCTTCGACATGGGCGGCGATGTCCCGACCGTGCGAGTCCGCACCTATTCGACCTATTATGGGGTCTATGCGTCCGACCAGGCCGAATACGCCCGTCGCTACAAGCCCAATGAACAGCCCCAGATGACCGACGAAGCCTTTGTCGCCGCCGACGACTTCGTCATCCGCCTGGAAGATTTCCGCGCCCGCTTCGGCCCGGGCGCCGACGAGGCCGGGCGATGATCGGCCTGAACAATCGACTGTCGCGCCGCGCCCTGATCGGGGGGCTGGTCGCCGCGCCGGTCGTCCTCCGGTTCGGCCGGGTCCAGGCGGGCGCCGCCGATCTTTTCTCCCTAGGCGTCGCCAGCGGCGACCCTTGGCCGGACGGCTTCGTTCTGTGGACCCGCCTGGCCGCCGATCCCATAGCGCCGGACGGCATGGGCGGTCTCGGCGAGCCGATGGAGGTTCTTTGGGAGGTCGCCGCCGACGAAGGTTTCAACCGCATCGTCGCTGCTGGCCGAACCACGGCCCAGCCCGCCGAGGCCCATTCGGTCCATGTCGAAGTCCAGGGGCTGCTTCCCGGCCGCCCCTATTGGTACCGTTTCACCGCCGCCGGTCAGCGCAGCCCCGTCGGTCTGGCGCGCACGGCGCCGGCGCCCCACGCCGAGGTGGATCGGCTGAAACTGGCCGTGGCCTCCTGTTCGAACTGGGAGGTCGGCTATTTCAGCGCCTATGGCCATATGGCCGACGAGGCGCCGGACCTGACCCTGTTCCTCGGCGACTATATCTATGAATACACCCGCACCGGCGCGCGGGCGGCCAATGTGGTGCGACACTACGGCTTTGAGGACGCCACCACCCTGGCCGGCTATCGCAACCGCTACGCCCTGCACCGCACCGATCCGGACCTTCAACGTCTTCACGCCGCCGCTCCCTGTCTGGTGACCTGGGACGACCATGAGGTGCTGAACAACTATTCCGGCGTCTGGCCCGACGAGGGCGGGCGGCCCGACGACTTCCTGCGCCGCCGCGCCGCCGCCTATCAGGCCTTCTATGAAGCCATGCCGATCCGCCGCACGCGGCTGGACCGCCGGCTTCAGATGCCCATTCACAAGCGCGTCCGCTACGGCCGTTTGGCCGAGTTCTTCATGCTGGACGGACGCCAGTATCGGTCGCGCGGCGCCTGCGTCGATGAAGGCGGGGCCAAGGGCCAGATCGTGCCCGACAGCCTGTGCCTGGACCGCATCGACCCGTCGCGCACCTTCCTGGGTTTCGAACAGGAACGCTGGCTGTACGACGGTCTCGGGGGCGGCGACGCGCGCTGGACCATCCTGGGCCAGGACCTGGTCATGGCCGGGCTCCGGTTCGAAAACCCCAATGGCGAGACCCGCTACTGGACCGACACCTGGGACGGCTTCCCCGCCGCTCGCGACCGCATGACCCAGGCCCTGCATCAGCTGAAGCCGCGCAATCCCGTGGTTCTGTCCGGCGACTATCACTCCTTCTGGACCAATGACGTCCTGCTGGACAGCCGCGACGAGACCTCGCCGGTGGTGGCGACCGAGTTTGTGGGCACCTCCATCACCTCCGGCGGCCCGCCCTATGAGGGGCTGATGGCGGCCATGCCGGCCAATCCGCACATCCGCTTCTTCGAAAGCCGCGTGCGCGGCTATATGGCGATGGACGTCACCCCGGAGCGGATGATCACCCGCTATCAGGCGATCAGCGACGTGCGCGATCCCAAGGCGTCGATCTCCACCCTGAATCGCTGGGTCGTCGAGGATGGCCGCCCCGGGGCCCAACCGGCCTGATCCCGTCCAGAGTTGATTTCATGATTCGAATCCTGTCCCTGCGCGGCCGCGCCGTCGCGGCGGCCCTGGCGCTCGCCCCGTTGATCGTGCTGGCCGGATGCGCCTCCAGCCCCTCTCCCGCCCCGACCTTCTGGACCGGCTTCCGCGATCACCCGAAGGGCTATCTGACCGCAGGCGCGGCCCCTGACGCCTCCCGTTTCCTGCCGCCCCCGCCGGAGGCCGGGTCGCTGCGCGATCAGGATGACGTCGACCGGTACCGCGCCACCCGCGCCTTGAAGGACACGCCCCGCTGGGATCAGGCCCGCGCCGACAATGAGATCGAGACGCCGACCGCGCCTCGGGTCTTTGACGAGGCGCTCGGCATTCGGTTCGAGCCCGCGCGCATGCCGACCCTGACCCGGCTCCTGGGCCGGATGCTGGGGGACCTTGAGATCGTCCAGACCCCCGCCAAACGCGGCTTCTTCCGCCCACGTCCCTTCGTCACGGAACCGGCCGAAACCTGTTTCCCGCCCGAGCCCTGGCTGGCGAACAGCGGCTCCTATCCTTCCGGCCACGCCGCCCTGGGCTGGGCCTGGGCCCTGGTCCTGGCTGAAATGGCGCCGGACCGCGCCGACGCCGTCCTGGCCCGCGGCCTGGCCTATGGCGACAGCCGAATGATCTGCGGCGTCCACTACGCCAGCGACGTCGAGGCCGGCCGCCTGGTCGGCGCCGCCCTGGTCGCCGCCCTGAAGGCGAATCCCGCCTTCCAGGCCGACTTCAGCATAGCCCGCAATGAACTGAAGGCGGCGCGTCTAGAAGCGGAGCGTTGACGGCCTATAGGACTGATCCGGAAAAGTCGTATAGCAAAGCGGGCGAGGAGACTGTCGCGTTCGTATCACTTACGTCCGGACTTGCGCCACCGGCCAGAGCGACCGCTCGCCGGCGGCTGATCAACTTTGGTTTTTCAGTCGAAGAAGCTGCTGGTAATCGCCTTGCCGATATGCGCCGCCAGCACCGGTGGAACGGCGTTACCGACTTGAGTGAACTGACGGGCGGTAGGCCCCACGAAAACGTAGTCATCCGGAAAGGTCTGTAGCCGTGCACACTCCCGGACGCTAAGAGTTCGCGGAATCTCAGGGTGAAGATGGGATCGACCGCCACCGTTCGTACCGCCTGCTATTACTGTCTTGGAGGGTAGCGCCGGATCGAGCCTATCCACGCGCCCAAGCTGGTCTCGTTCGCCATAACCCAACGTCATGTATCGCCGGACCGACTCCGCATTGTGTTCGCGGGTTTCATGATTTGGGAGCCCTCCGACCCCCACCAAGGCACTCCCAGCCCCGACTTGAGCGTTGGAGAAAGCAGGCGACATGAAGGCGCGCCCGGTTCGAGAGCCGACGACGATCAACCGTTGCCGCTGTTGTGGGACACCATAGTTCGCGGCATCGAAGATGGTGGGTTCCGCAACCTTATAGCCCGCTTCTTCAAGCTGCCGGATAGCTTCGCCAAGCTGTGCACCGCCGTCGAGATCACGCAGCCCCGGCACATTTTCAATGACGAACGCCGAGGGCTGGAACCGCAAGATCAGTTGAACGAAATCGAAAAGCAGGTTTCCGTTTTTCTCGTGCGCGAAACCGGTCCGCTTGAAGTTTTCCCCACCCTTCGAAAACCGCTGATTGGCGGCGATGGAGAAAGGTTGGCATGGTGGCCCGCCAACGAACACGCCCTCAAAAGGAGCAGCAATCAGCGGGCTTAATGCCTCCACCACTTCTTCGATCTTTGAAACGTCGCCAGAATGAATAGGTGGCCCGAAGATATTCCAAGAAGGCCGGTTTTTCCGGAGCGTCTTGGAGAATAGCTCTTGGATCTCGAATCCAGCGACATGTTTCCACCCGATGGCTTCAAGGCCCAAATCCATTCCCCCGCATCCAGTAAAGAAGCTGACGAACGGAATCTCCGGCCCCTTTTTGAAGTCAGTCAACTTGGTCGGTGATTTGGCGCTCTCTGCCCCTACCCTCGCAAACTCGTAGCGTAGATCGTCATAGGTAAGGCCGGCATCGGCCAATACGTCGGCAAAGTGCTTTCCGGTCTGCGCTGCCAAATCGATCAAGGCGGTCTGTTTCTCCAACGCCGAAATCGAGACTTTGAGAGCGGCGGCGCTAGACATAGAGGTGCCCCTTGAAACTCGACTTGATGGATTTGTAGACCGCTCGCGCTTCGTCGGCGGTCTCGAAATCCTTCCGAGTGTTATCGCTCAACCACTTGTCATAGTAGCGGTGAATACCCCTGTGGCAGGAGGGGCAGACAGGCACGAGGTCGCTAAGGATGGTGCCTTTCGCGTTGTCTGTCCGCCGACCCGACGCAAGAGGCAGCAGATGGTGCAGATCGAGAACCCGTGGTGACCATGGGTAAGTTGCCGCCGTGTCCATTTCGCAAAGATCGCACCCTGTCGTCGGATTTTGCTTAAAGAACGCCGTGCGGACTTGGCTATTCCGCTCGATAACCACGTGCGTCTTCTTCAACTTGCCGCCTTCGCGGAATCCGGCCTCCACGACTTCCGCGATCACCGTCTTGGTGTAGGCTAGCGAATCCATGTCGCTCCCGCCCTTGAACAGGGATGCGCGACGTTGAATTTCGTCATCTCGGTTCACCAGCGGAATGCCGCCAATCGGGTCCAGCTCTTCGAAAATGCTCAACGCGTCATCGGGGTCGAGCGCAGCGTAAATGTTCTTACTATCGGTGTGCAGATAGGAAATCTGCGAGAGTATTCTCAGGCTCTCTCGCGATTGCCGCGCCGCAGGTCCGTATATCTTGGATACCGGACTTACTACCAGGCCGATGAAGGCGGTCTGATCCTCATTGCCTGTGAAGTGGCTCGTTTCGAATGCTGAGATGATTTCATCAATCGCTGTCGACGTCCCGTGGCCGCTGGCAAGCTTGGCCAGAACGTATTTGAGGGCGAACACCAACGGGTATCGCATGGTCGCCGTGGCCGCGTAGTTCTCAAAAGCTGGCGACGGCTCTGTGGTCGCCCTTGCCAAAAAGTGAAGATACTCGTCGGAGGTAACCGTGTCGGTCGCCAAGAGCGTCGCCACAGCGGTCGGCGCTGCTTTACCGTGATCTTCACTGACAAGGAGGCACACCTTCAGCGTCCGCCCGTAGTTCCGCCAAGGCGTGTAACCAGCTGGAGCAGCGAAATCGCGCCCGGTCGCCTTCAACAGATCAGGGCGGCTCGCCGCTCGGAAGTCGTTCGAAACCACGAACTTCGCAATCCGACGAACTGTCTCGAAATCGAAGTAGCCGACGTGTCCTTGATCCCAACGCCACATTTCTGACCGCGATGCCTTTGCCAAATTCGTCCCATCAGGGAGTCGAGAAATCACCCTGCTTAGTGGATAGACACGTCAAAATCGGACGTAGCGCCATTTCGACTCAGATTATAGCAGACGCTTCCGCATGGCGAAGGCAACCGAGAGCCGCTTGAGCGTCACACACAATGCCACACCAGAGAACCAGGGATACTCTAACGGCTTGCTTTCGACAGCTTTTATAAATTCTGGCGGAGACGGAGGGCGCGCTACCTTCCCTCTGTGCCTGGGTTTGGGGGGCGATTTGTCGATCCGCCCTAAGCCGCGCCCTAAGCCGCGTCGTCGGTCTCGCCCAGAAGAGCGAGCAATGAAGATCTGGGGATAACCGTTTTCGATCCGATCTTCACCCGCGTCAGGCGCCCATCGGCGAGCAATTCGAAGATGGTCGAGCGGCCGACGCCCAAGGCTTCGCTCGCCTCCTTTACAGAGAAGGCCAGCTTGTTGTCGTTCGCCGCGCTCATCTCCAGATCCCTTTCCTCTCGCGCCGGGCTGCGTCTTCCTCGCGCCTGTACGGATCGCCGTAGTTGGTCTCGCTAATAGCTAGGCCTTCGCGGACCAGCAGCCCGCCCAGGTCGCGGCCAGCGACCGTGCAGACGGCGACGTTCCGGCCGTAGCGATCGGTATCCGTCACCGTGCAGCGGGCGCCGGCGCTGGCCAACTGCCGGGCCCGACGCGCGGCCTCGGACCCGGTTGTCCTGGCGACCGGCGAACAAGCCCAGACGTTGGGCCGCTGGTGGCACCGGGTGAAGGGCGCGACCTCGCCCGCGTCGGCGCCAGCCAGCCGGATGCGGTGGCGCTCGCCGTCTTCGGTCAGGCATCGGCCGGAGTCGCCATCTGACATCGCCAGGGTCAGACAGATCAGGGCGATGGCGCTCATTTGGGTTGGTCCTGTAGGGCGGCTAAGAGTTGGCGAGCCGTCTTCTCGCGTTCGGTCAGCGACTTGTCGCCGGGCTCGGGTGTCAGGATCAGCATGGCGGCCGTGATCCCGTCAGCCAGCCTATCGGCTCGGGCCTCCGCTGCTTGGGCGCGGGTGAGAAGGTGATCGCGGGCCAGGTCGTCGTAGCAGCTTGGCGAAAACTCGTCGGCCTCTGCCTCTAAGATCATTGTCACGCCTGACACTGGGTCGGCATGGCTTTCCGCGACCTCCCTGGTGTAGCGACCCGCATGGTCCTTGATCCCGGTGTAGCCCATCGCATCTGGCCGATAGTACAGCCCGCGCTTCATCAACAGGTACAGCCCTGCCGTGTTTGTGGGCTTCGCGCTCACTTCACCCCTCCCGCTTTCAGTGCTGCGAGGGCTTTGGCGGCGGCTCGCAGATGACTGGCTTGGACTACACACTCCACGTCATCGTCCTCCTGCCAAATGCCGTCCGGCAGCAATCGGCTAAAAGGCTCCAACGCCCCCGCCGCCCCTTCTAGGGCATCGGATGGGGCGGTCATGACCAAATGGCCGTCATCATCCTCGCGGAACTCGGCGGGGCATGACTGACAACGCCACCCTTGGACCTCGCCACCGCACCGCTGACAATGCGCCTCCACCGCGATCCGCGCCCTGTCTGCATCGGCGGCGGGCGGGGCGGCGGCTATCATGACGTGCCACAGATTGATGACCGCGCCGCGTTCGTCTTCGTTGTCAAAATCGACCTCCAGGGCCGCTTGGATCATCTCTTCGGTCGGGTCGTCAGGCTGCGAGCGCACGACATCGGCGGC
>OBMK010002243.1_pt1 | contig 14928 bp, 9 predicted proteins | sample 1539081 | NCBI WGS metagenome assembly OBMK01 (sample SAMEA3355528, study PRJEB22509) | marine metagenome | biome: marine; feature: river plume; material: water | place: USA | collected 2010-08-07 | depth 0.5 m | reverse complement strand
TTTACGCGCATTGCCAGATCGGCATTCCACTCTGGCAGCGAATAAAAATCTCTATCGGAATGGTGAAGATTGATCGGTTCGGAAAGATATTGTGCAGCATGATAACCGCCAAGTCGCTCAAGTTGATCCACCAAACCAGGTGCATGGAGCATCTTAATAAAGCCCTGTTTATCGCGCTTTAGGCTGTACTGAATATCCTTTAGATCGACAATCCCGGCTCGGAAGTCCGCATACATCGCGGAATAGGTTTTACGCAGTGATGCCTCAACCGTAGGCAACTGCCAGCTTTTTGCCTGCCATGTCCAATCGGCTGGTGACGGGTTGACGATCCAGTCGCCTGGGTATGGAAATACAAAATCCATATTACGTTCGCCATTGTCAGCCCTATCACTGCCATTCCAGCGACCATCGCCCGCAGTAAAGGCCATTGCAGTATCTTGCATCGGCCCATAAACGGCCGCCTGTTCTAAGCGCGAGGCGAAGCATCCAGCCCAGATCGACGCAGCGTGAATCGATGTCTTCAAAGTGCTATTTTCACCAGCGACCGCCAACGCTGTTAGCGCCACATCGCCGCCCTGAGAATAGCCCATGATATTAATTCGTCTACGATCGAGGCGCGGTTCAGGGCCCCATGCCTGCCAGTCGACACGCTCAAGAGACTCGAGGCCGGCTACTAGATTGAGTACATCGATGGCATAAAATATAGGCGATAGGTAACTGCGATTATCCCAGGCTCGTAAGAACTCCAATCCGTCGGCAGCGCGACCAGATACAGTTCCATGGCCGCGCAGTCCAGGCGTCAAAACCACGAAGCCTGCTTCCATGTAAGCTTTTATAATATCGGCGCCCGCAGAGGCCTCATTGAGTTCAAAATTATATGCCGGCGCCGCTTGCTCGCCGACCCATCCATGCACAAATATCACCACTGGATAACCCCCAACCGGGGCCGCTGTCGATGGCACGTCGACTCGAACATAAACCTGTAAACCATCAGAAAGATAACTACCAAAGTAGTACTGATGATCGCCAGTAGCACTTGCAAACGTGCGAGATTGCTGCACTTTAATCTCAGCAGCATAGGTGCGCTGGCGCAGGGTCTCGATGGACAGAGCATCCAATGAGTCTAGAACTGGGGCAGCCCAGCGCGCAAAAGTATGTTCAACCTCGGTATCACCAGCCTGAACACCGACATCCGTCCTAGCTTGCCCGTTACAGCCATTAACTAACGCCAAACTAGCCAGCAACAGGCCTATGCCCATATATCGGTGCAGCGCTCGCAGTCCAGCCGTCATAATCTTCACTCTATGGTCGATAACTATTTTAAATATGGGCCTAACAATTTACAGCATCGCCGAGGCGACATGCTCAATCGCTCCTCTTGGATTAAATGAAACCTTCAGCACCTGATAGCTCAATGTGTCATCATCAAACACTGGCATGATCAAAGGCCTATTTAGTGACAATTGCGGCGCCCTCAGATAGTGCCTTTAATTTGGCAAACGCGATATCTGGATCTACTGCACCAAATCCAGCAAAAGTACCAAACCCACAGTCAGAACCGGCTATTACCCTTTCAGGGCCCACAATGTTAACAAACCTCTGAATACGCTCTGCAACTAATAAGGGGTGTTCTACAAAATTGGTTGTTGTATCCACCACACCAGGAACCAGAATTTTATTGTCTGGTATTTCGGTTTTTCGATCTCGGAAGACTGTCCATTCATGAGCATGGCGTGGGTTCGACGTCTCAAATAGAATATATTGGGCTTTCGTTTTCATTAAAGTAGTAAAAACCTTGTCCATATCAATGTCACAGCAGTGAGGACCTTCATAGTTTCCCCAACAAATATGGATTCTGACCTTTTCCTCAGGTACATTTTTTAGCGCATGATTGAGCGCCTCCACATGTGATTCCGCAATCTTTATAAATTCTGAATCTGATAAGTGATCAAACAGCATGTGCCTCGACAGAGCTAGGTCAGGACAGTCCAATTGTAAGTCTAATCCTGACGCCACAATAGTCTCGTATTCATCACGCATAGCATCAGCTAGAGCTGCCAGATAAGCTTCTCGTGTTGCGTAGTGGTTATTTTGCAAGAACAGGGAAATAACACCAGGTGACGCTGCATTCATAAAGCCTCTTTCTATCCCGTTTGCTGCCATGGCTGCCTTAAGGTTAGAGATATCTTTTTGCAGTTCACCTTGACCTTTTGATTTAACTTCGCCAGTGCACATTGGCCTCGCATATTGTGGAGTCCCACCTTCATCTGCGAGCCTTTTTAGAAACCCCGGGAAAAGTGTCAAATCTTTGGGGGGATTGCGAGGACTGTCACCTGAAAATCCGGTATATCGGTCTTTTACATAGGTCGCATACGATATTTTTGATGTCTCTCCATCGCTAACAATATCTACGCCTGCATGTTTTTGCTTCGCTACTGTTTCTAGAACATTTCGAGTCATACAGTCGTTGAACATACTCTCATCATATTGCTGTTGATTTTCTCGTGAAAAAATATAATCGACAACTTCCTGAGCTCTAGGTAATGAGCCTACATGGCTTGTTAGTATTCTTGTCATAAATAGCTCCTAAGTAATATTCTTTATTGATTGCTCTATTTCATCGAGAATTGAGGCATCATCGATTGTTGCGGGTATTACCCAGGGCTTTCCCTCTGCAATCTTTTTTATGGTAGCCCGCAAAATCTTTCCTGACCTTGTTTTAGGTAGGCGATTCACGACCATACAAAATTTCAAAGCTGCAATCGGCCCAATAGCATCCCGCACAAGTTGGATGGCTTCAACTTCAATTTCCTTGTGTGGTTTTAAAACCCCTGCATTTAATACAAGCAAGCCCAGTGGCAATTGGCCTTTTAACGCGTCATCTATACCCACTACAGCACACTCAGCAACATCTGGATGTGTGGCAAGCACTTCCTCAAACGCTCCTGTCGATAAACGATGGCCGGCAACATTAATCACATCATCGGTACGCGACATTACAAACACATTGCCATTATCGTCTATATAACCCGCATCACCAGTTTCATAATAACCGGGAAAGCGGCCAAAATAAGCCTCGCAGTAACGGGCATCTGCTTGCCATAAAGTAGTAAATGTACCCGGAGGCAGGGGCAGCTTAACTACCAGCGAGCCAATTTCACCTTCTTTTACCTTGCCCCCATGATCAGACAGTACCTGAACCTGATAGCCAGGAACTGGCTTGCCCGGAGAACCCACCACGATATTGGGCGTTTCCAGTCCCAAACAGTTTGCACAAATTGACCAGCCAGTTTCGGTTTGCCACCAATGATCTATCACCGGAATCTGTAACTTTTCTGTTGCCCATTCGAGAGTGCTGGGATCGCAACGCTCACCCGCCAAAAACAGAGACTGAAGGCAAGTTAAGTCGTAACTCTGTAAATATTCCCCGGTGGGGTCTTCCTTCTTTATTGCCCGAAAAGCAGTGGGTGCAGTGAACAACACCTTGACCTGATACTCTGAAACAACTCGCCAAAAGGCTCCTGGGTCAGGAGTCCCAACAGGCTTGCCCTCATAAATAACTGTTGTATTGCCATTAAATAAGGGCCCGTAAACAATATAAGAATGACCAACTACCCAACCTACATCAGATGCAGCCCAATAGACATCGCCCGGCTTAACGTTGTAAATATTAGCCATACTCCATTTGAGCGAAACAATAGTGCCTCCTGTATCTCTAACAACACCTTTGGGCTGCCCTGTGGTCCCAGAGGTATAGAGAATATACAGAGGATCGTTGGCATTGACTCGCACGCAGTCCACTGGCCTGGCTGAGGCTATGGTTTCATTCCAATCAAAATCCCTGTTCTCTTTGAGATCAGCCTGCATTTGAGCACGCTGCAGGATAATGCAGGCCTGAGGTTTATAAGAAGCCAGCTCTATCGCCTCATCCAGTAATGGCTTGTACTCTACAATCCGTGCAGGCTCCAATCCGCAGGATGCAGAAATAATCAGCTTGGGCTTGGCATCGTCAATGCGCTTCGCCAATTCATTACTGGCGAAGCCCCCAAAAACGACAGAGTGGATTGCCCCTATGCGAGCACAGGCCAGCATGGCGATCAACGCCTCAGGGACCATAGGCATATAGATAATGACGCGATCTCCCTTAGTGACACCACGCCTTGCAAAAGCACCCGCAGCCTTTGCCACTAACTCTTGTAAATCAGCGTACGTAAGCTGACTTTTAACGTCGGTGACAGGGCTGTCAAAGATAACCGCCAATTTCTCACCGCGCCCTTGCTCAACATGAATATCTACAGCGTTGTAACAGGCATTAGTGACGCCATCTGGGAACCAGCGGGAAAAAGGTGGATTACTATCATCAAGCACAATATCTGGTGCTTTGTACCAAGCAATATTCTCCGCCGCAGATTTCCAGCGTTCAATATTATCCATTGCTCAATAACCGCTAAAAGAAGCCAAGCGGGTTGATGTCATAACTCACCAATAGGTTTTTGGTTTGCTGGTAATGCTCTAATGCTAGCTTGTGTGTCTCGCGACCTATACCAGACTTTTTATAACCACCAAATGCCGCATGAGCAGGATACGCATGGTAACAATTTGTCCATACACGGCCAGCTTGTATACCCCGCCCCATACGAAATGCTCGATTTATATCTCTGGTCCATACACCTGCCCCTAGACCATATTCAGTATGATTGGCAATCGCGAGTGCCTCCTCTTCATCCTTAAACGTAGTAATTCCTAACGTCGGGCCAAAAATCTCTTCCTGGAAAACCCGCATGTCGTTAGTCCCTTTCAGTAACGTCGGCTCAACATAGTAACCAGTGCCTAGATCGCCATCGATATTGGCTCTTTTACCCCCCAGAAGGAACTCGGCACCCTCCTCGCGAGCGATGTCCATATAGCTCAGTATTTTATCCATTTGCTGTTGAGAGGCCTGTGCACCCACCATGGTATCTGTGTCTAGGGGATTGCCCTGTTTAATATTTCGCGCACGCTCTAAAACCAGCTCAATAAAGTCATCATAAATACTCTCTTGAACCAGAGCCCGTGACGGACAGGTGCATACCTCACCCTGATTGAAAAACCCTAACAATAACCCTTCAACGCACTTGCTTACATATTCATCTTCCTGAGACAGAATATCCTCGAAATAGATATTGGGGGACTTACCACCCAGCTCTACGGTTGAAGGAATCAGACTACGCGCCGCATTTTCCAGTACAAGCTGACCTACAGCCGTTGAGCCTGTAAAAGCAATTTTTGCAATACGCGAACTACAAGCCAGAGCATTACCAATTTCAGCACCGTAGCCATTCAGTATATTTAACACTCCTGGCGGTATCAGGTCAGCAATCAGCTCCATCATCACCAATATTGACGTTGGCGTCTGCTCTGCTGGCTTTAGAATAATGCAGTTACCTGCGGCAAGCGCAGGCGCCAGCTTCCAGGCAGCCATCAACAGAGGGAAGTTCCAGGGAATAATTTGACCAACCACACCCAGTGGCTCATTGAAATGATAGGCTACTGTTGCCGCATCAATATCAGCAGCGCTGCCTTCTTGAGCTCTAATACAGCCCGCGAAATAGCGAAAATGATCCACTACCAGTGGCAAGTCTGCGTTCAAAGTTTCACGGATACTTTTACCGTTATCCCACGTTTCTACGTAGGCCAAGGTCTCTAAATTTTCCTCAATACGGTCAGCAATCTTAAGCAGAATGTTAGAGCGCTCAGTTGCTGAACTTTTACCCCAGCTAACAAAGGCATCATGGGCAGCGTCTAAAGCTTTCTCAAGATCAGCCCCTGATGACCGGGCCACCTCGCAAAAGGGTTCCCCATTGACAGGGGACGGATTAGAGAAATACTCTCCTTTTGTGGGCGCAATCCATTCCCCTCCTATAAAATTTTCATAACGATTTTTAAAAGAAAATATGGACTCGTGGTTCCCAGGTGCTACATATATCATGTTATACCCCCAACAGGTTTGGTTAGTATTATTTTGTTGTTGTTTTAAAACTCAATCTCTAAATGCTGAAAAAAATATGGTCGCCTAGATCACCATCTGCAAAGGCCCCAAACCTACAGCAACTTAGAACGCTGCCTTAGATCTAGTGCTATTGCTAAATCAACTGATTAAATAAATACAAAGCGACAACTGTCCCGCCAAAATACACAAGCAACCAATAGGTTTGCTTATCAATGCGACCAGGCACTAGGTACCAACCATTTTCCTTTTCAGGAAGGCGGTTCTCGGAAAAATATTGCTTTTGACCCTGAACACTGTATCTGGAGTATTCAGCTTGTCGGCCATCAATTATTAAGCTGGCACCAATCGAGACGCTTATATTGACAATACCGCCTATTGCGCAATACCAGGGCCAGGCGATATCTGTATTCGACGCGACCCACCAGAGTACACCAAAGCCAGCGATCACTCCGGTTATTAGACCTTTCTCAGTTGTGTGTTTTGAGAAAAATCCTAGACCAAACATAGCCAGTTTAGCGCCCACAAAATAGGACCCGACTTTACTAAGAGTCTCTAAAACCGAGCCGTTACTTTTCGTATACATAAAGGCTGGAATGATAATCGCTAGCGCCCAGAAAATAGTAAATAGCCGTGACGCCGCAAGATAATGCGCCGAAGTGGCATCAGCTTTGACATATTTCTGGTAAAAATCGATGGTGGTTACTGTCGACATTGAATTAAATGCAGAGTCAAGACTAGACATGGACGCTGCTATCACTGCGGCGGCAATAATCCCCATTAGTCCTGGAATCGCCAGAGAAGAGGCAAAGTCCAGGATAATAGTATTGCCATTGTCGAAATCGCGGCCACCGTAGTAGCTGTAAAATAGTATACCGAGCAAGAAAAATAGAAAGTATATGAAGATGGCAAGGTAGCCCATCATTAAAAAGGACTTTTTTGCATCCCCAATATTCTTAGATGCTAGAGTGCGTTGCACCATCATCTGATTAGCACCGTAGACGGTTATATGAAAAAGCGTCATAGCGATAACACCGGTCCATACGGTGCTGACCTGTGTTGTATCGAAACTAAAATTTAGGGGATTCGTTTTACCCTCAGTCTTCAAGATCTCCAGGGTTTCACCCAGAGGTAGGCTTAGGTTATTGATTAGGGATACCGTGATGATGAGCGCACCGATCAATAATATAAACGCCTGTATAACGTCTGTCCAAATTACTGCTGCCAGACCACCCATAATGGTATAAACAAGCGCTATAAGCGTGATAATAATAATGGCATAAACGACAGGCATTCCTGTAATGAACTCGAGAACCAGTGCTGTGGCATACAGAACGGCTGCCGAGGTAAGCGTTTGGGATACCAGAAAAATAGCAGCAATGAGGCTTCGTGACGTGGGACCAAAACGCTTCTCTAGATATTCGTATATAGAGGCAACACCACTATTGAAAAAGAATGGGAGAAAAACCGCAATAACAATGAAAATAACCAGTGGGTAGTTGAGGTGAATGGCAATAACACTCAGCCCCTCGGTGTAGGCCCAGGCAGGTCCACCAAGAAATGAGAGCGCGCTTACATAGGTAGCGACAACTGAAATACCGATAGCCCACCAAGGAATATTTCGCTGCCCGACAAAAAAATGATCTGCAGTTGTGACTTTTTTACTAAGTACAAATCCAAGAACGACATTTGCACAAAGATAGGCTCCCAAGACCAGCCAATTTATTAAACCAAATGCTTGTAGTTCCATATTTTTTCTTCTTTTTTTATAGGTTTTTAATCCGCGATGTTTAACCTGGCGCGATAAATTTGAACTAGGATAGACAGCTCATCAAAGATAGTCCATTCCTCAGCAATGAGCCCATCGATGATCCTGAATTGGCTCTCTCCCAAAATGAGTAGAGGAGCTCCTGCTGGCTCACCATAAAGACCGGCACCCCCATGATTCCCCGTTATAGTCCAACGAACCGCGACATCTTGGCCACCATTATCATTCGGTCTAGAGCAGCAATAATCATGGGAGAATTTAAGTTGCGTGACAGTGCCTATTATTTGAGCATAAAAGGCTGCAATTTCTTCGCGTCCTTTCAATGTTTGGTTTCTTGAGCAGTGCAATAAAGCATCGTTTGAATAGCTTTGAAAAACATCACCGAGCAATCTAGCATTCCAGATGTTTTGCAATAAGGCTTCGATAAAACCTTCGGAATCATCGGAGCTGCACCCTAAAAATGGCTGACGTTCATGGGTAACACTTTGTTGCACTCGATTGAGCTCAGATTGATTCCAATCTTTGAGTCGCTGCTGTATTGGTATCGCCGCTTTTTCCCTAGCGACCTGATGGACATCGAAGCCAAGCTCCTCTGCAAGGGCATAGTTATCGCGAACCAGCCATTCTTCGATTATTTTATTATCTTTGACGATACAATGAGCAATCACTAAAAAAGTCGTTGCTCTGTTCGTTGCGGCGCCCATATCGCTGCCACCGAGGTTGGTCATCGACGTTTTGATCAGATGGGACGTATGATACCCATCAATATCGTTACCACCCCAGATCACATTCTCGGCTTGCAGGGTTCTATCAGGAAAGCTAGCTAATGTGGTGAGTGTATTTTGCGTTACTTCTTCAGCGCCAATGGTGATACCAGACATCGTATAGACTGGACAGTCATCGGAGTAATAGTCATAACAAAGCCCTATTTGCTTACCTTCCCAGATTCGGTAGGTAATGCGTAGGATATAGTCAACTATATCGATAAATTCATCGTCAAAACCGGCCATAGATGATTTATGCGATTTAACCTTACTTGGAGCGCTATCAAAGTGATGTTGCATTCTATCCATAATCATTTGTCTCTAAAATCTGATCAACGTTAAGTCTGGCTTTCAGCAATAATTTGCAGCGTTCGGGTTATCTCCGCCCCGTAAGACTATTATGTCGGCTGTTTCATTACCCTCATTGGCAAAACATCTAGCTAAGCCAATTGGACAGGTAAATAAATCACCAGCAGCCAGAGTCAAGGAGCCCTCATCCGTACTAATGTTAAGACTGCCCCGATGAACAAATAAAACCTCCTGCTCCTGTCGGCTATGCTTGGCAATTGTTGCACCAGAGTCGAGCATTAACCGTCGCAGTTGAAAGTTATGTGGCCGACTGATCTTGCCGGCAGGCATACCCTCACCGTCAGTTTTGTCGCCAATAACCGCAAACTCATAAACTCCATTGCCATTGGTGAGGCCTCCAGCACCCTGACTCAGGAGGTCAGCATTACGACTGACATTTTTGACCATATCTTCCATAGCCAATGTTCTGAACGCTTCCAACTCTTTGCCGCAAACAGGTTGGTACAACGGTTGATCATCAGGAACAGACTGCCCTGCATGGGTATCAATAAGCCGACCATCTTGCAGTAAGACCAAGCCATGTTTCTTTGCCTCATCAAACACATAGGGTGCCCAGGTGACCCTGCCCGGCGTGCCGTTTGGAAGATGGCCTAATACACTGAATAAAAAGCCGTCATTATCACCAACGTTTTCAAAGCCGCGAAACAATTGTGTAGGAATAGAAATGGTATCGCCACTATCTAGCACGACCTCGCCATCACTCCCATCTTCGCCCCAGGTAAACTTCCACTGTCCCTTATGGACCACAAATACTTCCTCTGTATCGTGGCTATGATGGGAGTTTTTGCAGCCTGTTGGCTGGCGCGCCGCACCAACATCAAAGCCATGTGGCGTATTTATGTGCACTACTTGTGATGGGTTTTCTGCTACGCCACTGCCAATCAAACAGTAATTTTCTTTTTGGTCGCTCCCTGGCGAGCGAGCATCGATGAACGCCGTCTTGCAGGGTATGATCTCACTACGTCGTAAAATGAAAGGTTTGAGGATGTCGATATTAGAAATTGAAGTCATGAGAATATGTAAATCTTAAGTTTCAAAAAGTCAGGGTTGGATGGTATTGTACTTCGAATGCAAAAGCAATAACCAATGAGTTTATGCCAAACTTGCCACTCGTCAAAAGTGCATGCGCTTATTGCAGCCAAGATGGCCTTAAAAATTCGAGTTCCGTTGTGGGTAGATTTGGGTTATTAATTTTAGATTTAGTCTAGCTAATCTTGGGGCCTATCTTGGAGTTTCATAATACGTCGGAACAATTCGACATCACGCCTAATTGCCCTCTGAAGATTGTCGCCCGTAAAAAGATGATTTTCGCTCAGGTATTGATATAGTTTGGTGGTTCTCCCCAGCCATTCGAGCTTTTGGGCTATTGCCGCCGATCCCTCAAAGGCTGTTGTCGGATCATCCTTAGCATGATGAATATTCATTGGACCCGAAATCTTCCCGAGCTGGAGTTGACTGGACAGGGTCAACTCACTCTCCAACACGCTATTAGTGGCCGCGGAGGGGAGAGAAACAGACCAAATACTAGATCCTTGCAACCTGTCTCCGAGAGCAGCAGCAACGATGAGGGTTACATGCCCTCCCATGGAATGGCCAAGCATGAATAAATGCTCCATGTTGGCGAGGTCAGTGCTGTCAAGGGCAGCTATAACGCCAAGAACATCTCGCGCATACCAGTGAGGTGAGCCCTCTTGGAGAGTAAATTTGGCTCCGTCCGAATCATTATGGCCGCGATAATCTGGGGCTACGACTAAAAATCCTTGGCGCGCCAAAGCCTGAGGTATCTGACGATAATAATCTCCCGGGCGGTCATTGATGCCATCTATGCTGCGTCGGCCATTTTTAAAAGGGTCAGGGTGAAAGCCATGATTAAAAATAATCACAGGCCAGCCGGATTCTGGTACATCACCCTCCGGATGAAGCAGGAGAGCATATTGAATTAACCCATCGACACTAAATTTTGCCACCTGAGCCGAGAGACCACTTAAGGGGTTCGCCAAAGTATTTCGTGCTAAAGAGATGAATCTACTGTCAACATTGAATGGGATCAAATCAGTTTTTGCCGGATTAGCATTATTATAAGAGGACGCTGCTGCAAGAATAATAAAACCGGCTACCGCTATTGCTTTAAACATTTTTATGTTGTCCCAAATTGATACCACACTATCTTTGATAACGAAGTCACAAAATACTCTAGCTCGATCCTATAACCCTAAATATCATAGGCCTGAGAGAAAAAATCGTCATATAAAGTGCATATTATGATGCTAAATTACACAAAATTAGGAAAAAATTCATTGACTTTGCTTTGCATCCGAAGTACAAATTGTACAGTCCTAGGATTAATAATTTAAATTTGATGACTTTTATGGTCCGGAGCGTTGCTCCCCTAGGCCGAATTATTGATATACACACGGGAGATAAACATGAATAAGAAAACACAAAGCAGCAACCTAGCCATAGTCGTCGCAATGGCCTCTTTTGTAGGGTCCAGCGCGTTTGCGGCTGGGACCTCAGTTTTGATGGAAGAGGTTCTCGTCACTGCCGAGAAACGATCTGAGAGCGTTCAGGACGTTTCTGCTTCGATCACCGCACTAAGCCCCGAAATGATGGCTCGCTCTGGCATCGACGATGTTACCCGCCTCGAGCACGTAGTTCCGGGGATGAGAATGGGTATGTCAGGTAACGAAGCGCGAATTGCGATACGCGGGACTCGATCAAATAATGTAGGCACGGAAGGCGAGCAGACAGTTGGCATCTTTCAAGATGGTGTTTATGTAGCGACTTCGACTCAGGCTCTTGGGTCTTATGTCGATCTTGAAAGAATCGAGGTTCTTCGCGGCCCTCAGGGTACTCTGTATGGCCGTAATACCTTCGGTGGGGCAATCAACGTAATCAGTAAAGCCCCAGACTTCGATGCTACTAGCGGTTCGGTAATGACGTTAATTGGAGATAAAAATCGCCGGAAAATGCAGGGTGTTCTAAATCTTCCTCTTAGCGACACTTTCGCGGTCCGACTGGTAGGTATGACCGATGAGCATGATGGTTACATCACTAATAGTTTTGCAGCTGGAACAGATGATGATCTCGACAACCAAGACACTACCTACATTCGAATGACTGCAGCTTGGCAGCCTACTGATGAATTTCAGGCCACCCTTCGTTATTCTGAGTCATCAAAAGATACCAATTCAACTGCTATCTGGGGTTACCAACAGGTTGGTGGATATGTTGACGGTGACTATCAGGACGGGCACGTCTATCAATTTGAAGGAGCAACCCAGGATGCTGGTCCATGGAATGTTTCGCGAAATGAAAGCTCGGCTGCGGTTTTGGATGACGAATCCCTTACACTTGAACTCAGCTATGATCTTTCCTTTGCAACGGCTAAATTAACTATTAATCAGACTGACTTTGAAGGCGTGCAGTTCTACGATTCTGATTACAGTGACGCAGGCTCTCTTTCAGAGCAAGCAGGGAAATTCATCGGTTGGAATTCTAGCCAAGAAGATAGTTCATCGGAGTTACAGCTGACTTCTAATAGCGATGGCGCGCTGCAATGGACACTAGGTTATTACCAGTTCAAACAGGAATCAGATTGGGGTTGGATTGGTTCCGATTACGATGGCAATGGCACTAATGTCGAGTATATATGGGGTCATAATATGTACGAGTCTGAGTCTACTGCAATTTATGGAAACGCGACTTACTCCATGACTGATAGTGTTCGTCTGATTGCCGGTATTCGCAGCAATGAAGACAAAAAAGGTCGCGTAGGATCAATTAATACATGGGATGACACTCTTTGGAAGGCCGCTGTTGAAGTTGATCTCAATGAAGACACGATGGTCTATGGGTCAGTCTCGACAGGCTTCCGAGCCGGTGGTGCCAATGGGGCCGCTATTGTCGCAACCCTTGCAGCAGAAGGTATTGACGCAGATCTTTACGACCCAGAATTTGTCACAGCTTATGAAGCGGGTATTAAGACAATATTGCAAGATGGGCGCATGACGCTCAATGCGGCGATATTCATGAATGAATATACTGATATGCATGCCCAGTCGTTTGTGGTTCTAAATGGCGGTGCTTCAGAATATACGATGAACGGAGGTGAGGTTGATGCCAGCGGTCTTGAGGTAGAGATGCAGTGGGCGCCCACCGACAAATGGTATATAACTGCTAACGTTGCGTTCCTAGATGCTGAGTTTGGCACCTATGATATGGCTGCTCTAGCAGGGCTTGGTTCTCTTGGTGGTCGTCAAGTTGACTTGGATGCAAGTGGGACATTGGATAGTTTAAGCTTGAAAGGTTATGCACCTGCGCTGGCACCAGAACTGACGGTTGGTTTTCAGGTCAGCTATGATATTAATCTAGGCGATATGGGTACTCTTACACCTATGCTTCAGGGCACCTATACGAGCGATTACTACGCGCACGATATTAATGTTGCACCGGCAGAACAAAAGGCCCATACCAAGTCTGATCTGCGTTTGATTTGGGATTCAGGAGACAGCGTTAGAGTTGAAGCCTATATCCTAAATCTTGAAGATGAGGCGGTAATGAATCGCGCTGTAGTATTTGGTCCCGGAGTTACAGGGACAGTTGCAGAGGGGTCATCTGTCGCTTCAGTTCAATCTAACTGGTCACGTCCTCGCACCTGGGGCATGAGCATTAGCTATGATTTCTAATTAGCTGTTCAGGTAAGAAAGAAAGAGACCTTCGGGTCTCTTTTTTTTAGTCAACTATTTTGTCAGTACAATCAAAATGAGATAATCGAATGAGTGAAGCCAACAAACAGCTAATTAATATTGTTCGCAGCAGCCTATATGACTTTGATCTGAACACTGTAGCTGAGGTAATGGCGAAGGTTTTTCATCCTAAGGCGCTGATCCAGTTAAGCTTCCCCTTTGAGACCCTTCGTAATGGCCCTAAAGGACTGCTTAACGAGGTACTTGTCCCACTTGCCGAGGCCCTGCCTGACCTTGAGCGAAGAGATACTATCGTGATGAGCGGTACTACAGATGCCGGAAAACATTGGGTGGGCTGTTGTGGCCACTATACAGGCACATTTACCAATCCGTGGCTAGATATTTTTCCTACCGGTCATCAAATCTCCCTACGTTTTCATGAGTTTTATCGAGTCGAGGAAGGCCAAATTGTAGAGATGCAGGCTATCTGGGATATTCCTGAGTTAATGATGCAGGCTAAGGCCTGGCCTATGGTTCCTAGCCTTGGTCGTGAATGGCACGTGCCTGGTCCGGCGACACAGGACGGTATTATATTGGGTCCCAGAGATGACAAGCGTTCGAACGATAGTTTGGCACTGGTTACTAATATGTGCGCTGGCTTGGCAAATTTCTCCACCGGTGGCGCTGAGGCTATGGAGTTGGAAAAATATTGGCATCCCAGATGCAATTGGTATGGGCCCTCTGGAATTGGCACCGGTAGAGGCCTGTCTGGCTTTCGTAACTGGCACCAAATTCCCTTTCTAAATACTTTTCCTGATCGTGGTGGCATACCAGAAAAGCGAAATATGTTTGCCGATGGCGACTACGTTGGGTTCACGGCCTGGCCAGGTATGCGTATGACTGTCAGTGGCGATGGCTGGCTGGGTATTGCCCCAGCCGGCCAACAAATTACTATGCGCAGTCTTGATTTTTGGCGCTGTGAAAAAGGGCTAATTCGAGAAAACTGGGTGCTTATTGACCTATTAGATGTGTATCACCAACTGGGCGTAGATGTGCTGGGGCGAATGCGAGAATTTAATAAGGCAAAAAGGCTCTCTTAAAAAGGCTTTTTGCCCATTTTCTGGTCAGAGCATCAATGTTGAACTATACCGAATTAGGACTCTTCGCCATTTTGGATAGGTGCTCTTTGGGAATCCATCTTTTCCCACCCATGACCATCGAATGGGTCGACACCAAGTTGCTGCAATATTGACGGAAAATCAACCATGACCCAGTTGTCGACAATTTTTCCATCAACAACTTTCCAAAAATCCATATAGCGAATTTCGATCTTTTTCTGAGTTGCTGGGATGC
>OBMK010002242.1_pt1 | contig 14931 bp, 15 predicted proteins | sample 1539081 | NCBI WGS metagenome assembly OBMK01 (sample SAMEA3355528, study PRJEB22509) | marine metagenome | biome: marine; feature: river plume; material: water | place: USA | collected 2010-08-07 | depth 0.5 m | reverse complement strand
GAAGTCGGGTTTGCCGCCGGCGCCTTGGCCGCCCATGGCGATGACGGCGGCGCGGGCCAGGGCGGCGGCGTTGACGCGGTCCGTCAGGTCCGAGGTCACGGCGACGGTGACGGCGGCCTTGCCCTCGGTCACGCCGATCAGGGCGACAACGCCGGTTCCGACCTGTTTGCGGAAGTCCTCGGCCACGCCGCGCAGCCCCTTGCCGTCCACCCCGTCCAGGACGCGGGCCATCAGCTTGATCCCCCCGATCTCTTCCGGCGCGGATGACCCGCCCGAACCTCCGCCCAGGGCCAGTTGCTTCTTCAGCTCGGCGACCTGTTTCTCCAGCGTCTTGACCGAACCCTGAAGGGCCTCGACCCGAGCGGGCACGTCGGGGGTCTGGATCTTGAAGTCGCGGGCCAGCTTGCGGGCCACGCCGGCCTGACCTTCCAGATAGAGGCGGGCCGCCTCGCCGGTCAGGGCCTCGATACGGCGGACGCCGGCGGCGACGCCGGTCTCCTGAACGATCTTGAACAGGCCGATGTCGCCGGTGCGAGCCACATGGGTGCCCCCGCACAGTTCGACTGAGTAGGGAGCATTGTCGCTGGTCAGCGACCGGCCCAGCGTCAGCACCCGGACTTCGTCACCGTATTTTTCGCCGAACAGGGCGATGGCGCCGGCGGCGATGGCCTCGGCGGGGGCCATCAGCTTGGTCTCCGCCGGGACGTTCTGGCGGATGACGGCGTTGACCTCGGCCTCGATGGCCGCCAGCTCGTCTTCGGTCACCGGGGCGCCGTGGCTGAAGTCGAAGCGGGCGCGCTCGGAATCGACCAGCTGGCCCTTCTGGGCGACCGCCGCGCCCAGCACATTCTTCAGGGCCGTGTGCAGCAGGTGGGCGGCCGAGTGGTTGGCGCGGGTGGTCATACGCTTGTCGGCGTCCACCTGTTGGGCGACACGGGCGCCCGTCTCCAGCCGGCCGGCCGTGATCTGGACCGACAGAACGTGCAGGTCGCCGGCGTGCTTCTTGACGTCGAGAACTTCGGCCTCTCCGCCCGGCCATTCCAGCGTCCCCTGATCGCCCGTCTGACCGCCGCTTTCGGCGTAGAAGGGGGTCGTGTCGAACAAGACCTCGACGATCTCGCCGGCCTCGGCCGCCTCGACGGGCGCGCCGCCGTTCATGACGGCCAAGACCTCGCCCGAGCCCTCGAGGGAGTCATAGCCGGTGAAGACGGTCGGTCCCATGCGGTCGCGCACGGCCAGCCATTCGCCGGCGTTGGCCGACTGGCCCGAGCCCTTCCAATTCTCGCGCGAGCGCTGGCGCTGTTCGGCCATGGCGGCCTCGAAGCCGTCCACATTGACCGAGAAGCCGCGGCGACGGGCCTCGTCCTGGGTCAGGTCCAGCGGGAAGCCGTAGGTGTCGGACAGGGTGAAGGCGGTCTGGCCGTCCAGCATGTCGCCCGGCTTGAAGCCCTGAACCGCCGTGTCGAACAGGGCCATGCCGCGGCCGAGCGTGGTGCGGAAGCGGACCTCTTCCTGTTTCAGCGTGTCCTCGATGAAGGGCTGGGCGCGGGCCAGTTCCGGATAGGCGTCGCCCATCTGATCGACCAGGGTCGGGACCAAACGGTGCATCAGGGGATCGGCGGCGCCCAGCAGGTGGGCGTGGCGCATGGCGCGGCGCATGATCCGACGCAGCACATAGCCCCGGCCCTCGTTCGACGGCGTCACCCCGTCGGCGATGAGGAAGGAGGAGGAGCGCAGGTGGTCGGCGATGACCCGGTGGCTAGCGGCCTGGTCGCCGTCGGCCTTGGTCGAGGTGGCGTCTTCGGACGCCGCGATCAGGGTCTTGAACAGGTCGGTCTCGAACACTGAATGCACACCCTGGAGCACGGTGGTCATCCGCTCCAGACCCATGCCGGTGTCCACGCTGGGCTTGGGAAGGTTGCGAACGATCTGGTCGTTCTCCTTCTCGAACTGCATGAAGACGTTGTTCCAGATCTCCACGAAGCGGTCGCCGTCCTCATCCGGCGAGCCGGGAGGGCCGCCGGCGACCTTGTCGCCGTGGTCCCAGAAGATCTCGGTGCAGGGACCGCAAGGCCCTGAGTCGCCCATGGCCCAGAAATTGTCCGAGCCGGCGATGCGGATGATCTTGTCGTCGGAGAAGCCCGTGACCTTCTTCCAGATGGCGGCGGCCTCGTCGTCGTCGATATAGACGGTGACCAGCAGGCGCTTGGGATCCAGATCGAAGTCCTGGGTCACCAGTTTCCACGCCCGGTCAATGGCGTGTTCCTTGAAATAGTCGCCGAAGGAGAAGTTACCCAGCATCTCGAAGAAGGTCAGGTGGCGGGCGGTGTAGCCGACATTGTCCAGGTCATTGTGCTTGCCCCCGGCGCGGACGCATTTCTGCGAACTGGTGGCGCGCGGATAGGGCGGCTTGGACGCGCCGGTGAAATAGTCCTTGAACGGCACCATGCCGGCGTTGACGAACAGCAGGGACGGATCGTTCTGCGGCACCAGCGGCGCCGAGTGAACCTTCTCGTGACCGTCGGCCGCGAAGAAGTTCAGATAGGTGGCGCGGATCTCGTTCAGGCTGGGCATTTGGGCGTGTCTTCGGCTCGGCGGTCGCTAAGGAACCGGCGTCATATAGGGTTTTGTCGGGGAACGCATCATCCGCGCGCTGTGTGGCGGCTCCGAAAGGGATGCTTCGGCGGCAATATACAGATTGAACTAGAGGTTGATCTGTACGCATATTTAGCGTGCGCAATTTCGCGCCTCTGGAGAGGACTGAAATGAAACGCGTTCAAAACCTCGCAATCGCCATCGCTGCCGTCGGGGCGACCACGGTGGCGTTCGGCCCCGCCGAAGCCTTGGTTCGGGAATCCTGGGATCCCAGCCTCATAGCCTATTCCTATGTCTACTATGCTGACGCAGCAAAGACGGAAGTGCTTGGCTACGCTTGGGATACGTGCGGCGAAGGCGGCGGCAACGTGTATGTGCTTAAGCCCTATATTCCGACGCCCTATTACGATGAGACACCTGCCTTTGTGTGCTCTGGCATGGGCCCGTACCTGCCGCCCGACTGGCCTTACTGATCGGCAAGGGGCGGTTCGGTGAACCGCCCCTGTTTCATGCGCCTCACCCCCGCGGCGGCGGGCCGAACTTTCCGGACTGGTAGTCCTCAATGGCCTGGATGATTTCTTCGCGGGTGGTCATGACGAAGGGGCCGTGGCTGAAGACCGGCTCCTTGATCGGTTCGGCGTGGCCCAGCAGGACGACAGCGTCTGTCTCCGCCGTGACCTCGACCCTATCGCCGTCGCCCAGGCCGGCCAGGTTCCATTCGGGCACGGGGGTTCCGGCGACGGAGACCTGGCCCTTGATCGCATAGAAGAAGACAGTGCGGCCGGGGGCGACCGGGACTTCGAACCGGGCGCCGGCGGGCAGGCGGACGACGGCCAGATGGATGTCGATCAGGGACTGGATCGGCGCCTTGACGCCCAGCCATTCGCCGGAGACCGGCTCGACCGTGACCCCGCCCTCGGTGGTGAAGGTCGGAATGTCGGCGGCCTGAAGCCCCACATAGTCGGGCTTGGTCATCTTCAGCCGGGACGGCAGGTTCACCCACAGCTGCAGGATCTCCATCGGTCCGCCGTCGCGTTTGAAGTCGGCTGGCGAAAGTTCAGCGTGGATCAGGCCCGAGCCGGCGGTCATCCACTGGATCCCGCCCGCCTTGATGATGCTTTCGCCGCCGCCGGAATCATTGTGGGCCAGTTCGCCGTCCAGGATGAAGGTGACGGTCTCGAACCCCCGATGCGGGTGCGGGCCGAACGGCAGGCCGGCGTTGTTCGGCGGATAGGTCTGGGGCCCGTGGTGGTTCAGGAACAGGAAGGGATCGACCTGATTCAGGCCCGGACCGGGCACGGGGCGGCGTGTGGTCAGGTCGCCGATGTCATCGCGATAGGCGGGATGAAGGCGCAAAACGGGGCGGGGCGTGCTCGAGCTCATTCGCTACATATAGGGTGGCGGATCGCGGATTTCGAGAGACCTTTGTCGTCAGGCCCTGGACCGGCGGAGCCGTCATCCGAGGCGACGGCCGGGACGTAAATCCCCTATCTCGCCAAGCGATCGAGCGCGATCATGCACAAACCCCGAAGATCACGACAAACAGACGCCCAATACGGCCCAAGAATTCGACTTGTGCGCCGCCGTGCGTTGACACCGCCGTTCTGGGGTCACAAAAGCCTTCGCAACCGCACACGGCGATTGAATTCATTCGTTTTTGAGAACCATTCGCATGACTCAGCCCAATCAGAGCCCGGGGGTTGCATCGGGCGACCGAACCGGTCGTTTCGTCATCCAGCCCAACCGCCATCTGACCCCGCTCTCGCCCCATATGGGAATCTGGCGCTGGCACGTGACCATGGCCGCCTCGATCCTGTTCCGCGCGACCCTGATCGCCGGCACCGTCGGCCTGGTCTTCGTCGTCGCCTGGCTGGGCGCCCTGGCCTTCGGGCCGGAGACTTATGAGACGGCTTTGGCCCTGGCGGGCTCGCCGCTGGGCCTGTTCGTCGGCTTCGGCCTGACGGTGGTCCTGTTCTCCTTCATCCTGAACGGCGCCCGCCACACGATCAACGACACCGGCAACGGCCTGACGATCAAATCGGCGACGACCCTGTCCAATATCGCGGTCTGGGCGCCCATCCCCCTGGCGATCCTGTTCTGGGTCGTTCTGTTCGCTGTCGGGAGGGTTTCGCTGTGAGCGGCGCCGCCAAGTTCAAGAACAACGTCAAGATTTCCGAGCACCACGGCGCCGGCGAATGGCTGGCCGAGCGGGTGCTGCTGACGGCGCTGCTGCCGCTGGGCGTCTGGGTCGCCTCGACCGGCTTCACCCTGGCGGGCGCCTCTTATGACGCCGTCATGACCTGGTTCGCCAGGCCGCTGAACGCCGGCCTGACGGCGGTCACGGCGGTGCTGCTGTTCGGCTACCTCAGCCTGGCCTGGAAGGTCATCCTTGAGGACTATGTGCCCCAGGTCGGCGCCCGCAAGGCCCTGACGGGCCTGCTGAACCTGGTCCTTCTCGTGCTGGCGGCCGCCAGCGTCTTCTTCATCGTGCGGCTGGCGCTGGGTTCTGCGCCCCTGCCCGCCGGTTTCGGAGCCTGATCCCCAGATGGCCGCTTACGAACTGATCGATCACGAATATGACGTCGTCGTCGTCGGCGCCGGGGGCTCGGGCCTTCGCGCGGCCCTCGGCGCCGCCCAGCAGGGGCTGAAGGTCGCCTGCGTCACCAAGGTCTTCCCGACCCGCTCCCACACCGTCGCCGCCCAGGGCGGCATCTCCGCCTCACTCGGCAATATGGGCGAGGACAGCTGGCAGTGGCACATGTACGACACCGTCAAGGGGTCGGACTGGCTGGGCGACCAGGACTCGATCGAATATCTGGTCAGGAACGCCCCCAAGGCCGTCTATGAGCTGGAACACTGGGGCGTGCCCTTCTCGCGGACCGAGGAAGGCAAGATCTATCAGCGCGCCTTCGGCGGCATGACCCGCAACTTCGGCGAAGGCCCGGTGCAGCGCACCTGCGCCGCCGCCGACCGCACCGGCCACGCCATCCTGCACACCCTTTACGGCCAGTCGGTGCGCCGCGAGGTGAAGTTCTTCATCGAATATTTCGCGCTGGACCTGATCATGCAGGACGGCGCCTGCACCGGCGTGACGGCGCTTCAGCTGGACAATGGGCAGCTTCACCAGTTCCGGGCCAAGATGGTGGTGCTGGCGACCGGCGGCTACGGCCGGGCCTATTTCTCGGCCACCTCCGCCCACACCTGCACCGGCGACGGCAACGCCATGGTGCTGCGCGCCGGCCTGCCGCTGCAGGACATGGAGTTCGTCCAGTTCCACCCGACCGGCATCTACGGCGCGGGCTGCCTGATCACCGAGGGCGCGCGCGGCGAGGGCGGATACCTGACCAACTCGGAAGGCGAGCGCTTCATGGAGCGCTATGCGCCGACCGTGAAGGACCTGGCTCCGCGCGACATGGTCAGCCGCTCCATGACCATCGAAATCCGCGAAGGCCGCGGCGTGGGCCCGAACAAGGACCACATCTTCCTGCACTTGGACCACCTGGATCCGAAGATCCTGCACCAGCGCCTGCCGGGCATTTCCGAAAGCGCCAAGATCTTCGCCGGCGTGGACGTGACCAAGGCGCCGATCCCGGTCCTGCCGACGGTCCACTACAATATGGGCGGCATTCCCACGAACTATCACGGCGAGGTGCTGACCCTTCGTGATGGAAACCCCGACAGCGTGGTGCCCGGCCTGATGGCCGTTGGCGAGGCGGCCTGCGTCTCGGTGCACGGCGCCAACCGCCTGGGCTCCAACTCCCTGACCGACCTGGTGGTGTTCGGCCGCGCCGTCGGCCTGCGCTGCGGCGAGGTGGTGGACAAGGCATCGGCCGTGCCCAGCGCCTCCAAGGCCCAGACCGACGCCCACCTGGCCCGACTGGACCGCTTCCGCAACGCTGACGGCTCCACCCCGACGGCTGAGCTGCGGCTGGCGATGCAGAAGGCGATGCAGGCCGATGCGGCGGTGTTCCGCACCGGCGACACCCTGCAACAGGGCACGGACAAGCTGCGCGCCATCGACGCCGCCGGTTCCGACATCAAGACCACGGACCGCGGCCTGATCTGGAACACGGATCTGATGGAAACGCTGGAGTACGACAATCTGATTGCCCAGGCCGTCGTCACCATCGAGAGCGCCCTGAACCGCACGGAATCGCGCGGCGCCCACGCCCGCGAGGACTATCCGGACCGGGACGACGCGAACTGGATGAAACACACCCTGGCGTGGAAGCGCCCGGGCGAACAGGTCCAGATCGACTACCGCCCCGTGCACAATTACACGATGTCCGACGACATCGCGTACATCGAGCCCAAGGCTCGGGTTTACTGAGGTCGAACGCAGATGGTTCAACTCTCCCTCCCCCGCGGCTCCAAGCCCACCAAGGGCAAGGTCCACAAGGCCCCGGCCGGCGCCAAGAACGTCAAGACCTACAAGGTCTACCGCTACGACCCCGAGGTCGACGCCGACCCGCGCTGGGACGTCTATGAGGTCTCGTCCGACGATCACGGGCCGATGCTGCTGGACGCCCTGATCCACATCAAGAACACCATCGACCCGACCCTGTCGTTCCGGCGCTCGTGCCGGGAGGGGATCTGCGGCTCCTGCTCGATGAACATCGACGGGCGCAACGCCCTGGCCTGCACCAAGGGCTGGGACGAGTGCGCCTCGCACAACATCACCATCTCCCCCCTGCCGCACCAGCCGGTGGTCAAGGACCTGGTGACGGACCTGAGCCTGTTCTACGCCCAGTACGACTCCATCCAGCCCTATCTCCAGTCGGACGAGCCCGACCCGGAGAAGGAACGGCTCCAGACCCCGGCCGAGCGCGAAAAACTGGACGGCCTGTACGAGTGCATCCTGTGCGCCTGCTGCTCCACCTCCTGCCCCAGCTACTGGTGGAACCAGGAGGAATATCTGGGCCCGGCGGCCCTGCTGCAGTCCTATCGCTGGATCGCCGACAGCCGCGACGACGCCACCCAGAAACGTCTGGACGACCTGGAAGACCCGTTCAAACTGTACCGCTGCCACACCATCATGAACTGCGCCCAGGTCTGCCCCAAGGGGCTGAACCCGGCCAAGGCCATCGCCGAAACCAAGAAGCTGATGGTCGCCCCCGGCCGCAAGAAACAGGCGGCCTGATCCAGACGGCTTGGCCGCCGCCGCCGCCGCCTCCATGACCGCCGGGAGCCTGCTGTTCGCCTATGGCACGCTGCAGGACCCGTCGGTCCAGACGGCCGTCTTCGGCCGCGACCTGGGGCCCGGCGCCCCGGACCGACTGAGCGGTTTTCGCCTGTCGCACATCCCCGTCGACGACCTCCAGGTCACGGCCGAGACCGGCCTGACCCATTATCCGATCCTGATCCCGACGCCGGACGCCGCCCCGCCCGTCCCCGGCCGCCTCTACCCTGTGACCCCCGCCGAGCTGACCGCCGCCGACGCCTATGAGGGCGAGGCCTATCGCCGGGTGCGTGTGGCGACGGAGGCGGGGGTGGAAGCGTGGGTGTATGTGGCGGCGGAGGGGTGAGGGGCTGAGTTGTGCGGGATGCGGAAGTTGCATTTCCGCCTTAGGAAATGACTTTCGACGGGATCCGTCAGGATCGCTTCCAGACCATTTTGGCCTCAACGCCGATCATATTCCGGGCTGACAGCCGAGCGAAGCATTTCCACCAATTCGACGCGATCTGACGAGGCCGATGCGGCTCGAAGAAGGTAATCGTAACTTACGAGAAGCGCTGCATTGCGTCTGGGATTTAGCAGAAGCACCTCCGTCCACATATCGTCGGTGTTCTCGACAGTCCGAGCGTAACGAAGAAGCCAATACATCAGAACTTGACGAAAATCGCTTGCTCCGAAGTTGCGCTCAGTGTGTTTGACTTCAATGAGCGTCGGGCCAATGGCGAAGTCGCCGTTGCCGGACGCGACCCAGCCTAAGCCTGGGATCAGAGGCGAATGTTCCAAAATCGCCGGGTGTCGTTGCGCCTGTACGCGCACCAACATCGCGACGAGATTTCGCGCTGCGTGATCGGCGACGAGGATGTCTTCGGGTTGGAGCTCAGTAGGTATACGCGCATCGAAATGCCGTTGCTGCCGTTGTGAGGCAGTCGCCAGGCAAGCTTCCCATGAAGCTACGTCGTCGTCTCGTAGTTGGCTTTCGGCCCGCGCCATTGATAGCTCAAACATCATCGCCTTTTGTAGGCGGCTTCTCTGAATCAGGTCGTCCGAAATGGGGCTGATGCCAGAGAACGAGAACATCTTTGTGTTCAGAGCGTTGACCAGACCGCCGGTTAGCCGTGGGAAGAGAACGTCCAACACGCCGGGTATATCCCGAGCAACCGTCCTCGGATCACGTAGCGGTAGCCTAATAAGCGGCATTTTTTACCCATTCTTCATAACAAGAAGAAAAGCTTTCGACGCCCTCTGTCTCGATGCCAAGCAACCAAGATTGTGCAAGCGAGCCTCGCAGCTGATCTCTAGCCTTTTTGCCTTCATCGCCGAATGACCCTGCTGCTATCCAAAGCATTCGCTGCTCTTCGGCTCCTAGGTTCGTCCATTGATTTCGCAAGCGTGTGAACGTTGATCGGTCGGCCCAACGTCGCCAGCAATCGATACATGCCCGCCGGACCGAGCTTGATGTAGCTGTGTCGTAAGTCTTCCGTACAAACGCGCCTCGGATGTCGGTTCGCTTAAACCGAATAGCTTTGAGGAAGTGCAGTATATTTGCCTCAGGAACCAATAAATGTGGTGCTGTATGGGGCACAGCGTCAAGTAACTTATCCAGATCATCGAATATGGTAGCGAACTGATCGTTTGATCGGACGGCGTAAACACCCCGCATAATTTTCGACCATGATGCACGGAAAGAGTCCAAATTGTTTGGATCCAAAAGTGTGGCGCAAAGCTGAACGGCGACGTCAGGCTTCTGAAACTTGAGGGCCCTTCCAATCTGAGCAAGAACGAACGCGTCAGGCTGCGATTTCTGCCGTTCGAGGTCGAGCAGGAATGAAATATCGATCTTGTCGAACGACTGCTTGAGCTTTTCGTACTCAGCGCTGGCATTATCTGAGTAAGGGTCAAAATGAAGATCTAGTTCTCTAAGGGCGAGGCTTGAATCCTCGCTCTCTCCCAACTGTGCTGAGACGAAGTCCTTGTAATGTTTCGCGCTCAGGATGGTCGTCTTGCTGCGATTGAGCGACAAGCCATAGTCGGCCAATGCGTGCGACAGCGTTGAGAGCGCCATATATGCGTCCTGCTGCGAACTGCAGATCAATGTGTAGTCGTCAACATAGCGGTGCCACACAAGCCCTGCGTCCGTTAAAGACCGATCGATCGGCGTCATCATCACTTCTGCCAGAATTCGTGCGCACTGGCCGCCAACTGGTAATCCGAAGGAGCGGCCGGCCGCAATCTGACTCAATATCCGATCAATTTGAGTCGCGATTTGTGAACCTGGAGCCAAGTCTTTGATCACATTTTCGAGCCGGTGGTGGTAGATGTGCTCGTAGAAACTTGCGACGTCAGTTTGGATGACAACTGTCTTTTGCTCATCTAGCCGCGGTTCGTTTAGCGTCGCTAATTTGTATGCCCGCCACGACTTTGCCCTATCGAACAAACTCGACCCTTCCGAAGCGAGGCGGTAAGAATGCGCGCGAGCGCTACGATGTCCTTCATTCTCTTCGGCAATCGCTAGGCCGAGTCCATTCAGGTAAAGATTCCAGAAGGGATGAATCTTGGTGGTGATACGAAATCCGTGCGCGCCCGAAGGAACTAGCAGGCGTTCCGAGCCGATCGCTAACCCGTTCATGAACTGAGATGGCTTTCCAAGAGAGCCTGACTCGATGCGTTGGAATAAGTCCAAGCAAATCGCAGCAAGATTTGGTGCCTTGTCTTTTACAAAGGCGGCGTCGAGATCATAAGGCAGCGTGTCATTGTCACCGCTATTGCCGATCTCGTAGGCGGCTCGCAGAAAATGCGCTTTGTTGACCTTAACCATTCTGATCCTTGACGCATAAGGCGAAGCTCTTGGCGGTTCGACCTCCACAGTACGCGATGCTCAGACGATAATGCATAGGCATTTGTAGCCCAGCCAATGAGCGAGATTGCCTCAGCACAGAACCGACCGCCCGGACTCCGGCTAAGATTCAGCTTCCGCCTCCACCACCCCGCTTCAACCGCCCCCGCCTCCCATACACCCTTGCACCATCCCTCCGGCTTGATATGAGCGGGCCATGGCCAGCATCACCTATATCGAGCATGACGGAACCGAGCACGTGGTCGACGTGAAACCGGGGCTGTCCGTCATGGAGGGCGCGATCCGGAACAATGTGCCGGGGATCGATGCGGATTGCGGCGGGGCCTGCGCCTGCGCCACCTGCCATGTCTATGTCGACGAGGCCTGGCGCGAGGCGACGGGCAAACCCTCGGCCATGGAGGAGTCGATGCTGGATTTCGCCGAGGAGGTCGAGCCCAACAGCCGGCTGTCGTGCCAGATCCGGGTGTCGGAGGCGCTGGACGGCCTGGTCGTGCGCCTGCCCCAAAACCAGCACTAAGAACCCGCCCCAAGACCCCGTACTGAGGTCAGGCCGCCCGGCGCCTTTGTCGTCGGCGCGCGTTGCAGGACGGCAGTGTTTCCAAGGCCGAGTTTCCCCATGCGTCTGTTCGGATCCAAGCCCGCCCTGCCCGCCGATCGACGCGGCGAGGCTCGTCGCACCGTCAATGCGCGCGGCGTGGTCAGCGCGGCGGGGCTGGAGACGGTCTGCGTCATCGTCGATCTGTCGGACACGGGAATGCGGCTGAGGCTGGACCGCAGCGCGGCCCTGCCGGCCCAGGTGGTGGTGATCGATGTGGCCGAGGGCCTGGCCTATGAGGCGACCCTGGTCTGGCAAAAGGGGCAGGAGGCGGGTCTGAAACAGACGGGCGCCAAATCCCTGCGCGGCCTGGCGCCCGCCCGGCTGGCCGGGGCGCGCGACGCCTGGGTGAGGGCCGGGGGCCGCTAGGCCTACATCCCCGCCGGCATGGCCCCGGCGTTGATGGCGATCCGGCCGATCAGCCCCTTGACGATCAGGTCCAGGGCAGACCCCTCGCGATAGTCGGCGGCGGCGACGAAATTGACCCGATCCTCCGAGATCAGGGAATAGACCTTCTTCTGGTCCTTCTCGTTCGAGCGCGGGTCATAGACGGCGATCGAAAAGCCGCCCTTGGTGTGCATCATCTTCATGGTCGGCACGTCGGTGTCGCCGTCGCCGATGAAGATCATCCGGTCGAAGGGGACGGGCCGCTGGTCGTCGGGGATGAAGTGGTTGATCCGCTCGTGCTCCCAGTGGTTCTTCACCCCCTTGTTGATGCGGAACAGATACTGGGTCTTGGTGGTGTAGTTGACGCCGACCGCCGGCCAGGCCGCCTCGCCCTTTTCGTCATAGACATAGTGGGAGGCGAAGACGTGGGTCAGGGCGGGCCGGATCGGCGTGCCGTCGATCATCTCCTCCAGCCCGGCCGAGACGATATAGTGTTCGATCTCCAGCCCGTATCGGGCGCCGAAGGCGTTCATCCGGTCGAACCAGCTGAGGTCCTTCAGACCTTCGAACAGGGCCACCGCCTCGCCGTGGCGACGCAGGGTCTCGCGCGTCACAGGGGCGCCGTTCTGGCGCGCATGGTGCAACATCAGCTGCATGTACATCAGTATGCCGTCGCCGTCGGCGTCCTTGGTCAGGGCCTCGGCCTCGCCCCAGAAGGCGCCGACGTCCATGCCCACCGAAGGGATGAAGCTGACCTCCTGCATGTTGCCGCGCGCCAGGGTGCCGTCGAAATCATAGATCAGGGCGGTCTTGAGCGGGGGCGCGGCAGAGGGGGCGTCGGCCATGGGCGAGGTCCGGAAGAGCGGCAGGGAACCCCGCCCTCTATATCAGCCGGCCTCCTGCGTCGATCTCCGCCTCTGGCCGAAGGTCGGGGCCGCCGCCTTCTGCTCGGCCCAATAGTCGGCCCCGGTGGTCGGTTTGAACATGGTGCGGGGCGTGCCGTCCTTGGCCACCACGGCGAAGGTGTTGGTCGAGGCCTGATAGATCAGGGTGTCGCCGTTCGGCCGTTTCACCGTCTCGGCGTCGCCGGGCGGCCGGGTGGTGAAGGCGGTCACCTTGTCCAGATAGGCTTCGGCCGAGGCCGCGCCGAAATCGGCGCCGTTGCGCGCATAGAGGCGGGCGATCTTGGCGTCCACCGTTTCCCGCCGGCTGGCGGTCAAAACCGGCTTGGCCGTTTCCGCCGCAGTCGCCTCGACCGGCGCGGAGGACGGGTCGCCGGCCCCGACGGGCGCCGACGCCGTCCGATCCCGCGTCTGCACCGCCGAACTGTTGTCGCAAGCCGCCAGACCCATAACGCCGCACAGCATCAAGCCAAACGAGACCGGAACGGCCCCTCTTATCCTCAGCGCGATCATCTTCCCCTCCGACACTCGCTTAAGGCGACGTAAGCACAACTCTATTGTTCGCACAATGTTCTTTTTGATCGTCTCGACGCCGTCGCCTGAGACCGCTAGAGCGGGGCCATGGACATGCGCGCGCTTACCGACCGAAAGGTGCTGCTGATCGTCGGCGGCGGCATAGCGGCCTATAAGGCGCTGGAGCTGGTGCGTCTGATCGCCAAGGCGGGCGGCGAAACCCGGGTTATCCTGACCGAAGCGGGGGCCGAGTTCGTCACCCCCCTGTCCCTGGCGGCGCTCAGCGGCCATCCGGTGCGGTCCGGCCTGTTCCACCCGGACGACGAGACCAGCATGGGCCATATCGAGTTGTCGCGCTGGGCCGATCTGGTGGTCGTGGCGCCGGCGACGGCCGGGCTTATCGCCAAGGCGGCCAATGGAATCGCCGACGACCTGGCCTCCACCACATTGATCGCCACGGACAAGCGGGTGCTGCTGGCGCCGGCCATGAATGTGCGGATGTGGGAGCATCCGGCGGTCCAGGCCAATATGGAGCGGCTGAAATCCTTCCCCGGCTTCCACGGCGCGGCCGTGGTCGGACCGGATGAGGGCGAGATGGCCTGCGGCGAGTACGGACCCGGCCGAATGGCCGAGCCGGCGGCCATAGTGGAGGCGATCCAGGGCCTGCTGACGGGCCCCAGACCTTTGGCCGGACGAAGGGCGGTGGTCACGGCCGGCCCCACCTTCGAGCCGATCGACCCGGTGCGCGGCCTGACCAATCGCTCCAGCGGCAAACAGGGCTACGCCGTCGCCGCCGCCCTGGCCCAGCGGGGGGCGGAGGTGACGCTGGTGTCCGGCCCCACGGCCCTGTCCGCTCCGCCCGGCGTCACGCGGATCGACGTCGAAAGCGCCCTGGAGATGCAGGCGGCGACGCAAGCCGCCCTGCCGGCCGACATCGCCGTCCTGTCCGCCGCCGTGGCCGACTGGCGTGTGGACACCGTCGCCGGGGGCAAGATCAAGAAGGGGCCGGGCGGGCCGCCGACCCTGGCCCTGATCGAGAACCCGGACATTCTGGCCGGGGTCGCCGCGCCGGGACCGAACCGGCCCGCCCTGGTCATCGGCTTCGCCGCCGAGACCACCGATCTCGAGGCCAACGCCCGCGCCAAATTGTCGAGGAAGGGCTGCGACTGGATCGTCGGTAACGACGTCTCGGACGAGGTGTTCGGATCCGACGGCAACGCCGTTCTGCTGGTCACGGCCAAGGGCGCCGAGGCCTGGCCCCGCCAATCCAAGACCGCCGTCGCCGCCGCCCTGGCCGACCGTATCGCCGACCACTTCAAGAGCGCCCAATGACCGACGCCGTCTCCGTTCAGATCCTGCGCCTGCCCCACGCAGAGGGCCTGCCCCTGCCCGCCTATGAGACGGCCGGGTCGGCGGGCATGGACCTGCGCGCCGCCGTGCCCGAGGATCAGCCCCTGACCCTGGCGCCGGGCCGGCGCGCCCTGGTGCCCACGGGGCTGAAGATCGCCCTGCCTTTGGGCTATGAGGCCCAGGTCCGCGCCCGCTCGGGCCTGGCGCTGAAGCACGGGATCATCTGCCCCAATGCGCCGGGCACGATCGACAGCGACTATCGCGGCGAGTGCGGCGTCATCCTGGCCAATATCGGTGATGAAGACTTCGTCATTCGCCGGGGCGAACGCATCGCCCAGCTGGTGATCGCCAAACATGAACGGGCGGACTGGATCGAGGTCGAGACTCTGGACGACACCGCGCGGGGCGCGGGGGGGTTCGGTTCGACGGGGCGGTAGGGCTCACCTGAAGGCGGGACCACGGCCTCAGGCCGGCCTTGTCGGAGACGGCGCCGCCCCGGCGCGCTGATCCGATTGCGCGCCGCTCAGGCCGTCGCGGCCACGGCGGCCTCGCCTCGCAC
>OBMK010002241.1_pt1 | contig 14934 bp, 11 predicted proteins | sample 1539081 | NCBI WGS metagenome assembly OBMK01 (sample SAMEA3355528, study PRJEB22509) | marine metagenome | biome: marine; feature: river plume; material: water | place: USA | collected 2010-08-07 | depth 0.5 m | reverse complement strand
ACTAGCAGACAGAGGTATTCCTGTATTCAAAATCTTTGAAGAAAAACTTGGATTGGCAAGACTAGAAGTATCAGAGTTTGGTAAAACAGCCGAAGGTGCGGCTACATTGAAAGATGCACTACTCGAAGGTCTTAATGAAGACTTCGGTGGTGGTATGGAGAAAGCATCAAAGAACTTATCAGTATCATTATCTAACTTAGGTATCGCAGGTAACAATGCCTTAATCGCAGTTGGTGAAGGTGGACTATCAAGTGCTATTAACGATGCGGCACTTAAGATGAGTGAATTCTTAGTTGAGAATGAAGACTTAGCAATTATGTTAGGTGAGAAACTTGGTCAAGCAGTTACATTCGTTACAGATGGCATCTTTATGTTGATGGACAATATGGACAAGGCAGCCCCAATCTTTGAATTGATTGGTTCTATTTGGACAAACATTCTATCACCAGCATTATCAGTTGCTTTCGATATTATCGTCAAGGTAGCAGAAGCATTAGGTCCATTAGTAGAGACGATTGGTCCAGCGGCTTCTACAGTCTTTGAAGGTTTAGGCAATGTAATGACAGAGATTGTTGTTCCAGCGATGGAAAAGATAATTGATACAATTGCTATTGTTGTTGATAAGATTAAGGGAATGATTGACTGGATTTCAGATGGCTTAACAAAGATTAAAGAATTTGGCGCAGGTGTTAAAGGTAAAGTTACAGGTGGCTTCACAGCCGCTGGTGATTGGATAGCATCTAAGATACCTGGATTTGCTGACGGTGGTGTTCTGCCATCTGGTAAACTTGGTATTGTTGGTGAAGAAGGACCAGAACTTATTAGTGGTCCAGCAAAGATAACACCATTCAAATCAGCACTATCACAAGTTGGTGGTTCAGGTGTAACTTCATCTATGACTAGAATGGGCGCCTCTTCAGCAAGTGCCAATATCAATTTTCACATCAGTAATGTTGATGTAGATGGTAGTGGTCAGATGCAAGGTAAAGCAATGAAGCAATATATCGAAGGTGTATCAATGCAAGTTGCTACTAAATTATTACGACAGAATCAAGGCTATGGAGGACTTATCTAATGGCACAAGCATTTCCAAACGCATCGAGCGGAGCATCATTATTAACAAAATTAAGTATACAAACGAGTTATTCATCAGAGCCAAGACATAGATTAGTTGAATTTGGTGATGGATATATTCAGAGAAGTTCCTGGGGTCCATATGCCGGCAGAAGAAAATTAAGTGTTGTTATTGAACATTTAAGTCAAGTTGATTCAGGCATTTTAATTGCTTTTTATGAAGCAAGACACGATGATGGCGAAGCCATATCAATTCCTTATAATATGCTATTAGATGTATCAGGCACATATTATTTAGAATCATTTGAAGTGAATATGACCAGTAACGAATTAAGAACAGTCACCGCGAGTATGATTGAGGTATTTGGCGAATGAGTGTAACAGTAGAGTCACAAAAATTAGTTACTCCAGGCACAGTTCAATTATTAGAATTTGACTTTACTGCGATTGGTGGTTCAACAAGTGTTTATGTTTCAACAGAACACAATCAACCAGTAGACCCATATATTCCAATTGTAACAGATTGGATTGATGGCAGTGGCACACTTATATCAAATGTTACTTTTAACAGACTAGACTTCGAATTATCAGGTATTAGTTGTGATTTAACAGGTAGTATTGCTGAACCAACACTTAAGGTAGCAGCCGAGAGTTTATGGGCATTATCAGGTTGGGCAGCAGAGACAGTTGGTTTTGCTCTTAAAGACTATCGTGGTATTCGTATAAGAAGAATGCGTCAATTCTATAATACAGTTGGACTTATGGCTCATCAAGTATTCTATATCAAATCAGTTGATGAATTAAATCCATCAACAATTTCATTTACTTTAACCCCAAGCCTTGGTTCAGAGAGATTAGATAGACCAAGTGCTAGAAAATTGGAAATATAAAATATGTTTAATGAAAGTTGGGAAGGTAAGGATTTAGCAGGGTTCATTAAGACAACCCTTGCACAACAAATTCAGAAATCTAAAATAGGTCAATTTGCGAATAACTTCGGTATTAGTAGTTTATTGTCTACTGTCTCCAAAAAAACATCGGAAGAAAACGCATTAAAGATTGCTGATGGCATTGATATGGGTTATCAAGTGCCTAAGAATATCATTCCAATTATCTACGGACACGTTGGGATGTCAAATACTCAATTTGACGACGGACAAAAGCCAAGTGAACTTGATGCTGAAGTAGTTGTTCAAAGTGTTAAGATACCCATCTCTGAAGGACCAATTCACGGTCCTGCTATGGTTGGCAATAATTCTACTATTTTCTTTGATGGTCAACAAGTTACTCCATATCATTTAAGACACCTTGTTCTTAATGACTCTTATGTTATGGACCCAGTAACAAGAGTTTTTAATCACAAAGACGTTGATTTCGAAATGACATTAGGTGATGGTGGCACAACAACTAAAAAAAGAGGAAGAATAGAATTAACAAACACATTTCTAGGAACGGAAATCGAAGCGGTAGATGATACAACTAACGATACATTATTAAACGACTTAGGCGATGTTGTAGCCGATAAAGGCGTTAACAATGTTCTCTATTGGAACGCAGATGCGGGACGATGGGAAGCAAAGTCCTTCAATGAACTGCTCAACGAAGCGGGTGCTACTTATAACGGTGGTGCTGGTGGTGATGGTGGTGATGGAGGCACCGGGGGTGACGGCGGAACTGGAGGAACTGGTGGTGTAGGCCCAGCAGATGGCGAAGGTTTGAGATATACCCAATGGAATCCCCCACCAACTCATATCGAAGTAGACACTGAAAATGTAAAAGTAGAAACTACTATTGTAGCACCACCAGCCACAGGCACATCAGTCGTTGCGGGTAAAGGTGCTCCACTAAAAGAATACGAAGAAGCCACAGATTATATCTTTAATTCAACGCAGACTTTTCCAGGAGTTGACAAAACAGTTGATTCTATTGATGTTACATTTTATTGGCCTGATGGAATGTATAGAGAACTCGAAACAGTTACTACGACATTAGATGGCACTAAAATTACAAAATGCGATTCTAATAGACCAGACTTACAAAGTGTAGACACTGGTAATTTAGAATGCTTAGATGATAATGTAGAACTATCAGAAGATGGACAAACAGCAACAACAAAGACAAGACAATCAGGTAGTGTTGTTATTCATCTTATATTGACTACAAAATTAAATGCAGGTTCAGGATGTGGTAATAGAGAATTTGTTCTACACGAATCTTCAGTATCAGCATCAGCAGGAACAGGTGAAGGTCAAATTGACGAAGATGGAAATTACTTTAAGAATGGACCATACGAAAGAACATTTACTTTTACAACAAATGGTATGAACGCAGGTAAAGGATTTATATCTTTACTTGACGAAGACACAGGCTTAGAAACTTCAGCACAACAAATAGGTTCTTTAATTGGTGGTGGCTCAGGTAGTTGTAACTCAACGAATGTTAATTACTACAAATTCGATGATTGGACATTGTCTGATTACATAACAGCATATCCAGACCAAATTCTACACGCTGCCAACGAACTAAAAGTTTATGCTTGGATTGACAACGGTGTAGCAGGTAGTGAAACTATTTCAACAAACACCTACTTACGAGGCGTATCAATATTAGACGCAATGGATGGTTATAATGGATTATATGACACAGGCACATCAACACTTACACCATTCAATCAGTTTGCACCAGACCACGGATTCAATCATACACCAGGAGACACTGGTGTTAAAGATTATGATTTACCAAACAAACGAGGTGGTGTTAGTCCGATTACTCTAGCCTCATATGCTCCACACAGAGACCCAACAGCATTAGAAATAGGTCTTCCTGAAACACCATTATTGGTGTGGGATTATTCTACAATGGGTCAACCTGGAGACATAGGAGATGGCGGATATACAGGTGCTGGTGGTGATTCGGGTTCAGCAGGAACATCAGGTTCAGTTGCAGTTCCGTTAGCAGACGCAATACCATTTGTTACTGGTAAAGACGCATCTTATCTTGGCAACGGCACAGCATCAACCATCACATTGCCGACAATTCAAGTTACAAACTCAGACACAGTTATAGATAACACATTAACATTAACAGTTTCACACGGAACATTAGATGTCACAACATTACCATCTGCTGTAGCAAGAAGCGGACAAGATTCATCGAGTTTAGTTTTAGTAGGACCAATCGCAGATTTACAGACTTGTCTGAATAGTGGAGTAGAATTCTCAAGCACAACAGCAACATTAGGTGACCAATCTCTAACTTTAGGTATATCAACAACAGTTGGTTCAAGTGTAGACAATGTAACTATTCGTTCACAAGCAACTACATCACATTCATCACCATCATTTACAATCACAGTTTTAAGTAATCCAACTGGCACATTCTTATGTTCTGTTAACGGCACAGCCGTAATGGCACAAATCACTGGCACAACAGATAATGCCACAGCGGCAGGAATAATCGCTGGTGCTATCTCTGGCGCTACAAGTGACCCAGAGTTTATTGCCACAGCGGCAGGTGATGTTGTCACAGTTACAGGCGAAGCAGGATTAGGTAACAGTCTAAATGGTGTTACACCAACAGATGGTTCAAGCACAATGGTAACATCAATAACAACAATTGGTGGTGGTGTTAGTCCTAGTAGAAAATCACAACCAGTAAGAAACGCAGGTAACTTAAAAGCGAAGTTCTTACCAGCATTAACATTTTCTAACACATTGAATGACCCTAAAATCGCATACGCTCAAGTAGCCTATCGTCCACCACAAGGTGATGGTCAATCTACATTATCAGAAGTAGGATTTATGGTAGCAGGTAGAGAGATACAAAATGGTCAATCAGGTTCATTTTCAGCCTGGCAGAGTAGTAATTATCAGTCAAGTGCCAACTGGTCTAATAGTCCAGCGTGGGCATTTTTTGATTATTTTACATCGGATACATTCGGCCTACACCAAGAAATAAATGATAAACTAACACAACAACAAAAAGACATTTTATATGAAGATATATGGTTGTTCTTTGGATGGTGTGCCCAAGACCAAGCAGGTGATGACATAATCGATATTAACGCTATCATTTATGGTGCTGAATCGAAGATTGAAGTATTACAAAAGATTGCTGCCTTAGGACACGGTAAATTCGTTTACTTGAATGGTAATCCTAGATTGATATTTGATGGAATGAATCATTCATTTTCGGGTTATACTCCAACAGTTAAGAAAATTGTTAATCAAACAAATGCTGGCAACTTAATGTATCAAGGTGGTTCTATTGATAACTTGTATAATGTAATTAACGTCAAGTATGCTAATAGAGACAACTTTTACAGACTAGAAGATGTTCAGTATAGAAACGCTTCGAGTATACTAGAATTCGGAGAAAGAGAAACAACAGTAGATTTATGGGGCTGTTCAGTTAAACAACAAGCATATTGGCACGCCGTGTGGTTGTATGAAACAGACGCGGTTAATTCAGAAACAGTCTCCTACGTGGGTGGATGGGACCACTTCGATGTTCTCCCAGGTGATTTAATTTGCTTAAGTGACGGTCTTAGACCAGATGGTTCAAATAACACAGGCGGTCGTGTAATAGGAGTAAATGGTTCAACACTCACATTGGATAGAAGTGCTTCTGGTAATATTGCGGTTATGGACACAAGTGGTGTTGTTCAATATGGAACAGTATCAGGCACAACAGTATCAATGAGTGGGACATTCCAAGAAAACGCAGTATGGAATATATACTCAACTTTATCACCAACATACGGAACACTTGACTCTGGAAATTATCGAGTTATCGCTATTGAAGAAAGCGAGGATGGAATCTATGCCGTTACAGCACAGAAATTTGACCCCGATAAATACAGAAGAATATGGTTAAACACAATATAAGGAATCACAATGGCACTAGCAAATAAAACAGTAAATTATACACCATTTAACAAAACAAGTTGGGGATTTACTTCGGGTGACTTATCGACTCCACATAGTGGACTTACAAATGCTAAAGTTGTAATTACAGTAAAAAGTGGCACAAATCAGTGGGATAACACAGGACACATTTCAACTCCTACTTCTGGTTCAGCAGTTGCTTCATACAATAAAGACAAATTCGAATGGTCTTGTTCAGGTCCACTTGCAGATGTTGACGCTGTTTTAGTTGCCTTAGATTTATTTCCAGCAGACTTTCCAGCAATTAGAAATTGGACAAATTTAGCAGTAAAACCAAATCAAACTACAGGAAATTTTCCACTATATGGAGGATATAATGAAGAACCAGAACAAGATGCTCCTATTCCTGACACAGTTTTTGACTTAAAAGTTTATGATGCAGATAATTTAAGTGCTGGTGTTGTTACCGGTGGTGCCTACGAAATAACATTCGATGCTATTCATCCAACATTTGGCAAACAAAGACCTTATTGGTCAACTGTGCCATCAAACGAAGATGCATCATCAGCCGATTTTAGTCTATCGACTGGTGGATTACTTAACTTAGGTGAGATATCACAACTTAATCCTACAACAAATGTTAGTGACACTGACCCACTTACACTTACTTGTGAATTTAGGTCCTTTAGTGTTGTGCAGCCACCATACTCAGGATCGGCATATGGAACTTTAACTACAACATCTAACGGCTCAACTAATAAAATATTCATTGGCGATAAGAAACCTGGCACTGAAAACGCAACTACTAGAATAAATTTTACAGGAACTAGAGCAGAAGTTCAAGCCTACTTAGATAATGTTAGATATTATCGATGTGTTGGCGCTACACCTGCACTTACTCCAGGGACATTTGTGCCAAACTATACGGCATTTGATATGTATTTCAAACTATCAAACGGAGTAGTTGCTTCAGACTATACAAAACACATTTATTTTAGTGACGCAGTTATTGGTGCTACTACAATTCCTTCTCAAACATATATAGAAGACGTAGCGGACAATGACATTGATTTTAATATTACAACATCAAATGTTTCGCCAGATGCTAATACTTTTACAGCAACAGTTACATTAGCCGCACCTACTAATGGCACACTTGCAACATCAAGTTCTTTTAACGCTAGTGTCTACGGAATTGCTTTTATAGAATCATTTAACACATCAACAGGCGTATTGACTATTACGCACACATCTACAACTGATACTATTCTTTTATTAGCACTTAGTAATTTAGTGTTTACACCAGAAGAAGATTTCAAAGACAATTTCAATATGACTGTCGATTTAACTTACACAGGAACAGTTAATGGTTCATCATATACATCAGCACAACAGACAGTGGCAGTTTCAGGAACACTATCAAACGAAGTAGACAATCAAAATACTACACATACTTGGACTGAAGATACTGTATACGAATTTAGTGGTTCAGCACTTAATCCACGAATTATTCATCCTGTAAATTCAACATTTGATTTTGAACTGACATTGAGTGATGCAACAGCAGGTTCTTTAAGCGTTCCCTCTCCAACTTCAACATATGGAACAATGACAGCGGGTGGTAGTGGTGTTTATACATTAACAGGAACAAAAACACAAGTAAATACTGGTCTTGCCGCAATGCAATTTATACCGGCGTCAGATTATGATTCTGATTTTACCATAGGCTTTAAGGCAGAAAGAACAAGTGGTGATTTAACATACCAAGAAGATGAATGGGGCACTTACACGATGACTGCAACAGCAGTTGGTGAATATTCGATATCTCAAGCAACAAATCTCCCTTGGCTTGAAGATGTAAATATGACTTTCGATAGTGGATTAGCAATTACAGATACAGCGGCTGACGATTCACAACTTCCAGCATACGGTTCAAACTACAGAGTAGAAATCGCAATGTGGTATGGCGCTTCAGAATACACAGATGGCACAATTGTTTCTAACTATACAACTAATTTAACAGTCGGTGGTGTAGGAAATCAGAACGGTCAAGGTGATACAAATATGATATCATACACTGGTCCTAAAGCAGACATAAACACAGCACTCACAACTTTAAGATTTATACCAAATGTTGACTTCGATGGTCAAGGACCATATGTTTTTTATAAGATAGTCAGAGTATCAGATGGTGCGGTATTAACAGACCAAGCATCTACCACAAAAACAACTTTTGCTGTAGGAACAGGACACGATGAATATTCTTATACACATCAAAGTGACTACGATTGGGATGAAGATTCACCTAAACTATTTGATACTGGTGTTCAGATTACAGATGTGGCAGATGAAAATGGCGATTACTCACAACATAACTCAACATATACAGCATCATTACAACTCGTAAAGTGGGACACCCCGTATACAGCAATCACAACAGCATCAATTGGTGTATTAACAACAATTACAGGATACTCGAATTTAACAATCACCACTAACAGCAGTGGCACTACAATTCAAGGAACTAAAACAGATGTTAATACAGCATTACAAAATCTTAAGATGATACCAGATATGGATTGGTTATCTAGTCCAGCATCGAATGGTAAATTCTTTACTTACATTGATATCACACGTGATTCAGATTCAGTTGTCATTTTAGATGGAGATGGAAATCCTCCTGTTGTCTGGGTAGGATTCGAAGAAGGAACTGATTCAACAGAGTTTGTAACGCCAACTTCTTCATTTTTGACTTTTAACGAAGATACACCAAAGACTATATTGAATGGTTTAACAGTTGGTATTACTGACGCGGCAGCAGATAACTTTCCTAACATTACATATGAATTTACATTATCACTAAGTGATGATGGAATCACAGCGGCTAATACAGCAGGTGAATGGACAGGAACAGGTAGTCATATAAAAGTATTAACTGGAACAAAAGCAGTTGTTAATGCGGCTATTCAAGCACTTTCATTTACACCTACAATGGATTATAGTTCCAACCCTTATATTACATTTACACTGAAACGTTATGTAAGTGGTTCATTAAATCAAACATACACAACAATAGGACGTCAAGTTACAGGAACAGCATCGCCACTTGGTGATTATTATACTGGTATTACAGGGATGGGATATACAGAAGATTTACAAGCACAATCTATCTTCAGTGGACACGATATTGGTGTATCAGATATTGCGGCAGATAATTACTCTGGCTTAACATATGAGGTAACAGTTACTATTCCATCAGCGGCAGGTGAATTTGTTTCAACAGGTAATCAGACTTTTACCACCACAGGAACTAAAACAGCCGTTAACACAGCATTACAAAATCTTACATTTACTCCAACAGCAGATTATAATACAAACTTCGATGTTACATATACACAGAAACGTTATGTCAGTGGTGTATTAGACACAACACACGCAAACGCAGTAAATGTAGGAACAGTCACAGCAACACCAGTGGCAGAGTTTGCATATGGAACAGCAAATAGCAACGAACAATGGACAACCTCGTCAAATCAGGTGCCAACTACCACTAACCAAGTGTTATCTCCAAAGAACTTAACAGAGAACTGGAGTAAAACATACGAGCGACCAATTACAATTACTGATACAGCAGAAGATGGTGGCACAACAAATTATAAGATTGTATTCACAGTTCCTACAGGAACAACATTATATGATAACACAGACACAGCATTTAACGGAACATTAGATTGGGACACAAAAGCAAATATTCATACTAAATTAGACGAAGGTATTCGTATATCTGGTGCTACAGCAGGGTTATCTTTAGCATTTACACTTTATAGAAAACTAGGAACAAACGTAGAAGACACATTAGCCACCGGTGCTTTAACCTATCAATTCCTCGACATACCGGATGACCTACTTAAAGTTCATCACGGAGTGCATTATCTTGCTATAAGACCCACGGGTCTTGGAAATAATGATACTCTGTATGCATTCAATGACGCTCTCAGACAGACGCTTTGCGGTTTCTCAGCAGGTCTCGTCAGGTATTCAGGATACTCTGGCTTTCAATTAAGAATTAAAGAAACTGACTGGACGAATCGTCCTAGTTCACATCCAATTCGAGACCTGATTGACTCAACGGATGGCATTAAAATAGTAAACGACCCATTTGCTGACAGTAATTTTCATCATTATAACAACTCATATACATCTAACATTGACGAGGTGACACTTAAAAGTTGGAATGGGTGGAACTATTTACCACAAGTATTCAACAGAGATGTTGAAGTAAGAACTAATTTAGGAACAAAAAGAGTATACACTAATATAGATTTTAACACAATAGGTGTTTCTATTGATTTTTTCAACGGAACAGCACTTAATAATCCGCCAACTGGTTTTATGGCTTGTTCTGGAGTCTTTTCTAATTTTAGTAAAACAAGCGATACATATCATCAAAACGTCAATCAATCAAATTATTGGGACGGAACTTATATGAATGTCGATGTTTTGGCTGTAAAAGAATATGGTGAGAAGGCTTTGTTGACTAATGATTTAAGCAATAGAGAATTTTCTCCAGTAATTGGCACTGCCCAACCGTATGAGAGAGCATTATATGATGGACCACAAGGTTTCACGTATGGATTTCACACTACTAAAGACGCATCTAATAATAGGTTTATAAATGTTATAGCAAAAGATGAAATCGCAGGAAATCAACCGTCAACACAAACTTATCAAATAACAGATTTGAATGCTTACGGAAGCGATGATGATGATGTAAGTATTACACAGGTCGTCTATGATTCAACAAACAAAGATATCTATTGTTTGGTGATGGCAGAAAACGGTTCTTCTACCAAATCAGCATCTATTGTTAAATTAGATTATAATACTGGAACATCGACATATACTTGGTCAACGATAAAAACAATTACATTAGGTAGTTCAACAGAATATTATTCAATAGAAGCATTCTTAACTGATGACTATAGTAGATTGATTACTATTCAGTCTCAATATAATAATTTGGCGGCTACAGGTATAGTAGACATCGATAGTAGTATTTACACTGATGAGAACAGAATTAGAGTATACGACAAAGACACTGGTGGAACTGATAACTGGGGTTTAACAACAACTACAAATTATTCAACAAGTAACCAACAAACCTTAACTAAAAAGAAACGAGGTTTACACGATGTTAACTATGGTGATATAAATGGCTCAGACACAGTAATTACAAACTTTGGTCACATATTCAAAAAAGACACTGGTGGAACTGATAACTGGGGTAGAAGTGGACAATTAGACTTAACACAAACAAATGAAGGCGACCCGTTGGCAAGCGGCACAAAAAGGCTGATTTGTCATTACACTAATAACTATATAATATGCGTGGGATCCTACTCGGTATATGATGGCAGTTCCCAGTTGGCTGAAACTATCGCACACGTTTTTCATAAAACTAATTTTAATAGATTAGGAGAAGACCAATACTTGATGAAGTGGGCATCCGTAATGATGATAGAGACTTCGAGAAGCCACGACCACGTTGGCGTATTAGGAATAGATAAGGACCCTACAACTTATAGTCCGAATCATCCACATCGAGACTGGATGATGATAAACTTAACAACTTAAAGCATTGACAAAGACAACGAAATGAGTTATAATAGTGAATACAGAATAAATCAAATGCTGGACAATCAATTGTATAAAGTATTAAATGTTAAAAAGTTTATGAGAATTAAAGATGCGAGAGCAACTAGAAGACTCAGTATGCCTGCTAGAACGAAAGGATTATTATTACTCGATAATCCTAGTTTAGATAAAATTAAATTTGACTGTGATATTATGATTAGAAAAGATTGCTGGGAATTATTCTTGTATGACGAAGAAACTGCTGAACACACAGAAGCAATCGCAAGAAAAATGAAAGCAGTCGCTTACGCAAAAGTATAAATACATATAATAAATGTTTTAGACATCATTTATTATCTCCTTGGATTTTAGTGTAATCCTTGACATTGTTTATTTTAGTTACTGCCATTACTCGAATAAACATCAAACCCCTCTTAATTGAGGGGTTTTTCTTTATTATGATAAATAAACTGTTGACTTTCAATACTAGTTGTGTTATACTAGTTTATCAATGGTGTGCTAATACTAGTAATTAGTAAGTAGTAAGTAGTAAGTAGTAACTAGTAAATACATATCTTACAGATATGCGTTCTTGTAGTAATCTTGTGCTTACGCACGTCCTTGAGAAGAGCAATTGCTTTTCATATGAAAAGTATTATTAGTCTAATAGGAGATAATAATGGCAGACAATTTATTAAAAGAAGAAGAATTATTTGCGTGGCAAATAGATGTTTTCGATAACGAAGCAAATCGCATAAGAAACAATCGAAAAAGAAAACAAAGAGCAACAGACTTTACTGTTCAGTTACGAATTGAAACAGAGAACACGAACGGCTGGTTACATTTACAATCACAGATAACAGTCGGTAGAAAACCTTCACAAACAAAACGCTCTATTAAAACTCAAGTTGATTTATCGATGTTTAATGACCTCGTTGCTATCAGAGAAGAAGAGGCTTTAGAAGCAAAAGACGGTTTTGATATTCAACCTGTAATCTCATCATTCTATAAAAAAGACTGTAAGTTCGAGGGTATGATACCTTCGTTCTACTGTATGTTTATGAAAAAGAAAAATGAGAATTTTAATATTCTTTTAGCGTTAGGTGAGTTCGTTGAGTGGATTCCGTTAGACTTAAAAGTTTCAGACACACATACAATTTATCACGCTGAAAGAAGAATTAAGATGCAGTCTGGTTTCGTAAGAAAAGGTTACTAATGAGAAAAGTTAGAGTTCGCTTAAGAGATATTCATATAGAAGAAAATAGTATTCACTATGCTAGGTGGGTCGTTAAAGATACTTTTCAATGTTGGCTTGGTAGAGATGAATTAACAAAGATAGTCTCAATGATACAGAGAGGTCATCAATTTAAGAAAAGATTACATCATAAAATAAAAAGATAAATACTATTGACTTGTAATTATAGATATGTTATAATAAAGAGTAAAGTCGAGTAATAGTGCTTGATGATGTAGGAGTGATAAATGAAAAAAACAATTGATGATTTCGGTTTAGATGATGAATGGTTATTCTATGATATAGAAAGAAATGTTCCATCTAACAATGGTAGAACTATGGATGTTCTTAAATTCATAAGACTAAGTGATGGGCAAAAGGCTCTTACTTATGTTGTTTCTAATTACGGTAATAAACTAAGACAGACTTGGAAAGACCCACTAACTAATCCTAGAGATGCTATATACGGTAACAGAAAAAGTGGACCTTTTGGTATGTTTCAGAACTTGAAACCTAAGACAACAGAAGATGATAAAGTTGTATACTCTCAAAAAGGAAAAGGTAGTGATGTTGTTTTAGACGCTGATTTAAGACCTTCGAGAATGTTCGATTATAAGACTAATGAACTAAATGAAGAAATGGCATATAAAGCATATTGGGCTATCCGTGACCGCATACGAGGTAATGTATGAGCGAAGAAGAAAAGAAAAAAGGTAAAAAACGAGGTCCTAAAATTAAACTGTTGACGCTCGAAAAAATAAAAGAACGAACAACAGAAGAAGGTGAATGTCATATCTGGACTGGTCCTTGGCATCGACAAGGTTATCCTATGGTAAGGTTCGCACAGACACAATCAATGCGAACGACCCATTCTGTTGTATGGGAACTTCTAGGAAATACTGTTCCAGGTAAGAGTGATAAAGCAAAGTTAACTAGGTCGTGTGACAATATCAAGTGTGTTAATCCAGAGCATATTGTTCTAAAAAATATGACAGATGTAATGAAATCAGCAAAACAAGGCAACGGATGTATGTTTTCATCCGAAGATATTCGTCAAATTCGTAAAGATTTAGAAAAAGAATTTATCAGAGACGAAGACGGAAACCTTGTTCTGACTAAAAATGGTAAGATTAAAAAAACAATAGGTTATCACTCTAAGTTGGCAAAAAAGTGGGGCTGCACGCCTCGACATATGTGGATGATTTGTAATAATTATAGATACCGTTGGGTAAAATAGGAGACTTAAAATGAAAAATATGCCTTCAGAAGTAGAAATGAATGAAAGATATATGAAACTAAGAAACAATTTGATATCATTAGTCTATCTAAACTTGATAGCAATTGATATCTCTTGGGTTTGTTATTTGATATTTCAATAAAAGAATTGCGAGAGCAATAGGTTATACGAGTGTATAACCATTAAAAAGCCGCTTTTTAGCGGCTTTTTTCTTATGAGTTTACTGCCCTGTTTGGAGAGATAAATACATATAGAAAGCAGACGTGCTTATCAATTATTCTCTGGAGAAAACATATGGCAATCCACGATATTTCCCTAAAACAGGGTGAGACTTGGTCTAAAGTTCTTACCTTAAAAGATGATTCCGATGTGGTCATTGATATTACCAACGACACATTTCGCGGACATATTCGCAAACATCACACATCTTCTGACACACAAGCAGTATTTACATTCACAATAACAGATGGCACAAATGGTGTTGTTGCGTGGACATTATCAGCAACAGATTCAGCCGCTTGTTCAAGTGGTAATCTTGTATATGATATTGAATGGGTAAAACAAAACGGTGATGTTACGAGAATACTTGAAGGCCTAGCAGAAGTCTCACCGGAGGTAACGAAATGACGAAATTATATATAGACAGCGACACAGTATACACTATTGAATTGGCATCTGGTGCCGCAGATACAACAGTAACAACTTCAGGTAGTGGTATATCACTTATAAACACTTCAGCAGGTGGACAACACACTCTTAATTCAGTTACAGCGGGCGCAAATGTCACTATAACTGATGACAATAATGGTAATTTAACAATCGCCGCGACAGAAGATAATCTATCGAATAACACAACTTCTGATTTACCA
>OBMK010002230.1_pt1 | contig 14967 bp, 12 predicted proteins | sample 1539081 | NCBI WGS metagenome assembly OBMK01 (sample SAMEA3355528, study PRJEB22509) | marine metagenome | biome: marine; feature: river plume; material: water | place: USA | collected 2010-08-07 | depth 0.5 m | reverse complement strand
TATCATACAATCAGATTGGAATGTGGTGTATGCCATATTGATGCTTATTAGCTTGGTGACTGTCGTTTTCTACCTTATAGGCGATGTACTATATACATTTCTTAACCCTAGAGTAAGCTACAGTAACGATGAGTAATAATAATTTACTATATCGTCAAGCGCAGTCACCCATGGTTATGAAAATAGCCACGTGGATAATTGGCACATTCCTAGTGATAGGTCTGTGTAGTCGCTTCATAGCTAATGATATGCCACTGCTGGCTAACTATGAAGGATCTGTCAGTTCTCCAGCAACATTAGAATTACTATCAGACATAGGCATAGTGGATAGTAGAATATATGACGAAACTAAGTTCAGATGGAAAATAATGCCTCCAATTCCTTATTCCAGTGATCAACTCAATAGTAGGGTTAATGTAAGTGTTGGTCCACTAGATAATCAAGAGGTTTCATCCCTCAGATATAGACATTGGCTTGGTACAGATCAACTGGGTAGAGATGTATTAGCTGGACTAGTACATGGTACTAACATAGCAGTAAAAGTGGGACTTTTATCGGTATTTTTCTCACTTTTGCTAGGACTTTACCTAGGACTTCTAAGCGGGTATTTTGGTGATAACGGTTGGAAAATTAACATTTTTGCACTACTCATAGGTACCTTGATTAAGGCCTTAGGACTTTACTATATTTTATACCCATTAGTCGTCGATCCGGGTCTATTTTACTATCTTATATTGGCTCTTATTGTGACTGTTTTGCAATTAGCACTTTATAAATTTATTCCTGGAAGTACAAAGCCTAGTATCAGCTTACCCATAGACCTGATTACGACCAAAATTATTGAGGTATTGAATAGTATTCCTACCCTATTTATAATCTTGGCGTTTCTGGCAATTTTCACAAAACCATCTATCTGGAATGTGATTATTATCATATCCATAATTGGTTGGCCCAAGTTTGCTAGACTCGTAAGAGCTGAAATACTACAGATCAAAAATATAGAATATATAGAGTCTGCCAAATCTATTGGCCTCTCAGACTTTCAAATCATCCTTAAGCACGCTTTACCTAATGCAATTACTAGTGTCATTTCTATCACTGCATTCGCCATAAGTGGTGCTATACTCTTAGAGTCGACACTATCCTTTTTAGGTCTGGGAATTCCTCTAGATCAAGTAAGTTGGGGGAGCATGCTAGCTGATGCAAGAGTAAATTTTTCATCATGGTGGTTAGCGTTATTTCCTGGGCTGGCGATTTTCTTTGTATTAATTTCCTTTTATATAATTGGAAATCAGCTAAATGAAAAGATGAATGCACGTCATTAACGACAAGCAGCTAAAGATATGAAGAAAGCAGAAATCAAAGCCTATCTGGATGCCAAAGTAGTGGAGTATAATAACTCTAATTTCGTATCAAAAGATCCAATCAGTATACCGCATAGTTATCACAGGAAACAGGATATCGAAATCACTGCGTTTTGGGTATCCATGCTTTCTTGGGGCTTGCGAAAGACTATTATAAACAAATCGAAGGAGCTATTTGGCCTAATGGGAGACTCTCCATACGAGTTTATCGTTAACCATAACGAAAAGGATAGAAGTCGGTTTGAACACTTTAAGCATCGTACATTTCAGTATACTGACACCTTATATTTTCTAGATTATCTACAGAGATACTACCGAGAAAACGATAGCATGGAAAATGCATTTGCACGTCATCTAACCTCTGAGAGTATTCATGTGGGTGATGCAATTAGGGGCTTCCACGATGAATTCTTTGATATAGATTATGCACCCCATCGTACACGCAAGCATGTGGCTACTCCTGCTAGAGGTTCGACTTGCAAGCGCATCAATATGTTTTTGAGATGGATGGTAAGGGATAGTGATACTGGAGTCGACTTTGGTATATGGAACACGCTGCAACCCGCACAGTTGCTTATGCCGTTGGATGTTCATGTAGATCGAGTTGGGCGCAAACTAAAGTTGATAAAACGTAAACAACGAGATTTTCGTACTGTATTAGAGCTCACAAAGGCTTTAAAAAAATTTGATTCACAAGATCCTGTAAAGTATGACTTCGCACTTTTTGGAGTAGGCGTAATGGAAAACTAGTATTCTCCCCTATTTCCAAAATCATTTGTTATTACAAACATTTTCTTTCATTCAATGTTTGAAAAATTTAAATAGGACATTATGAGTATACAAATCATTAATAAAGAAAGTCAGGCATACGGTGCTTTTAACGGTGGTGAGATCGTAGAGAATAAGCCGATTGGGTTTCCAAGAGAAGGAGGACCTATTAAGCCTTATTCGTCACTATTTTACTGGGCCAATGCTATCGCCAAGGTAGATAGTACTATTGGACTTCATCCTCATGAAGGTTTTGAAATCATGTCATTTGTGCTCAAAGGAACTATCCGCCATTATGATACACAGCTTAAAGACTGGAAAGAACTCAATGAAGGTGACGCTCAAATAATAAGAGCGGGAAATGGAATTAGTCATGCAGAGCACATGGCTCAAGGCGCACGCATGTTCCAAATATGGTTAGATCCAAACATCAATAAAACTATACAGCAGCCGGCGAGCTATGATGATTATAAGGCAAAAGCAGTACCTACTTCTACACAAGGTGATGTCGAGATATTTCATTATGCTGGTGACAAAGGTATTATGCATTTAGACAGCACTCAGATCAGCATACAAAAATGGATCCTCAATGGAACGCATCTGATAGAAGATCAATCTGCCATTCATAGCATATATATGCTAACTGGAAATATCACTATAAATGGACAAAACGCAAGTACTGACGACTTTGTCATAATCGAAGATGAATCTGCCAAATTGAATGGACAAGGAGAACTGTTTGTAATTGGCTCTGCAAAGGAACTAGAATATGAAACTTATGGTGAGATGATGCAAAGAAGGATGAAATAATTACTCAAACCCGCTAAGTATCTTTATTCCAACGTAAATGGCAATTAAACCAGCGACTAGACTAGCACCTGCGTATGTAAACGATAGTAAGTGATTCCCACTTTTGAGTAGAATCATGATTTCTGCACTGAAAGTAGAAAATGTGCTAAATCCACCGCAAAAACCCATCATGAGTAATAGTCTGTGCTGTTGTGCCATAGGGTACTTGATGTGATATCCCATCAATAATCCCAGAATCAAACATGCTGAAATATTCGCTACAAAGGTGCCCATTGGAAATGATCCTTCTTGAGGAGTGAGCCATCTAGCGATAGACCATCTTGCTACTGAGCCAAGCCCTCCACCGAAAAATACGAATATCCATGCTGGCATAGTTAAATATTTAATAGGCTAGGTCGAGGACGATTTTTTACTGTCCGCTATGTATTTCAATATAGTGGTAAGAACGACAGCAATAATAATAAGTATTAGTAATAAATACAAATTTCCAACGCTTTGAAGACCTACCGCTATGAAGATAAATATAGCATTGACAACTAAAAGAATATACGTGGCATTCATATGTGATAAGCCACAGTCTATCATCAGATGGTGAATGTGTGTTCTATCAGGATAAAAAGGAGATTTACCGTTCAATATCCTGATAATAAATACTCTCAAAGTATCAAAAAGTGGTAAAATCATAACTGCTATTGCCAACGTCGGTGCAGACTTGAAGGCATATTGATGATCTCCTAAATCTTTATGTATATCTATAAACAGAATTGCTAATATAGAACAGACTAATCCCAATAAAAGTGAGCCTGTATCTCCCATAAATATTTGCGCTGGAGTGACGTTATATTTAAGGAAGGCAATAAGCGAACCTGCTAATGAAAAGGCTACAATAGCGATATCCAATCTATCTATTAGGAAAAACCAAGTTCCCATAGTAAGAGATATCAATAAGCCAATACCTCCTGAGAGTCCGTTAATTCCATCTATTAGATTAAATGCATTAATGATGACTATTATGGTAAATATCGAAAGTGCTATACTGGCATACTCAGGTAATGTACCTATGCCAAATATTCCATAAAGGCTGGTCAGTCTGATATTGGCCTTAAAAACAAGAATTGCCGCTGCAAATAGCTGACCCAATAGCTTCTTGGAAGGTGAAATAGGATCAATGTCATCTTTAGCTCCGATTAGGAATACAATAATGAATGAGCAAAGTATATATTGGAGATCTCCGAAATACTTGAAAGGTGTCCACATGATAATAGAAAAGAGTGCACCAGCGAATATACCAATCCCTCCCAAAGATGGTGTACTCACATTATGGGATTTCCTGTGATCTGGCTCATCAAACAATTTTTTCTTTCGTGCCACCGATATGATCGAAGGTATAGCCACAAAAGTAAGTGCAAATGAGGTAATCATTGCTAGAATAATGTCATACATACTCCTTCTCTCTTTTATCTAAAAGGCAAATATCATTCCTTTGGAATTGAAAAACGACAGTATATTTATCTATATGAGATAAATATACTTAATAGGTAATCTTCACTAATGATAATTTTCTATTTTTTTCGCTCGGAGCTAAAAATTCATTAGAAGAAATCTGTATCGCATCTGCAAATCTTATCTTCAGATTTTGATAGTCCGTAGACAGTAAACTGTTCCTATTAAATCTACCTAAGGGATCCAATATATATTCACTTACTGTATTATTGTTCTTTATTTCATCATTGAATACTAGCTTTAGTCTAGAAGGAGTCTTCATAAGAAAGTAAGATGAAAATATAGCCGCATCATCCTGCGAAAATTGTTTCTTAAACAATACCCTTCTCCAGTGCTCTTTGCCATCAGGATGGACTGATATGGCCACTACATCTTCCAAAAAATGATCCATCCATCCTAACAACCCTTCACCTCTTCCATAAGTAGACTGGTAACTAGTGCGTCTAGTGTATTCTCTTTGTGACTCTGCAAAAAAGATAAAACCTCCGTCTTGTCTGAGTGTAACTTGCTTAAGAACAAAATCCTTAAGCTCTTTGGACTTTCCTAACTCATTATTATTCGCTTCTGCTAAAAAATCAGGAACAAAGTTTTGGAACATCATTTCCTCCTCTTCCTCTAAAGTTATAAATGGCTTATTGAGATAAAAATATCCTTTGGCAGAGTCCTTATGCTTGTCGTGCCAAAGTCCCACTACACATACTCGTCTATTGGCGTTATCAAAAGCCATATCTAAATCGCTTACCACTCTTTCATGATTATTAATCCGAGTATACCTATAGCCTGCTCCTCTATCAAGGATAAATAACCCTAGGTGGTTTTCACTTTTACTATATCGACTGTTTTTTTTCTCTAATAAAATAAGTATCTCTGATCTATCCGTCAATACAACTTTCTTAAATCTCTCTCTAAGATTGAGATCTTTGACTTCTAATACTTTTTTGTGGAGTATATCAAGACTATCATGCCTGATAAGATAAAATTCCATTTTCATATCATCCTCAAAATGGAATAGGATAGAAAATTTCTTGTTCTCAGAAGTCTCAAGTAAGTATCTCTTCTTCTTGAATGTCTTAGATAGACGGAAGAGTTCAGTACTATCCTGCAAAATCATATCACCAGAATATTTTCGGATCATATGTATAATCTCCCCATCTTCCTTATAGCTGTACATCATGTTAAAACTGCTATCTCTAGCAACGATACCATATACATCTACTTTCTTCTTTTCAAACTTTATGTATCTATCTTTCACAAAAGCCATCTCTTTATCAAATACTTCAACGTTGTACTTATGATTACCACGGTCTCTATAAAGCAGAATGTGGTCTCCAATCTGACCTAGCAAGTCATAAGCCAAATCAGACTTTAGTGGCATCTCCTTGGATACCGTCACACTTTGTGCAATACTACCACACATGCCAATAAAAAATAGATATATGACTACAATCGTCCTCATAGACCTAAATATAATACTATTTAAAGATCCTTAATATCATCAATGAATTATCAACTACAGTTAAAACGTCAAAAGTCCATTTGTGTGGGCACAGTACATTAATTCTGAAAAACGCGTTACGCTATTTCCATTTTCTATCGAAATGTCTATAAATTAAATAAAAAGGATTATCACCTACATGACAGTCTTTCGAGGACTTATTAAGCTATTTGCGGAATCCTAGTTAAAGATTCAATAATTTGAAGTTGAAATACTGATTTGATCACTTTAATAATTACTTATACTCAATTACCACAACTTCTTTATCTTTGCAATCTCAGGGAGAGAGTATCCCTTATCTCTATGGCACTCTAAAAATAAACATATACATGAAGCTACTTAGATATATATTGGCCTTATTCTTAATTGCTGTCGCATACAACATGGATGCACAGGTAACTATAGTAGAAGATGATCAAGTTTCGCAGATGCTACGTAACTATCAGTCCAATGAGAGAACTGAATCTACAATAAAAGGTTATCGTATTCAGATCATCACTACGCCAGATCGTCGTAAAATGGAAAGCGCAAAAGCTAAATTTAAAGATATGCATCCTAATGTATATATGGAGTGGAACCATGTAAGTCCATACTATCAAGTAAGTGTAGGAGCTTATGAGACTAAGATGGATCTCATGGACTTCATGATAGATATAAAGAAAGACTTCAGTAACGCTATCCCTGTGGTGAGCGACATCGAGAAGAATGGGCTCATAGCACACTAATCCTTTACAAAAAACAATGGAACTCAAACAGCGTAAGGCTGGAATTGACTGGATCACCTTGATTGTGTTCTTTTCTCTACTTATAGTAGGTTGGCTCGTGCTATATGCTGCTACATATGTGGAAGGGTCTGAGTCATTTATAGAGTTTAGCAGTCCTATAGGAAAGCAAACGATATGGATATTTATATCTGTATTAGCATTTCTAATCGTACAACTTCTAGATGAAAAAACATGGAATAGTCTAGCTTATATAATCTATGCTGGCTCGATAATATTACTGCTAATGGTCCTAGTTTTAGGAACCGAAATCAAAGGTGCACGGTCTTGGTTTGTCTTTAGTGAATTCTCATTTCAGCCATCAGAGATCGCAAAGTTTGGTACTAGTTTAGCCTTAGCATCTTATCTAAGTTTCTATAAGATCAATATAAAATCAATGAAGTATATGATGGGCGCAGTAGGAATAGTCCTGGGGCCTGCAATACTCATACTGCTACAACCCGATGCCGGATCAGCTATAGTGTTTGCTTCACTGTTTATAGTGCTCTATCGATCTGGTGTATCTTCTGTCTATTACATTATAGCAGGCTTTCTGTTTTTCATATTTATAGGATCCTTAATCTATAGTTTTGAAACCATTACATTACTTTCTTTGCTAGCTGGGTCAGCAGTGCTCATATTTAATAAATATAAGCCTTTCCGAGCTGGGTTGCTCTTATTAGTATTGGCATCTGTGTCGATCACGGTATATCTCAATGGATTTCTGAACTACGGTTTGCTAATAGCTGCAGTAGTTTTGATTGGATTTTCGATATGGTATCTAATCGATCGTAAATCTAGCTTCTTAGCCGTGGTCACAACTCCGGTGGTCCTAGCTATCGTTTTGTCATTTGCTAGTAGCTATACCTTCAATAATATACTGCAGCCACACCAACAGGATAGGATCAATGTATGGCTGAGACCTACAAAGTGTGACCCATATGGATCATTATATAACATTATACAAAGTAAAGTAGCTATTGGCTCCGGTGGTATACAAGGAAAAGGATTTCTCAAAGGTGAAATGACCAAACTTAACTATGTGCCTGAGCAATCGACAGATTTCATATTCAGTACTGTTGGAGAAGAGCAAGGTTTCTTAGGCAGTTTCATGGTAATATTCTTATTTACGGTTTTGCTAATAAGGATTACTATGATAGCCGAAAGAGGTAAAAATAAGTTTATTCGATACTACGCTTACAGTATAGCCTCTATAATATTTGTTCACTTCTTTATAAATATAGGTATGGCAATGGGTCTAATGCCTGTGATAGGTATACCTTTGCCATTCTTGAGTAAAGGTGGATCTTCACTGCTTGGATTTAGTATCATGATAGGTGTATTGCTTAAGATGGATCAGGCGAGGTTGAGGAGGTAAGTGAGAGTGTGCCATGGCTCTAGCCAAGGAGCGTTTTTTCTCAAACATTAGCGAGTCTTTAGAGCACAGCAAAAATGACAAAATGAAATTTAATATAACACATAAAGATCACGGAAGCTCTGCGAGAGCGGGTATTTTGCAGACTGGACATGGTGAGATACAGACACCAATATTTATGCCAGTGGGTACACAAGGCACGGTCAAAAGTGTACATCAGGAAGAACTAAAGACCACTATCAATGCGGATATAATCCTTGGCAATACATATCACTTATACTTACGTCCGCATACTGATATCTTACAAAAAGCTGGTGGTCTGCATAAGTTTATCAATTGGGAAAGACCAATACTTACCGATAGTGGTGGATATCAGGTATATAGTCTCAAAGGAATGCGTAAGATCACCGAAAAAGGGGTGAAGTTTAGATCACATATCGATGGGTCCATGCACTTCTTTTCTCCAGAGTCTGTAATGGACATACAGAGAGAAATAGGTGCAGATATCATCATGGCATTTGATGAATGTACTCCATATCCATGTGACTATAAGTATGCTCGTAGGTCTATGCATATGACACACAGATGGTTAGAGAGATGTATCACAAGATTCAATGAGACAGATCCTATCTATGACTATGAGCAAACGCTTGCTCCGATCGTACAAGGCAGCACATATACGGATCTCAGAGAGATGTCAGCCGAATATATCGCAGGCACTAATATGCCTATCAATGCTATCGGTGGATTATCTGTAGGAGAACCTGCCGAAGAACTATATGCAATGACGGAAGTAGTCACTAATATACTGCCAGAAGATAAGCCACGGTACCTAATGGGAGTAGGTCTACCAGAAAATATATTGGAATGCATAGCATTGGGTATCGACATGTTTGATTGTGTGCTCCCTACACGTAATGCGAGACATGGTATGTTATATACTAAGAATGGTGTGATCAATATGAAAAATGCTAAATGGAAAGAAGATTTCAGTCCTATCGATCCAGATAGCGAAGCCGCCACTAGTCGTGAACATAATAAGGCATATCTCCGTCACCTATTCAAAGTGAAAGAGTATCTCGCTATGCAAATCGCTACGATAAATAATCTAAGTTTCTACATGTGGTTAGTGCGTACTGCTAGAGAAAAAATCCAAGAGGGGACGTTTACCCAATGGAAAAACGTTATACTTCCTGTAATCACCCAACGCCTCTAATTAAATCATTCCAAATACTTGTTAAAGAAGATAGACATATACATTATTAAGAAGTACCTAAGTACATTCTTCTTTACTATAGTTCTGATCACTATGATTGCGATCACTATCGATTTTTTTGAAAAGGTCGATAAATTCATGCGTGATTCCGTGACGACCAAAGAGATATTTTTTGATTACTATCTCAACTTTATTCCTTGGATCAATGGATTATTATGGCCACTATTTGCTTTGCTGGCTGTTATATTTTTCACCTCCCGTATGGCCAAGGATTCAGAGATTGTCGCGATACTTAGTTCTGGAGTAAGTTATTATCGGTTGCTAGCGCCTTTCATGGTAGCAGCGTCTATTATCGCAAGCCTGCTGTGGATTGGAAATAATTATGTGATCCCAAATAGTACCAAGATCAAAAATGAATTTGAAAGTAATCATATCAAAAAATCTGGAAAGAAAACTCTTTCTAATGATATTCACTTCTTCACTCAACCAGACGAAAAAGTATATATACGATACTTCAGATTAAGAGATAGTACGCCACAAAATTTTAGATTAGAAAAATTTGCAGATCATGAACTCAAATATGTTCTCAAAGCAAGAAGTCTCAAACTCAAGGAAATGAATCCGGATGGACAAAAAGGAAATCTCTGGACACTCAACAATTATGAGATACATACTTTCGATGGCATGAAAGAGAACCTCATCATTGGCAAAGGTGAGAAAATGGACACCATTCTTAATTTTGCACCTGAGGACTTTATAAGATATACCAAACAGATGGAGATGATGACAACTCCCGATCTAAAAGAATATATCGCCAACGAAAAGTCCAAAGGAATGGATACCGCTAAAAAATTTTTAGTAGAATATCATAGACGTAACGCTGATCCCTTTACCATATTAATAGTGACTCTTTTAGGCGTTGCTGTAGCTTCTCGTAAAGTTCGAGGAGGAATGGGTTTTCACTTAGCCTCAGGTGTAGTATTAGGTGCTGCATTTGTTATTATTTCGAAGTTCTCCACCACATTTAGCAGTAACTTATCATTGTCTCCAGCCATCGGAGTTTGGTTGCCTAACATGGTATTTGCTGTTATCGCTTTAGTAATGATTGCTAGAACTCAGAAGTAATATCTTAAGTGAGGCAAAATTACTGTTTTCTAGAGTTATATTATTTGTGTCGCCCATACAAAACTTCAATACTATTTGGATACTATTCCTTGCAATTAATTACGATGCTAAATAGATATCGCCCCTAAAGGAATTAACTTATAATTTTTCTATTTCTATTCGCTATCTTGATCCTACAAACCAAAATCACGATCCGTATGCCACTACTAAAAACCATAAAGTCGAAACACATAAATACTCCTATAGATAAAGTACACGGAATTATTTCTAATTTGGGCCAATGGCAAATATGATCTCCATGACTCATAATGGATCCTAATACAGAAGTAAAAGTGGCCAACAGAAAATCGTACTCCTAGAGAGGAACTAGAACAGGCACAAGAAACATACAGATCGTCAATGAAGAACAAAACTCTTACTTTTTGTTTCTTTTTTAGACTGATAATTAATACAATATAATCCATTTTGTAGATTACCCACAGGAACAGTTATCTGATCTCCAGCAGCCAGTGGCATTTCTGATATTTTAGACCCTACCGAATTGAATAAACTGAGACTTACTAAGTCTATACCTCGTGGTAATGTTATGGTGATATCTTCTATCGCTGGATTAGGAGAAATATTCCAATCTGACCCTACTAATTCTACATCATCTATATCCACAGAATCTCCAATATAAAATAGAAACTCATTTGAGAGATAGATAACACTAGTAATAGCAATAAGGCATTTTTGATTTGCATAATAATGATTTTGGTAATGCATATCTAATACAATTCATAAAAAATAATTACAGAATATTAGAGTATTATTATAAATGGAGAGTAACAATTTAGTGTTGCTCCTAAATAGAAGATTGCAGAAAATTTCATCACTCTGCCTAAATTTCAAAAATCAACAGATTCATAGAAATTATCTTCTTCACTCTATGAAGATATCTCTTCTGGTTTCGATTACAGACTTCCTATAATTAACTTATCTTTGGAGAACCGAACGATCGTTCGGTTACAACGTCTGTGAGCATAAAAAGAAAATAGTAGTTAATATGATACCAGCTAAGCCGTACCAACCTAAAAATAAGATCAGAATCGTAACTGCTGCCTCTCTATTTGATGGGCACGATGCTGCGATTAATATCATGCGTAGGATCATGCAAAGATCAGGAGCCGAGATCATCCACTTAGGTCACAATAGATCAGTAGATGAGATCGTCAATACTGCTATTCAAGAGGATGTACAGGGAATAGCCATTACATCATACCAAGGTGGGCACAATGAGTATTTCCGATATATGTACGATTTGCTCAAAGAGCGTGGGTGCGGCCATATCAAGATTTTTGGTGGTGGTGGAGGGACTATCCTTCCATCTGAGATCACTGAGCTACACGAGTACGGTATTACAAGGTTATACGCTCCAGATGATGGACGACATATGGGTCTCCAAGGTATGATCAACGATCTAATGGAAAAGTGTGACTTCCCAATCGGACAAACGCTGAATAGCGAGGAAAAAGGACTAGATAAAAGCAATATTCATAATATAGCACGAGTAATAACAGCCATAGAAAACTATGGTGAAGAACATTCGACTGTCTTAGCAGACATTCAAAAAGCAGTAGCGACTCAGAAAACCCCTGTATTAGGTATCACAGGTACTGGTGGAGCTGGTAAATCAAGTCTGGTGGATGAATTGGTAAGAAGATTTTTACTGGACTTTCCAGATAAGCATCTTGCGATTGTATCAGTAGATCCATCGAAGCGTAAAACTGGTGGAGCACTTCTAGGTGACCGTATTCGTATGAATGCCATCAATAATGGTAGAGTATATATGAGATCACTCGCTACTCGCAGGTCTAACCTAGCACTCTCTAAGCATGTCCAAGGCACAGTAGACATCCTTAAGGCTGCTAAATATGATTTGATCATACTAGAGACGAGTGGAATCGGACAGTCTGATACTGAAATCGTTGATCACTCAGATGTGAGTCTGTATGTAATGACTCCTGAGTTTGGAGCAGCAACACAGCTCGAGAAAATCGATATGTTGGATTTTGCTGATCTCATAGCAATAAACAAATTTGACAAACGTGGTGCACTCGATGCATTACGTGATGTAAAGAAGCAATACCAACGCAACAACGATCTATGGCATGAAGATCCAGCGGCGATGCCAGTATATGGTACGATCGCTAGCCAGTTCAACGATCCTGGGACTAACACATTATACAACAATATCATAACTACTATCAACGAGCGTACAGAAGTTGACTTCAAAGGTGAGATGGATTTTGATACTGGAGATAGCGAAAAAATATACATCATTCCACCATCCAGAGTAAGATATCTGTCCGAAATCTCAGAGAACAATCGCAACTATGATAGTTGGGTACTCAAGCAATCAGAATATGCCTCTCAAGCATATGCACTTAAAATAAGTCTAGCGCAATTCGAGGCAGACAGTGATCTTGGTAAAGCGATCCAAGAGAAGTATGATCGCATCATGGAAGACATGGACGGAAGCTGTAAACGAATGCTTGAAAACTGGGATGAAACAGTAGCCAGATACAAAGCTGACGAATATGTATACAAAGTAAGAGACAAAGAGATTCGAGTACCAACCCATACAGAATCGCTATCACATACACAGATTCCAAGAGTTGTATTACCAAAGCATAGAGACTGGGGTGATATCCTCCAATGGAATCTGCAAGAAGGTGTACCAGGAGCATTTCCATATGCGGCTGGTGTATTCCCATTCAAGCGTAAAGGTGAAGATCCGACAAGAATGTTTGCCGGAGAAGGTGGACCAGAGCGTACTAATAAACGTTTTCATTATGTATCCGAAGGACTTCCTGCCAAGAGATTATCTACGGCATTTGACTCAGTAACACTATATGGAGAAGATCCAGATCACCGTCCAGATATTTATGGTAAGATCGGTAACTCTGGAGTAAGTATTTGTTGCCTTGATGATGCTAAGAAATTATACTCAGGATTTGACCTTTGTAATCCTATGACCTCTGTATCGATGACAATCAATGGCCCTGCCGCTACGATCTGTGCTTTCTTTATGAATGCCGCTATCGATCAGCAATGTGAAAAATATATCACAGAGCATAGATTAGCAGCAAAAGTAGAAGCAGCCTTCAAAGCTAAATATGAAGATAAAGGTCTAACTAGACCAAAATATAGAGGAAAACTACCGAAAGGAAACAACGGACTAGGACTGATGTTACTCGGACTCACAGGAGATGAAGTATTAGATTCAGATGTTTATGAAGTACTAAAAGCTAGAGCGCTGACATCAGTGCGTGGCACGGTACAAGCAGATATTCTAAAAGAAGATCAAGCACAAAATACCTGTATTTTTTCTACAGAGTTTTCTCTGAAGTTGATGGGAGATGTACAGCAATATTTTATCGATCACGAAGTGCGTAATTTTTACTCAGTATCTATCTCTGGCTATCACATAGCAGAGGCTGGAGCCAATCCGATTACACAATTAGCATTTACTTTAGCGAACGGATTTACATTCATAGAATACTACCTCTCTAGAGGAATGGATATCAATCATTTTGCACCTAATTTATCATTCTTCTTCTCTAACGGAATCGATCCAGAATATGCAGTGATCGGACGTGTCGCTCGAAAAATTTGGGCTAAAGCAATGAGAGAAAAATACGGTGCAAATTCTAGATCACAAAAATTAAAATACCATATCCAGACTTCTGGAAGATCATTACACGCTCAAGAGATTTCATTTAACGATATCCGTACTACTTTACAAGCACTATACGCGATCTACGACAACTGTAATTCGTTACACACCAATGCCTACGATGAAGCCATAACTACGCCCACAGAAGATAGTGTTAGACGAGCCATGGCAATTCAAATGATCATCAATCACGAGTTGGGATTATCTAAAAATGAAAATCCCCTACAAGGATCATTCATCATCGAAGAGCTTACAGATCTAGTAGAAGCAGCAGTACTCTCAGAGTTTGACAGTATCACAGAGCGAGGTGGTGTACTAGGAGCAATGGAAACAATGTATCAACGTAGCAAGATTCAAGAGGAATCGCTTTACTACGAAACACTAAAGCACACTGGAGAATTTCCAATCATAGGAGTGAATACATTCTTGTCTAAAGATGGATCACCAACTGTTATACCTGAGGAAGTTATACGAGCTACTGAAAAAGAAAAGCAAGAGCAAATAGACACACTAGAAGCGTTACATAATGCAGGAGAAAAAGAGATACCTGCACAGCTAAAAGCATTACAAGCAAAAGCTATAAAAAATGAAAATGTCTTTGATGAATTAATGGCGGCAGTGAAAATTTGTTCCCTAGGACAAATCACGCAAGCGCTGTATGAAGTAGGTGGACAATATCGTAGAAACATGTAGAGCGTGGCTTTTTTCTAAATAGAAAAAACGCGCGGACCACTGAGTATAGGTATCTTTGCGAATTGTTTTTTTTAAATTAACTACTACTTGTCTGTCTAATCTCTAACATCAAAAGCATCTCTCAGCCCTGTCCCTATCA